>WNFQ01004708.1_pt1 | contig 10947 bp, 7 predicted proteins | sample 5400171 | NCBI WGS metagenome assembly WNFQ01 (sample SAMN13153356, study PRJNA577476) | soil metagenome | isolation source: 20 cm soil under Madrone tree | place: USA:California | collected 2016-06-14 | reverse complement strand
GCCGCCAGCGGGACGCGACCATTCGAATAACTCGACGAACCGTGGCCAGCGCGACATTAGCCGTTCGTGGTTTACCTGAAATGCGCGGGCGATGATTTCCGCTTTGTCCTCGCGGGTAAGTTCGTCCGCATTCTTGAACGCCAGCGAAAACCAGGGCTCCTTGAAACTGCAACTGGCGTACTCTTCGAGCTGCATGCCCAGGGAAGGCACGACGTTGAAGGTCGCATGGAAGTCGGGAAATTCGCGGAGCACTTCGACCATGCCCCAGTAATCTTTCAAGGCGTGCAGGCGGGTCCAAGGGAGGACGTACCGGCCGGACTCGGGGTCGCGGTACTGCGGCTGATGCATATGCCACAAGACAACCAGATGGACCCGCTTCATCGCTGGCGTTTCTCCCGTGGCGGCAACGTGACCGGAGGCAGTCCGGCTGACAGTAGAAGGTTGAGCAGCAATTCAGGCCCGATTCGAAGGATTTGAGACCCCCAATTCCGTCTTAGAGTTAAGAACCGCTCTAAGAAAAACTAGCACGTAATCGGCGCTAAGAGAAACGAAGCGGCCACGCTGAACGGATACTAGTGTACGACCGAGGGCTGGTATAGAATCCGCGTCGGCAAGCAGAGTTTCTCGCGAAAGAAGGAAGCGAACTTGGACCGAGTTTACCACCCATTGCCTGCGCCGGCAGCGAACCAGACATTTGCCGGCAGAAACGAGCCTCCCCGATGACATTGCCACCGCGGCTCAGAATGTACCCCCGGAAACAATTGGATATCAGGTGGGGTGATCTTGCCTGTGCGGGGTTCTATTGCGTATTTCGCAGAAGTATTCGCGAAAAAGAAGCGGAGCTTGAAGGCATGTTTGCGCCTGGTTATCCCGTGCTTTCGGCGTTTACAGTGCGGACGGGGTTTGATCTGTGCCTGGGGGCGCTGGGACTACCCGCGGGTAGCGAGATTCTGATGACGGCGCTAACGATCCCCGAAATGGTGAACATCGCCAAGCACCATGGATTGGGTCCGATTCCCGTGGATTGGTGGCGCACCTCTTTGGTACGCGTGTGCCGATGGGGCCGGTGATCGAGCTCGCGAAGAAGTACGGCATCCTGGTGATCGAGGACTGCGCGCAGGCGTTTACCGGACCGGACTACACGGGGCATGCGGAAACGGACGTGGCGATGTTCAGTTTCGGATCGATCAAGACCATGACCGCGCTGGGAGGGGCGCTCCTGCGTGTGAAAGATGCGGAGCTGCTACGGAAAATGCGAATGATCCAGCGGACACATCCAGCGCACACGCGAAAAGCATTTGCAGGGACGGTGCTGACGCACGTAATTCTGAAACTGTTTACGTTGCCGCTGCTGTTCGGCATGTTCTACCGGGGATGCAAACTCTTTGGGGCGGATTTCGAGGGTGTGATCGCAAAAATGCGGGGATTGGATGAAGAGGATTGGCTGAAGGAAATCCAATGGCAGTGCTCGTACCCGCTTCTGGCTTTGCTGGCACATAGGCTGCGGACGTTTGACGCGGAACGGCTGAAGCAACGAATCTCCGTAGGAGAGGAGTTCGGAAAATCGCTGCCGCGGGAGATTTCCTATCCCGGGGATCGTGCGGAGTTCCACAGCTTCTGGGTATTTCCGATTCTGGTGGAAGCACGAGAACGATTTGTGGAGGAGCTTCGCCGGCACGGATTTGATGGCACAGCGGCGGGGTCGGCGCTCGCGGTGATTGAGCCGCCGGCAGCACGAAAGAGCCAGGAACCGGCAGAGACGCGAGAGCTCTATCGAAAACTGCTCTATCTTCCCGTATATCCAAATGTTCCGCTACGGGAACGCGTCCGATTAAGTGCTGCGATTGGCGAAATTTTTGAGAAGGCGCCGCATCTGCATGTCACGGATGCGCGCGGCGTGTATTCGGCCGTGGCTCATACGGTTGAAACGCCGAAGAGCGTTGCGGATATTCGAAACGCCCTCGCGCGCGCGCGCAAGGACGGCGTACCCATTTGCATGATGGGAACCGGGCACAACCTGGGCGGCCACGCCTTTGTGAATGGCGCGATGGTCCTGGACATGAGGCAATTCAGCCGCGTGCTTTTGCTCGACAAGGAGCGAAAACGTATCACAGTGGAGAGCGGAATCACGTGGGACAAGATTCAAGAGGCGGCGAGCCCGGCGGGCTTGGCGCTAAAGTCCATGCAGTCCGACAACATCTTTACTGTGGCAGGTTCGCTGGCGGCAAACGCGCACGGCCGCGACACGCGGTTCCCCACGCTGGTCGAGAGTGTCGTTGGATTTCGCATTTTGCTTGCGGATGGTTCGATGAAGTCCGTAAGCAGGACGGAAAATCCTGATTTGTTCCGGAATGCCATCGGTGGCTATGGGTTGTTTGGAGTGATGCTCGAAGTGGATTTGGAGCTGGTGGATGATTGCGTTTACGAGCAGAGTTCCGAAGTCATCCCGTTAGGCGAAATGATTGAATATTTCGAGAGAGAGGTTCGCGCGAATCCACTCACCGAGCTTTTTCTGGCGCGGCCGTCGATTTCGCCAGGATGCCTGCTGGATGACACGATCGTCACCGTTTGGCGAAAGACGAATGGTACTCACGAGGGAGTGTTCCGGCTTGACCACGAACGCCACGTAGCGCGCGACAGGTTCTTGTTTGGATTGTCGCGTCGTTACGACTGGGGAAAAAAGCTCCGATGGCGGGCGGAAAAATTCATTGCGGGCGACCCGTCGCGGAAAACGTTGGTGTCGAGGAACAATGCCATGCGGCCGCCGGTTTCATCGGTAAAAATGCTGGAGCATGATTCGGCGAAAGATGCGGATGTGATACAGGAGTTTTTCGTCCCCATTCCCCGATTCATGACCTTCATGGAGGGCATGCGGCAGATTGTTCAGGATGATGGGACCAATCTGCTCGGAGTGACACTGCGGTATGTGAAGGCCAATACCGATACGACCCTTTCATACGCCCCCAGGGAAGATGCTTTTGCGGTGATATTCTATTTCAACGAACTGCGTTCGGCAGAGGGCCGCGCCAAGGGAGATGAACTGGTCAAACGACTGAACCGCCTTGCCCTGCGCAGTGAAGGAACGTTTTATCTCACCTACGCGCGAGATCTGGACGCGGACATCCTGAAGCGAGCCTACCCGGGGATGGACGCCTTTTTTGAGAAGAAACATGCCGTCGATCCGGAGAATCGGTTTACCAGTAGATTCTTTGAAATGCATGGAAAGCGGAAACTGGCGGCCAAGGCCGCAAGCGGAAGATAAAGGAAGCGGAGCGCCAGCAAGAGGGTATGAGTCTAGGGATTTGAGGCTACTTGGGGATGGTGGGGCAGATTGGGCTTAATGCCAAACTGTTTGGAGCCCCAGTCGCAGAGGCCTTCGAGCAGCGGGATCAATGTCTCGCCGGAGCCGCTGAGCGAGTAGGTGACCTTCGGCGGTGACGAACGTACTTCCCTTCTGGTCACGACCCCATCCTTTTCCAATTCACGGAGCTGCGCGGTGAGGACCTTTTCGCTGACGCCCTGCAGAAGATCGCGGAGCTCCGCGAAGCGCAACGGACCAAACGATAGTCGCCAGACCGCCTGGACTTTCCACTTGCCGCTTAGCACGTTGATGGTCGCCTGAACGGGACAGCCATGGTGGACCTTCATGGAGCGCTCCGGGCTTACAAATTTGTGCGTACTTCACCGCTGTCAAGAGCCGTTATACCATGAGTCTCGAAGCATCCGGCTCGCGCCAACCTGAAACTGGCTGGCGGCCGCCAGCTTCATAAAGTGGGGGCAAGAAAATGATTCTTATCACTGGCGCCAGCGGGAGCGTTGGCAAAGCGGTTTTGCAGGAAGCGATTCGGAAAGAGTCCAAGGTCCGCCCGATGTACAGATCCAAGGAGGAGGCCGCCAAAGCGCCTTCGGGATGCGAGGCGGTGCTGGCGGATTACGCGGACAAGCAGAGTCTGGGCAAAGCCCTAGACGGAGTGCGCTCCGTGTATGTGGTGTGCTCTCCGATTCCGCAACTCGCGGAACTCGAAAGCAATATGCTGGACGCGTGCAAGGAAGCCGGGGTGAAACACGTGGTGCTGAATTCGGCGCTCGGTGCGGGAGATTACCCGAAGTCATTCCCGAGCTGGCATCGCAAGGTGGAAGACAAGCTTAAGCGGATGGGATTGAGCTACACAATTCTGCGACCCAACGGATTTCTTCAAAATATCGTGACCTACAATGCTCCGAGCATTCGGGCGCAAGGCGCGTTTTATGCGGCCATGGGTGACGCGAAGGTCAGCTATCTGGACGTTGGCGACATCGCAGTTGTCGCGGCGAAGGCGCTTCAGGGAGGGGCGCACGCTGGGAAGACCTACGAGTTGAATGGTCCCGAAGCGATCTCGAATCAGGATTTGGCAAAACGAATCTCCCGGGTCACTGGCCGCACGGTGAATTACGTGGACATTCCGGAATCGGCGCAACGTGAATCTATGCTGGGCATGGGAATGCCGGAGTGGCAGGTGACAGCGCTTCTGGAGCTTCAGCAGTATTACAAGCAAGGTGGCGGCGCAAAAACGGACGGCTTGCTACAGTCATTGATCGAACGCGCGCCCGTTACGCTTGATCAATACCTGACAGCCAATGCCAAGGAATTTCACGATCAAGCCGCGTCCGCCTGAAGAGGGAGATATCGGATGAATGCAGCTGTGGGAGCATCGGAACCCCGGGGGCATTCCCAGTGGAACGTCCACTCCGTAATCCACAAATTCAGGCCGGCGGGAGCGACTCAATATGTGGCCGCTGCGCTAAAGAAGGTTCCCGACTTGAGAGTGACCATCGAAGACATGATCGCCGAGGACGACAAAGTGGTGGTGCGCAACCATTGGGCAGGCACTGACTCCGCGTCGAAGCAGCGGCTGGAATTTTCCGGAATCGTGATTTGGAGGATCGCCAACCGGCAGATCGCCGAGCGCTGGGCCTACCTGGAGAGTCCCCACCCCGCGCGAGGCTAAACTTGGCAAATCAAATGGAAGTTCGCCGGCTAGAGAAGAAATACTGAGAACGCGACCGGGGAAGGCTGTCGCGACCGTGTTACACTCGCCGTTCGCGTCATGCGCATCCTGGACCGCTATATCGTCCGCGAAGTCTTTCGCCACGCACTGCTGGGACTAGTCGTCTTCACATTTGTCTTTTTCGTGCCACAACTGGTGCGCTTGATGGAGCTCTTTGTGCGTCACAGCGGTTCCGGCGCGCAGGTGCTGAAACTTTTTCTCTGCATATTCCCTGCTGTATTTGTATTTACCGTGCCCATGGCCACACTGATCGGTGTGCTGCTGGGGCTCGGGCGAATGTCGGCCGATAGCGAGATCATTGCGCTGACGGCTTTGGGAATCGGCCGCCGCCGGATCTTGCTCCCGGTTGGAGTCCTCGCGCTCACGGGTGCGGTGGTGACTCTGGGGATGACAACGTGGCTTGGACCGTTGGCGCTGCGAACCTTCCGCTCCCTGCAGGCTGACTTGATTACTTCGCAGGTCTCCTTCACGTTGCAGCCACGAGTATTCGACGAGCGCTTCCCAAGTAAGGTTCTTTACGTGAATGACGTGACCGCCGCCGGCACGCAATGGCATGGCGTATTTCTGGCCGAAACTGGCGGAGAAGGCGGTTCAAGATTGACAGTGGCAGAGAACGCGATTGTCATTGCCGAACCGAAGCAGGGCAAGTTGGAATTGCATCTGCGGGGAGGCACGACACACGAATTCTCTCGCCAGGATGCGGACCACTACTCCGTCACGGCATTCGGCCAGAGTGATTGGCCCATCGAATTCAGCGGCTTGGCAGCCGTCCAACCCCGGCAATTGAACAATCTCGAGCGTTCGATTCGCGAGCTATGGAACGATCACGGTCCGGGTTGGCGTGAGGCCCGCGTGGAGCTTCACCGCCGCTTTGCGTTTCCGATTGCGTGCTTTGCCTTTGCGTTGGTTGCCGTTCCTCTGGGGGCGCAGCCGCGCCGCGGTGGCCGGGCAGCGGCGGCGCTACTCGCAGTAATTCTCATTTCTTCCTATTACTTGCTCTCTGTGATGGGGGCGGGACTTGCGCGGCAAGGTACGCTGACGCCGGCCGCGGGAATCTGGATCGCCAATGCCGTTCTTTTCGCGCTGGGATTGGCGCTCCTGCCCCGGATGGAACAGTTCCGCGGTGAAAACCGGCTGCTCCGCCCAATGATTTATTTGAAATCCAGAAGACGTCTATTGCGCCGACGGAGAGTCCAGGCTCGCGCTAGAGCGGCACTGGCAAACGGGACGAATGGCGACCCTGTATCACAAGAGATCCTGTCGCGCTCCAGCGGAAGCTTCCCGCAATTGATAGACATCTATGTCTTGCGGCGTTTCCTCTATTATTTTGCGATTTTGATGGGTGCATTCGTCTTTCTTTTTGAGACCTTTACGTTCTTCGAGCTGCTCGACGACATTGCGCGCCACCGCGTTCCCTTTCTCATCGTGGTTGATTATTTCCGCTACCTTGCTCCTTATCTGCTGTACCAACTCGCGCCCCTGGGGGCGCTGGTCGCCGTACTCGTGACCCTGGGGATCATGAGCAAGAACAACGAAATCGTAGCCATCAAAGCCAGCGGCATCAGCATGTACCGGCTGACCGTGCCGTTGCTTCTCGCAGGACTGGCGCTGGCCGCAACCATGATCGTGCTCGACGACACCTACCTGCCCTACGCGAACCAGCGCCAGGACGCGCTCCACAGCCTGATAAAAGGGCGCCCACCGCAGACCTACACCCATCCGCAGCGCTGGATCTTTGGAGAAGGCTCAAAGATCTACAATTACGATCTTTTCGACCCCACGCAGAATCTTTTTGGTGGGCTCACGGTGCTGGAAATCGATCCGGCGACGTTTCAGGTTCAGCGGCGCGTCTTTGCATCACGCGCGCGGTGGTCGGAGACGCAAAAGGTCTGGGTTCTCGAAGGCGGTTGGGTGCGCGATTTCTCAGATGGGGCGATTGTGCGTTACGAGCGGCTTCCTGCGGTCGCCTCGTTGCCAGAGCTTACCGAACCACCCAGTTACTTCAACCGCGAGGTGCGGCAGGCGTTCCAGATGAGCTGGCGCGAACTGGGGAGTTACATCGCCGGTTTGCAGCGTGCGGGCTTTGACGTCTCAACTCTCACGGTGCAATGGCATGAAAAGATTGCCTTCCCGCTGCTAGCGCCTGTCAGCATGCTACTCGCGATCCCGTTTGCGTTCCTGGTAGGCACGCGCGGCGCGCTGGGAGGCGTGGCTCTTGGAGTGGGATTCGGAATCGCTTATTGGTCGATAGCCAAGCTCCTGGAAGCCATGGGAGGAGTTGGCCAGCTTCCACCCTTTCTGGCAGGATGGTCGCCAGACATAATTTTCTTTTTTCTTGGTTTGTACTTCTTCTTTAAGATGCCCACGTAAGAGGAAAAGAAGTTGCCGGCGCGCAGGTGATCACGTCGAAATGTCTGCCCGCCGACAGCTCAAGTATTACTTTAGATTCGTTCAAAGCGTTTTCTTTTGCTATTTCCCTTTCTTTTTCTTCGCTTGTTTTTCCTCAACTACTACTTGAGCTGCAGCCAAACGCGCAATCGGAACACGGAACGGAGAAGCGCTGACGTAATCCATGCCGACCTCGTGGCAAAACTTCACGCTGTCTGCATCGCCACCATGTTCGCCGCAAATGCCGATCTTCAACTTCCCGCGCGTCTTGCGGCCCTGCTCGATGCCCCAACGCATCAACATGCCTACACCTTTGATGTCGAGCGACTGGAATGGATCCGCCGCAAAAACACCGGCTTTCTTCTCATCCACATAGTCCGGCAGGAAGCGCCCGGCATCATCCCGCGAAAGGCCCATGGTGGTTTGGGTGAGATCATTGGTTCCGAAAGAGAAGAATTCCGCGACTTCGGCAATCTCTCCCGCCATCAACGCGGCCCGCGGCAGTTCGATCATCGTCCCGACAAGATAATTCAACTTCACCCCGGATTTCTTGATCAAGTCTTCTGCAACACGGCGCGTGGCTTGCTCAAGGATCGAGAGTTCCTTACGGTCGAGAGTGAGCGGATGCATGATCTCAGGTAATACTTTAACTCCCTCTTTTTGACATTCGATGGCTGCTTCAATGATCGCGCGCACTTGCATCTCGAGAATTTCCGGATAGGTGATGCAAAGACGGCAGCCGCGATGTCCGAGCATGGGGTTGGCTTCGTGCAACTGCTCAACGCGGCGCGCGACGGTTTCGACATCGATCTTCAAATCACGCGCCAACTCTTCCTGCTTGGCGCGCTCATGGGGCACGAACTCGTGGAGCGGCGGGTCAATCAAGCGTATGGTGACCGGCAAGCCGTCCATGGCCTTGAAGATCCCCCTGAAATCGCGGCGCTGGAACGGCAGCAATTTGTCGAGCGCTTTAATTCGAGCTTCCCTGTTGTCGGCGAGGATCATTTCCTGAATAGCCCGCTGCCGCTCATGACTTCTTTCTGGCTGCTCGAAGTCCGTAAAGAACATGTGCTCCGTACGGCAAAGGCCAATACCCTCCGCGCCGAACTCGATGGCTTTGCGAGCGTCTTGAGGAGTGTCGACGTTCGTGCGTACTCTTAGACGACGCGTTTCGTCCGCCCACTTCATCAGTGTTTCGTAGGATTTGGGAAGCTGGGGCACGACCAAGGGCATTGCTTCGGTGTAAACCACACCTTCGCTGCCGTCGAGCGTGATCCAATCGCCTTCCTTCACGACTTTACCGTTGGTGGACATCGCCAGCGCTTTGTAATCGATGTTCAATTTTTCTGCGCCGACTACGCAGCACTTGCCCCAGCCTCGCGCGACAACGGCGGCATGGCTGGTCTTGCCGCCGGTGGCCGTTAAGATGCCCTGAGCAACGGCCATGCCTCCGACATCCTCTGGACTAGTTTCGCGGCGAACCAAGATGACCTTTTCGCCGCGCTCGGCCCACTCCTCTGCTTTCTGCGCGGAGAACACAACCTTGCCAACAGCGGCACCGGGGACGGCGTTGATGCCCGTAGCCAGAATTTTCGAAGCCAGAGACTTTCTGTCGACCTTGACATCAATGACGGGATAGAAGAGACGCTCGATGTCTTCGGACTTCACGCGGAGAAGGGCCTCTTCTTTGGTGATGAGTTTTTCGTTGGCCATGTCGACAGCGACGCGAAACGTGGCGGCAGGCGTGCGCTTCCCCGTGCGTGTTTGCAGCATGTAGAGCTTGCCGTCCTCCACGGTGAACTCCATGTCCTGCATGTCGCGATAGTGTTTCTCAAGCTTTACTCGAACTTTTTCAAGCTGCCCGTAGACCTTGGTCATGGTCTTTTGCATTTCGCGCAGAGGCATCGGCGTCCGAATGCCGGCGACGACGTCTTCTCCCTGGGCGTTCACCAAATAGTCGCCGTAGAAGATTTTTTCGCCCGTGCTCGGATCCCGCGTGAAGCAGACGCCCGTGCCGGAAGTATCACCAGTATTCCCGAAGACCATTTGGACGACGTTGACAGCAGTGCCCAGCAGGCCCGTGATTTTTTCGACGCGCCGATAGGTGACGGCCTTTTCCGCCATCCAGGAACCGAACACCGCGCCGATCGCCCCCCAAAGCTGGTCGACTGGGTCGCTTGGAAACTCCTTACCCGATTCCATGCGGAAGTACGCCTTATACTCCGCCACCAATTCCTTCCAGCCGCTGGCGGGGATGGCCGTATCTTCCTTGACGCCGTGGCGATCTTTCATGGCGCGAAGGCGATGCTCAAGGTCCTCCTTCGACAGGCCCATGACAACCGTGGAATACATCTGCACAAAGCGACGATAGGCGTCGTAGGCAAAGCGTTCATTTCTGGTTACAGCGGTGAGGCCTTGTACGGAGCGGTCATTCAGGCCGAGATTGAGAATGGTCTCCATCATTCCCGGCATGGAGCGCGCGGAACCGGAACGCACGCTGACGAGGAGAGGATTTTTCGGATCGCCAAGCTTCTTCTTGGTGGCACGTTCGAGCTTCGCGAGGTTATCAGCGACCTGCTTCTTGAGTTCCGAGGGATGCTTCTTGGCGTTCTTGTAAAAGTAATCGCACGCTTCCGTGGAGATGGTGAACCCCGCCGGCACAGGCAGGCCGATCTTGGTCATCTCGGCAAGGCCGGCGCCTTTGCCGCCGAGAAGCTCGCGCCAGGTTCCATCGCCTTCCGCTTTGCCGGCCCCGAAAAAATACACCCATTTTTTCACTGTACGCCTCGCTTGTCTTTTTGGAGTTGTGGAACGCTTGTTGCTGTCGCGATTCCGCAGCGGCGGCCGGGAAAATTGTCGGCTCGCCGACTTCAAAATAATTCAAGTAATACTTGAGATTACTAGCGCCGCTCTTCACCGCCAATTTCTGAAAAATCGGCAACCGTTGTGAACTCGCGGAGCAACTCCGCGAGCAACGCCAGACGATTATTGCGGACTGCTTCGTTTTCCGCCATCACCATGACGGCGTCAAAGAAATGATCGACCGCTTTTCGTAGGCCGGCAATCGTCTCCAAAGCCTCCTGGTACTTCCCCGCCCGTTTCTGGGTTTGCACTTTTGCAGCCGCGCCGCGAACCGCAGCGTGCAGTTCGCGCTCCGCGGCGTGCTCGAAGAGATCGGGACTCACCTGGTGAGCATCGCCTGGAGCAACGTTGGCCTTTTCAAGGATTTTGCGAATGCGCTTAAAGGAAACCGCCAGCGGCTCGAAGTTCTTTGACCTGCGAATAGCCTTTAGAGCCGCGAGTCGCTTCTGAGCGTCCACCAGATCGTCGGCGCCAGCGCGAAAGACAGCGCTGACCTCATCGTAGCCGAAGCCTTCCCGTTCGCGGAAGACAAACTTGGCGCGATCCAATAAGAAGTCGAAGATTTGAGTTTCTTGGTCCGGGCTTACACCACGCTTGGGCTTGTGCGTCAAAAGTGTCTTTGCCGCGGCGCCGACGGACAGAGAGAGCG
>WNFQ01003845.1_pt1 | contig 10949 bp, 9 predicted proteins | sample 5400171 | NCBI WGS metagenome assembly WNFQ01 (sample SAMN13153356, study PRJNA577476) | soil metagenome | isolation source: 20 cm soil under Madrone tree | place: USA:California | collected 2016-06-14 | reverse complement strand
GAGGCCGAGCGCACGGTCACGGAGATCGAGCGCCAGGTCGAGGCCTCGGGCCACCCGCTCACGCCCGTCGACGAGCGCAAGGCCCTCGAGGTCAGGGCGCTACGTCCGCTGGCCTACGTCACGCTGGGGAAGGTCCTGCTGGGCGCGTATCCCTCGCGGTCGGTGCTCAGCCTGAGCTTGATGATCAGCCAGTCCTTCCTCTACAACGCGATCTTCTTCACCTACGGCCTCGTCCTCACGCACTTCTACGGGGTGCCGAGCCCGGCGGTGCCGAAGTTCTTCTTCGCGTTCGCGGCGGGCAACCTGCTCGGTCCGCTCACCATGGGGCGGCTCTTCGACACGATCGGCCGCAAGCAGATGATCGCGGGCACCTACGGCGCGTCGGGCCTCCTGCTCGCCGTCTCGGGCTACCTGTTCGAGGTCGGTGCGCTGAACGCCGTGACGCAGACGGTGCTCTGGTCGGTCATCTTCTTCATCGCGTCGGCGGCAGCCAGCTCGGCGTACCTCACCTGCAGCGAGATCTTCCCGCTGGAGATCCGGGCGCAGGCCATCGCGTTCTTCTTCGCGATCGCGCAGATCTGCGGCGCGGCGGGTCCATGGATTTTCGGTCACCTCATCGGTGACCAGCAGCACCCGGAGCCGACGCGCCTGTTCTACGGCTACGTCTTCGCCGCGGCCGTCATGGTCCAGGCCGGCGTCCTCGAGGCGCTGATCGGCGTCAAGGCCGAGCGCGCGTCCCTGGAGGACATTGCGGCGCCGCTCTCCGCGGTCGGCAGCTCGCCGAGAGCGTCGCGGCGCGTCTCCGATGCGTAGCCTGCCGGGGCACCTCGCCCGGCTACCGCGTGCAGTGGCGCCCGATCAGCTCGAGGAATCGCTTGGGGTCCGCGGGCTTGGGCAGGACGGCCGCGGCCCCCATGCGTTCCGCCTGAGACGCCAGCGGGTCGGCGGAGACGACCACCACGGGGATGGCTGCCAACTGGCGGTCGCTGCTCTGCTCCATGCGGAAATCCCAGCCGCTCATGCGAGGCATCATCAGGTCGAGCACGATGAGACACGGCCGCACCTCGCCCGCGCGCAACAGCTTGAGTGCGGACACGCCATCCACCGCCTCGACCACGCCGTACCCCTCGGCTTCGAGGAGCGCGACGAGTGCCTGGCGCACCTCGGTGTTGTCCTCTATGACCAGGACGGGGGCCGCCGGCCGCTCGGGTTCCATCCCGCTCTTTCGGCTCATCGGGCCGATTCCTCAAGGGCCGGGTTCCTGTCGGCAAGTCGGTTCAGCAAGGGACACTGCGGACAGTGCACCGCCAACTTTGTGGCTTCCGGCCCGGGCACGCAATCCTGGCGAGCACACGGCATCCGGCAGATCTCCTTCCCGTTGATTGACGATAAATTGGTACAAATACAAGTGAGAAATGCGGTGCATACAGGGGGCCCCACCTTGCAACAAGCCGGGAGAGACTGTCGTTTGATGGAGTAGGTCATTGATTTGCCTTCGCTTTTCTCAGTAACGGACATGCCGGCGCGGCATTCGAGCACCCGCTCACCCGGCACGGCACCTGCACCCGTCGCGCCGGGAGCGGCAGGTTTGACCCGGGCCGCGGCCATATCCGCGCCGGCGGGCGAGGCTGGCAACGCGTCGACCGGGGGAACGGAGCGACCCATGAACGCACAGCTCGCGCGACCGGTCCGGAAGCAGGGGCAGGGGGACGAGATTACACGCCTGCCCTTGCTCGACGGCGTGCACGTGCTGGTGGTGGACGACGACGAGGACGCGCGGGAGGCGGTCACGGCGGTGCTCGAGAGCTGCGGTGCCGAGGTCGTCGGCGCCGCTGGCGCGGCCGTGGCGCTCGAGTCCCTCCGACGCGCGCGGCCCGACGTCATCGTGAGCGACATCGCGATGCCGGCGATGGACGGGCACCAGCTGATTCGCTGCATCCGGACGCTCGACGCGGAGCGAGGGGGGAGGACTCCCGCCGCCGCGCTGACGGCGTACGCGACGCCCGCGGACCGCACGCGCGCGCTCCTGGCCGGATTCCAGGTCTACCTCGCCAAGCCGTTCGACCCGTCCGAGCTCGTCACGCTGGTGGCGCAGCTCGCCGGCCGGGCTCCGGCGGCCTGAAGGGAGACCTCGCGCTTTCCCAGGACGGCGCTTCACGCGGAGCGGACATTGGTGATGATGCTCCGCCTGCAGCGAGGGGCGGTGTGACGCCCCGCCCCCGCGAATTCAATCCGACGCTCATCGCGCGGCTGGAAGCCTTCTCGCGAGCGACGGGCAGCTTCGTCATCGTGGTGGGCTGCCTCGTCCTGCTCGGGTGGGTGCTCGGCCGGGGCGCCCTCGCGAGCGTCTTTCCGGCGGCCGGCGCGATGAAGGCCAACACGGCCTTCTGCTTCATCCTGGCCGGCGCCTCCCTCCGCCTGATGCAGGCCGGGTCGGACACGCCGCGCACGCGCCTGGCCACCGAGGGATGCGCGTGGGCGGTCTCGGTGGTCGGCCTGCTCACGCTCAGCGAGCATCTCCTCGGCTGGAACCTGCACCTCGACCAGCTGCTCGTGCGTGAGACTCCGGGGGTCGTCGCCACCACGGTGCCGGGGAGGATGGCGCCGGCCGAGGCGGGGACCTTCCTCCTCCTCGGCGTCGCGCTCCTGCTGCTCGGTGATCCGAGCCCGCGATGGCGACGGTCGAGCCAGGGCCTGACCCTCACCGCGGCCCTGATCTCCTGGGAGGCGCTTCTCGGCCACGCCTACGGGGTAGCGCTCTACGCCATCCCCGCATACCGCTTCACGCGCGTCGGCGCGCACACGGCGCTCGCCTTCACGCTGCTCTCGCTCGGCATCCTCGCCAGGCATCCCCGGAGCGGCGTGATGGCGATTTTCACGTGCGACAGCGCCGGGGGCTACATGGCCCGCCGGGTGCTCCCTGCCGCCGTCGGCGTCCTTTCGCTGCTCGGCTGGCTGCGCCTGGAGGGCGAGCGCCTCGCATACTACGACACCGCCGCGGGCGTGGCGCTCATGGTGGTGGCGACGCTCATCATCTTCGCCGCCCTGATCGCGTGGAACGCGCGCGCGCTGGAGCGGGTCGAGGACGAGCGCGCCCGGCTCATGCAGGAGCAGAGCGCGCGCGCCCAGGCCGAGGCGGCGGAGCGACGTGCCGCCTTCCTCGCACAGGCGAGCGCCGCCTTGAGCGCCTCGCTCGACTACGACTCCACCCTGAAGAGCGTCGCCGACCTGGCGGTGCCCCACCTGGCCGACTGGTGCGCCGTGTGCGTCCTCGATGCCGAAGGCGAGGTCCGGCTGGCAGCCGCGGCGCACCCGGACCCGTCGAAGGTGCCGCTCGCCTGGGACGAGTCCAGGCGTTACCTGCTCCGACTGAGCGCGCCCCACGGGCCGGGCCGCGTGATCCGTACGGGCGAGCCAGAGCTCGTGAGCGAGATCTCCGACTCGCTGCTGCGCGCGGTCGCGGGGGGCGCGGAGCATCTCGCGCTGCTCCGCGGACTCGGCTTCGTGTCCTACATGGCGGTGCCGCTCAGCGCGCGCGGCCGGACGCTGGGCGCGATTACGTTCGCGTCGGCGGAGTCGGGTCGCCGCTTCGGCCGGGCCGACCTGGCCCTCGCGGAGGAGCTGGCGCACGGCGCGGCGCTGGCCGTCGACAAGGCGCGTCACTACGAGGCCGAGGGGCGCGCACGAGCGGCAGCCGAGGCGGCCAGCCGCGCCAAGGACGCGTTCCTGGCGACCGTATCGCACGAGCTGAGAACCCCGCTCTCCCCGATCCTCGCGTGGGCCCGGATGCTCCGCCAGGGGACCCTCGGCGAGGAGAAGACGCGGCGCGCGCTGGAGGTCATCGAGCGCTGCGCACGCTCCCAGGCGCAGCTCGTCGAGGACCTGCTCGATGTCTCCCGCATCATCACCGGGAAGCTTCGCCTGGAGGTGCGACCGGTCATCCTGGCTCCGGTGGTCCAGGCAGCCGTGGAGGTCGTCCGGCCGGCCGCCGAGGCGAAGGGGCTCGAGCTGCAGGCGGTGCTCGACTCCGAGGTCGGCGCGGTGACGGGAGACCCCGAGCGTCTGAAGCAGGTGGTGTGGAACCTGGCCTCCAATGCGGTCAAGTTCACGCCCAAGGGGGGCCGCGTGGAGGTGCGGTTCGCGCGGGTCGAGGGGCACGTCGAGATCACGGTGCGCGACACCGGTCAGGGGATCCGGCCGGACTTCCTCCCCCACATATTCCAGCGCTTCGAGCAGGCCGACAGCACGTCGACGCGCGCTCACGGCGGGCTCGGGCTGGGCCTCGCCATCGTGCGCCACATCGTGGAGCTGCATGGGGGGACGGTGCACGCGGAGAGCTCCGGCGAGGGCCAGGGGGCGATCTTCACCGTCAGGCTGCCCCTGGCCGCGGCGCAAACGGCGGGCGAGGTGGAGCGCCGGCCGCCGAGCCCGAGCGCGCCCGCCAGCCAGCGCGAGGAGGCCGCCCTCGATGGCCTGCGCGTGCTCGTCGTCGACGACGAGCCCGACAACAACGACGTCGTCGGCACGCTGCTCTCGTCGCGTGGCGCCGAGGTGCGGCTCGCCGGCTCCGCGAGACAGGCGGTCGAGATGCTGCGGGAATGGAAGCCGGATGTCCTGGTGACGGACATCGCGATGCCCGACCAGGATGGCTACGACCTGCTCGCCAGCATCCGCAGCCAGGAGGGTGAGCCGGCGGAGATTCTCGCGGTCGCGCTGACCGCCTACGCGAGCAGAGAGGATCGCATCCGGCTGCTGTCGGCCGGCTTCCAGGCCCACGTGGCCAAGCCGGTGGATCCAACGGAGTTGACGGCCGTGGTGGCGAGCCTCGGCCGCACGGCGCAGCGGCTCCGCGCGCGGGCAGGCCGCCCCTCGATGACCCACGCGCCGGCCGGGGGCGGACGACCGGTCCGCGTGGCTTGACAGGCGTCGCGCCCGCGTGAGGGAGACGGCGCTCGTGGCGCTGCTGCCCCCGAGCGCGACCGAAGACGCCCGCTACCTCCTCCTGAGCCGCGCGCTCCGGGGGTTCGCGGACGGCCTGGTGAGCGTGCTGCTGGCTGGCTACCTCACCCGGCTGGGCTTCACGCCGTTTCGGGTCGGCGCGCTCGTGACCGGGACGCTTCTCGGCTCGGCGGCGCTCACCACGGCCGTCGGTCTGGCCGGGCAGGGGGTGGAGCGCCGACGTGTACTCTTTTTCGCCGCGCTCCTGATGCTCGTGACCGGTATCGGCTTCGCCGGTCTGAGCGCGTTCTGGCCGCTCCTCCTGGTCGCGGTGGTGGGCACGCTCAACCCGACGGCGGGCGACGTGAGCGTCTTTTTGCCCGTCGAGCAGGCGGTGCTGGCCGAGACCGTGCGCGGCAGCGAGCGGACCGCCGTGTTCGCGTGGTACAACGTCGCCGGCACGCTGGCGGGCGGGCTCGGTGCGCTCGTCAGCGGCGTGCCGGAGATGGTCGCCCGGCTGGCGGGCGCCGACCCGCTCGCGGCGGAGCGTGGCGGCTTCCTCTTCTACGCCGCCGTGGCCGCCGTGGTGGCGGCGATCTACCGGCGGCTCTCCCCGTCCGTGGAGCGAGTGGCGCGCGCGGGGCAGGCGCCGCTCGCCCGCTCGCGCCGCGTCGTCCTCCAGCTGGCGGCGCTCTTCAGCCTCGACGCCTTCGGCGGCGGCTTCGTGGTGCAGTCGCTGCTCGTGCTCTGGCTCTACCGCCGCTTCCAGCTCTCGGTCGGGAGTGCGGGGGCGATCTTCTTCGGCGCGGGGATGGTGGGCGCGCTCTCGCAGTTCCTCTCCGCGAAGCTCGCCGCGCGCATCGGGCACGTGCGGACGATGGTCTACACGCACCTCCCGGCCAACCTCTTCCTGGTGGCGGCCGGCGTGGTGCCGAGCGCGCCGCTCGCGGTCACGTTCCTGCTGCTCCGCGCCTCGCTGTCGTCGATGGACGTGCCGGCGCGTCAGGCGTACGTCATGGCCCTGGTGCCGCCGGAGGAGCGCATGGCGGCCTCGAGCGTGACCAACGTGCCCCGGAGCCTGGCCGCCGCGATCCCGCCGGTCTTCGCCGGCATCCTTCTCGACCGCTCCGCGTTCGGCTGGCCGCTCGTGCTGGGCGGCGTGCTGAAGGTACTCTACGACTTCCTGCTCCTGATGCAGTTCCGCGCCCTTCGACCGCCGGTGGAGCGATGAGCGGCCTCGTGGTCCCTCAGACGTACCTCGGTCGGCCAACCGTCGGGGTGCGCCTGCTTGTAGGCCCGGTAGCGGTCGCAGAGCGGGTAGAGCAGGGCGAGCGCCACGACCGTCGCCGCGTAGGTGGCGGCGAGCCCGCCCCGGTGGAGAAGGCCGAGCGTCCAGGCGGCGAGCGCCAGCAGGTGGACGTGGAGGAGGTAGAAGAAGAGCGCAGCCTGGCCGAGGACGACGAGCCGGCGGCCGAGCACCCGCCGGAGCGCCAGGCCGAGCCCGAGCGCCACGAGCCCGAGCTCGAGCGCGACGTAGGCGAGGCTCGGCGGGTACTTGCTCACGTGGAGCCACTGCACGAGCGAGCCGTCGTCGCGCGCGAGGCGCATGTTGCCGTAGCCGTCCACGCCCCTCACCACGACGAAGAGGAGCAGCGCAGCGAGGCCCGCGGCGACGAGCAGACGCGCCGCGCGCGCCGGCCCGGTGGCGACGAGGTAGCGGCCGAAGCACCAGCCGAGCAGCATGATCGCGAGCCACGGGAGCAGCGGGTAGGCGACGATGAGCCGCCCGAAGTCGCCGCCGGTCAGGAGGAGCGCTACGGGGAGCGTGCGCGTGCCGCCCACCAGCGCGAGCGCCGCCCCGGTGAGTGCCTCGCCGCCGAAGACGAGCACGAGGGCCGTCCCGAGGAGCGCCCGGTCACTCAAGCGGCGGAGAGGGACCATCAGGACGAGGCCGCCGCCGATGGCGTAGAGGACCTGGAAGAGCACGCGCCCCGGCGCGAACACCCAGGACATCCACACTGGATCGAGTACGGCGATCAGGAGCCGGGCCAGGATGAAGCGATCGGTCGCGCCCGCGGCCTCGCCGCGCGCGCGGTGCTTCTCGATGCTCAGCGCGAGAGCCGCTCCGGCGAGGAACACGAAAGCGGGCGCGCACACGTGCGTCACCCAGCGGGTGAAGAACTGCGCCGCCGGAAGCGGCGTCCCCGGCCGGTAGAGCACGCTCGAGTCGGTCACCAGCCGCCCGGCGTTGAAGGTGCCCGAGGCATGGTCGAGCGCCATGAGGACCATGACGAGCCCGCGCAGCCAGTCGAGCGCCGGCAGGCGCCGCTGCCCGGCGTCCGTCACGGCGAGCTTCAGCGCATCCCGAGCTTCGCGCGCTGCGCCTTGCGCGCCGCCCGGCTCTCCGCCGTGATCCACACCGCGGCACCCTGCGCCGCCTCGTCGGGCGTCTCGACCCGGACGCGTGCCACCACCTCGGCCACCAGCGCCGCCTTGGTGTGGGCATACGCCTCGCGCGGGAAGCTCCCGAGGCGCGCCGCGCGGCGGAGCGCGGTCGCCGCGAAGGTGTCGGGCGGCAGCAGCTCGTCCACCACGCCGAGACGCAGCGCCTGGTCGGCGGGATAGAGTGCCGCCCCGAGGAGCAGCTCGCTGGCGCGCGCGTGCGTCAGGCGCAAGCGGACGATCTCGAAGGCGACCCTGGGGTAGGAGGCGCCGATCGCCACCTCGTTCAACCCGATGCGGTAGTCTCCCTCGACGCCCAGGCGGTAGTCGCAGGCGAGGGCGAGCACGAGGCCGCCGGCGATGGCGTGCCCGTTCACCATCGCGACCGTCGGCTTGGGGAGCGCCAGGAGCGCGAGGTGCGTATCGCGGAAGAGGTCGCGGAAGAGATGACCCGAGTCGTCGTCGCGGCGCGGGGCGGAGAGGTCGAAGCCGCCGCTGAAGAACTTGCCCGCGCCCGTGAGCACGACGGCGCGCACGCCGTCGCTGGTACGCGCCGCCGCGAGCGCCCTCCCGAGATCGGCCAGCAGCTCCTCGTTTTCGGCGTTGGCCGGCGGGTGATCGAGGGTGAGGACACGGACGCCGCCCTCCCGCTCCTCGACCCGCACCGTACTCATCGGCGCATCGTAGACGGGCGTCACGCGCGGGGTCAATGCGCGCGCGCTCCGCGCGCTCTTCACTGCCGCCGTGTGCGCAGCCGCGCGGCAAGCGCGGGATCGGACGCCACGTCCACCGCCGTCCACGCCAGCGCGAGCGCCCCGTCGGCCACCGCCTGGTCCGCCGCCGCCGTCACGCAGTGGGCGGTGAACTCGGGCTGGTGGTTCACCGCCGGCAGCGAGGCGATGCCGATCATGGGGTGGATGCTCGGCAGGGCGTGCGACACGTTCCCCATGTCGGTCGAGGCTGCGGCGCGCTCGAGCAGCACGCCCAGGTCGGGGAACGAGCGCCCGAGGGCCTCGGCGTTGCGACGGTAGACGGCGGCGAGCGCCGCGTCGTGCTGGACCTCGGCGTACGGGGTGCCGCTCGGCTTCACCTCCAGCGTGGCGCCGGTGGCGAGGGCGCCCGCCTCGAAGCAGCGCAGCACCTTGGCGCGGATCTCGTCCAGCTCCGCGAGCGCGCGGGCGCGTACGATGTAGTCCGCAGCGGCGTGCGCCGGGACGATGTTCGGCGCGTCGCCGCCGTCGGTCACGATGCCGTGGATGCGGTCGCTCTGCCGGATGTGCTGGCGGAGGAGACCGATCGCCGTCTGCGCGACCGTGAGCGCATCGGCGGCGTTGATGCCGAACTCGGGGAAGGCGGACGCGTGCGCCGACTTGCCCGTGTAGCGGACCTCGAAGTCCCACCACGCCAAGGTCACCGGCTCGACCACGTCGACTGGCGCCGGGTGCACCATCATGGCCGCGTGCGCGTCCGCGAAGACGCCGCGCTCGAGGAGCAGGATCTTGCCGCCGCCGCGCTCCTCGGCCGGGGTGCCGACGACGCTCACCGTGAGGCCGATGTCATCGGCGACGCGCGCGGCGGCGATGCCCGCGCCGACGGCGATGGCGGCGATCAGGTTGTGCCCGCAGGCGTGGCCGATGCCGGGGAGGCAGTCGTACTCGGCGCACAGGGCCAGGTGGAGCGGCCCCGAGCCGGCGCGCGCCACGAACGCCGTCGGGAGGCCTCCGACACCGCGCTCGACGGCGAAGCCGGCGGCGTCGAGGGCTTCGGCGCACCAGGCGGCGGCGCGCTCCTCCTCGAAGGCCAGCTCGGGATGGGCGTGGATGCGGTGGCTCAGCGCGACCAGGCGGTCCCGGCTCGCGGCGACCCGCTCGCGGACGGCGGCTCTGGCATCCATGGGGACCTCCGGCTCCAGTTGCCGGAAGGCGGCGCCCAGCGTCAAGGGTGGGGGCGAGGCCCATTCGCTTTCGTCCGCCTACCATGGTATTCAGGCGCTCGGCCGGTTAGCTAGCAGGAGGGGGGAGGGGGCGAATGCACTACCACGTCGTGCGCATCGACGAAGAGGGCGAGCACGTCGATCCCGCGCTGACCTTCGACCGGCAGGACGAGGCGGAGGAGCGGGCCGTGGCGGTGGCGCGGGAGATCGATGGGCCGGGATGGAGCGGCAAGCGCTACCCCGGCCGCTCCTGGCGGCGTCAGGAGCTGGCGGTGTACATCGACCGCCGCGTCCTCGAGCGGAGGGTGCCGCGCCTCGAGCTCTCGATCGTGCGCTGCGACGTGCCGCGCCGGGAGCCCGTGCCCGGCTGCTGTGCGTCGCAGGTCGGCTTGCCGTGGTGGAAGGTCCCCTGACGCCGGTCGCGCGCGCGGCCGGGGAGGTGATGGTGATGGGCGCGAGGGCAGCGGCGGACGCTACGCTCGGCGGGGTGGAGGGCGGCGGGCGCCGCGGGGCGGCGCCGCGGGCGGCGGTCGATCCGAGCCGGCTGACGGCGCGCGTCGCGCTCCTGCTCGAGGAGACGGCGCACCAGGGCCTGCTCGCGCTCCAGCTCCTCGTGAAGGCGCGCGACCTGCTGGCACGCTTCGCCGCCAGCGATGACCAGAAGGTGGCAGCGCTGGTCGTCGATCTGGAGCAGCGCCTGGTCGCGCTCGAGCGCGAGGGGCGGGAGCGCCTGCGCCAGGCCCGGCGGCTGCTGCAGGGCGCGCGCCGCGCGCGGGCGTGAAGCGGAGGCCTGCGGGCGGGCGTCAGCGCGGCTGGAGCGGCTCGAAGCGCTCGGCGCGCTCGCAGCGATAGCGCAGCTCGGCCGCAGCGGGCCGCAGGCGGGGGGTGTCCGGGCTCTGCCGCTGATCGCGCAGCAGGTCGGCGACCGACTTGCTGCGCGCCTGCTCGCACAGGTAGCCGGTGTCGTACTCGCCCCGCTTCTTCCAGCTGCTGAGAGGGGCGTCGGGCCGGTTCGCTTCCGGGTTGAAGAGGAGGAGCCAGCCGCCGTAGAGGATCAGTGCACCCGCCTGCCGCCGCATCCGCATGGCGCGCAGGGTGCGCCCGGCGCTCGGCCGGTGTCAAGCGATCAGGGGAGCACGCGCCGCCTGACCCAGCGCTCCGCGATCACGAAGGCGGCGGCGGTCAGGATCGCCATCCACGCGAGCTCCGCGGCCAGGCCGCGCGTGACCGTGCCGCTGGCGAGCGCCCGGCACACGTTCACCGCGTGGGTGAGCGGCAGGAGCCAGGCGAACGAGCGGGCCCATGGCGGCAGGCTCTCCAGCGGGAAGAAGACCCCCGAGAAGAGGAACATCACCGAGATGCCGAGCGTGAAGTAGTAGTTGAAGAAGTCGTACGACGGCGCGCGCGCGGTCACCATCATGCCGAGGCCGCCGAACATGAGCCCGACCAGGAACCCGACCGGCACGAGGGCCAGGGCGAGGGGGCTCGCGATCAGGCGGAAGAGCGCCGTGAGCAGGAGCACGAAGCACACCGAGAGGGTGCTCTTCGAGGCCGCCCACAGGATGTCGCCGGCCACGATGTCCGCGACCGAGCAGGGCGTGGCCAGGATGGCGGCGTAGGTGTTCTGCTCGGTCAT
>WNFQ01003844.1_pt1 | contig 10950 bp, 10 predicted proteins | sample 5400171 | NCBI WGS metagenome assembly WNFQ01 (sample SAMN13153356, study PRJNA577476) | soil metagenome | isolation source: 20 cm soil under Madrone tree | place: USA:California | collected 2016-06-14 | reverse complement strand
GGCTTCCGCCTGGGTTTGGCTGCGGACGATATTTACCAGCGGGACCCCGTCCACGAGACAGACTCGGTTAAGCATCTGCCCAACATTGGAAGCGGCTGCAGTGTGGACCAGAGCACTGTGTCCCTCGCGACGCATTGTTTCGACCATGCCGAGCACGGTGAGCGGATTGATAAGGGCCGAGGCACCCTGACGCGCCGAGATACCGTCCGGCAGCACAAGGCAGTCCAACGCCTTTACCATGCGGTACTGAGCGTACATTCCAAGCGGGCTTCGTGCCGCCACCGTCCGTCCGACGAGCGCCCGCACATCGGAGCCCGCATCAACCACAACTCCCGCGCCCTCGTTGCCGGCGGGCAGTGCTTTATCCAGTCTCGCCTCAAGCCCTGGCATGCGTTCGGGCGGAATACTCGCGGAGGCGGTCGGACGGGTCGGCGTTCCGCCGGCCTGGATATTGACCGGGTCGACGGGTCCAAGGAGCAAGATGATGTCCGAGGGGTTGAGTGGGGCTGCGTCAATGCGGACAACAACTTCGTCCGCCGCCGGCTTGGGCACGGTCACCTGCTCAAGCCATAGCTCGAGCCTAGCCTCGGACGTGATCTTGGTGCGCAGTTCTAGGCTACTCATCGTGGTCATTGTGATTGCCTCGTTTGCTTGTTTCTCGCCGGTCGACAGCGCCATCGTCTTTCTCTACCGTGCCGTAGCATCGTCACATAATAGACGATCCGTCTCGTATTGTCTCAGGTTCCATGGCTGCAGGACACACAAACCGCAGCACGGTCGTTCGCCCGGCTTCCGGACCTATGGCATCAGCCCGCGAAATTCGTATTGAGCCGGTTCTTCCTGCTCCGGATAGCTGTGGGGGGGCATTTTTGTCGTGGGCGCAGTAATCGGTGTGGCAGGGCTCAGCATGGCAAACGCAATCGCCGAACTGCACAATGCGACACTCGAATTGTCGGACGCCGAACCCGGCTTGCGCGTTACCGTGACCTTGCACGCATCACGGTAACGAAGTTTTGCACGCATCAGGCCACGCGCCAGAGGCAAGCGGCGGTGGCAAGGCGCTTTCCCTAGCGTTTAACGCGTTTTCCCTCTCTTGCAGCTCGCGCCACATAATCTTGCCCGAACCCGACTTGGGCAATGCGTCGACGAATTCGACGATGCGCGGCGCCTTGTAGGCAGCCATGTTCTGGCGCGCCCAGTCGATAATCGCCTGAGCGCCGATCTTGCCTCGAAAGTCGGCCTTGAGCACGATGACCGCTTTTACCGTTTCGCCACGGTGTGCGTCCCTTGTACCGACGATGCAGGCCTCTTCGATCGCAGGGTGTTGGTACATTTGAGATTCGACATCCGTCGGCCAGACCTTGAAGCCAGATGCGTTGATCATCCGCTTCAGGCGATCGACCAGGAAAAAATAGCCGTCGTCATCCGTCTTGCCCAGATCGCCGCTGCGAAAGAACCGCTTGCCATCGAGCTGCATAAAGACCTGCGCGGTGTCCTCGGGCTTTCTCCAATAGCCGAGGAATACTTGTGGGCCGTGCATGACGATTTCACCGATTTCACCGGCGGGCAGCTCCCGCAGAGTTGTCGGATCGACGATTCGCGAATCGACGCCGTAAATCGGGATGCCTAAACACTGTTTCTTCGGACGATCGCCCGGATTCATGTGCGTCGCAGCCGCGGTCTCCGTCAGTCCGTAGCCCTCCACATAGGTGATGCCCACATTTAGAAGCCGTTGAGCAGCCGCCGCCGGCATGGCCGCTCCGCCACCGTGCAAACGGCGGATCGAGGTCAGATCGTGTTTGTCGATATCCGGGTTCAAGAAAAAATCTTGAATCATGGTCGGGATCGCGGTCCAACTCGTGATCCCATAACGCTCGACGCATTGCGCCGCCGCTTCGCGGTCCCAACGGGGCAATACCACCACGGTGTTTCCACTGTAGAGCGGGCCGTTCATACTCCCCTGCATTCCCGTCACATGAAACATGGGAGCGACAGCCAGAAAATTCATCTCCGGCTGATTCGCAAACCAGTTCATGCTGCCGACCGTGGTATGCATTATGGTGCGGTGCGTGTGCATGCAGCCCTTCGGGGTGCCAGTGGTGCCCGAGGTGTAGGGCATGACGCAGAGATCGTCCGGCCCGGCCGTCAGAGGTCCCGGTTTCAAGTTGCTCGCGAGAACGTCGTTCCAAAGAGAGACACCTGCTTCCCGATAGTCGATGCGCGGGCTGCTGACGAAATCCGGCACCCTCAGGTGAGTGGGGTTTTTCAGATAATCGGAATACGCAGCAACGATTACGTGCTTGAGTTCGCCACTTTTCAGCAACGGCTCGACGCGGGGATACAACTCCTGTGACACCAGCATCGTGGTCGCCCCTGCATCCTGAGCGTACTTCAACACTTCCTGCGTGAGGTTCATCGGATTGAGCGGCACCACGACGGCGTTCGCACGCAAGATGCCGTAGTACCCAATTATGAATTGCGGGCTGTTTTGCATGAGCAGCAGCACGCGATCACCTTTGGTCACCCCGCATTCTCGTTCGAGGTAACCGGCCACGCGCACGGCTTCATCATGAAGCGCCGCAAAGCTGACGGGCGTGTCATAGAAAATCAGAAAGGGCTTATCCGGATAGCGGTGCGCCGACACTTCGGCGTTGTAGAACAAGTTCGTCACCGGCGCATCCAGCCAATGCATCGCGTGAGCCGGCCAAAACTTGAAATGCGCGTTCGACATCCGAGGTTCCTTCAGTAAGATCTAACTGCTCGCCGTCTGGAACGAGCGATCATCGATCGGTCCCCTCAAGCGGATCGATTGCGAGAACGCGGCTCGGGCCAACCGGCTTTCTCACGCCTGATTGACGAATGTCCCATCCTCCTCTTCCGTGCTGTATTGACGCCGCCACGGAGAAGTAGGCCCCAAGGCGATCACGGTAGCGCTCCAGACCACCGACGATGGTGGCGAGACCGAGGCTGTCAGCCCAAAACATGGGACCGCCTTTCGGTCGCGGCCAGCCATAGCCGAATGCCCACACCACATCGATGTCCGACGCTCGTTGGGCAATGCCCTCCTCGAGGATTTTTGCCGCCTCGTTCACCATGGTGTAAAGCGTGCGGACGACGATTTCCTCGTCGCCGATTTGCGGATCAGCATCCGATTGCCGATGAATCCATAGCATACTCCCGCCACCACCGCGGTCTTGCCAATGCGTTTGACGAGACCCATCGCCGTGGCGAGTACGTCCGGCACCGTCGCCGCGCCGCGCACAACTTCCACCAGCTTCATTACGTTGGCCGGTGAAAAGAAATGAATGCCGACGACGTCTTCGGGTCGCGCCGTGCTGGCGGCAATTTGGTTGATGTCAAGATAGCTGGTGTTCGACGCCAGGATTGCACCGGGTTTCGCGATCGCGTCGAGGCTGATGAAGATGTCCTTCTTGACCTCCATATTCTCGTAGACGGCTTCGATCACCAGATCGCACGCGGCCAGCGCCCCGAAATCGAGTGTCGGATGAAGCAGTGCCATCGCCCGCTCCACCTGGTCGGCGGACATTCGGCCTTTGGACGCCGTCGCTTCATAGTTTTTGCGAATCGTGGCGAGGCCGCGATCGAGCGCGTCGCGCGCCATCTCGACGATCGTGACAGGAATCCCGCCGCCCATCGTTCCGGCGCCGATCACGCCCACGCGTGCGATCGGGCGCAAGGCGGTATCCTTCGGCACGCCATCAATTTTTCCGGCGGCGCGCTCGGCAAAAAAGAGGTGGCGAAGCGCCTTGATTGCACGCCGTCAAGCAGCTTTACGAATAACGCCCGTTCCAACGCCAGCCCGTCTGCAAGCGGCACCTCGGTCGCCGCCTTGATCGCCTCGACGCAGGCGGCGGGGGCGTCGAGACCCTGGATCTTGCGCCCCGTATCAACGACGAAGTGCTCGAACACCGCGGGCGCGGCGGCAATGGCACGCTCGCCTGTCCGCCGCGGACCCTGCGACGCGATTTCGCGCGCGAACGTCATCGCCTCCTCGGCAAGCCGGTCCTCGCTCACGACGCGATCGACCAAGCCAAGCGCCTCTGCCTTCTTCGACGATATCGGATCGCCGCTGACGATCATGCCTAGCGCAGCATGGGCGCCGATCAGCCGGGGCAAACGCTGCGTACCGCCGGCGCCGGGGAGCAGGCCAATCTTGACCTCGGGCAGCCCGAACTTTGCCGACGGCGCCGCAATCCGGTAGTGACAGGCCAATGCGATCTCCATTCCGCCACCGAAACAGGTGCCGTGGATCGCGGCGACAACGGGTTTGGCACTTGCCTCGATCCTATCGACCAACGCCGTGAATATAGGCTCGACGGGCGCCCGTCCGAATTCAGTAATGTCGGCGCCGCCTGAGAACAGCTTGCCCGCGCCCCTGATCACGATGGCTTTCACGCTGGCATCGGTTTGGGCGTTCGCGAGCGTGCGATCGAGCGCTTGCCGAACGGCAGTACCGAAGGCGTTAACCGGCGGATTGGTCACGACGATCTCGAGAATGTCGTCAAGAGTGTGTATTTCGATCATAGCGTTCCTTGATTCAAAATGTCGTCTCGCCCAGCCGGCGTGGGCGCGCGAACGGGTGCGAGGTCGATAGGCCGCCGTCGACAATGAGCGCATGGCCGTTCACGTAGCTGGCCTCCTCGGAGGCGAGAAAGGCGATGGCGCTCGCAATCTCGTGTGGCTCACCCCCACGACGCAGCGGGTTAAGTTGGCCGATCTGGCTTTCGCGGCCTTTGCTGCGGGCGAGATCGTACAGTGGCTGGGTCATGCCCGTCTCGATCAAGCCGGGACAGACCGCGTTGACGCGGATGCCCGATCCCGTCAGCTGCTGGGCCGCGGTCTGGACGAGGTTGATCACGCCCGCCTTGGAAGCCGAATAGGAGGGGCCGCCCGCCCCCGCGCGCAAGCCGGCGATCGAAGCCGTGCAAATGATCGCTCCGGCTCTGGCCGCTGCGAGCATGGCCTGCGCGCCATGTTTGATCGCCAGAAAGGGACCGATCAAGTTGACACGCAGCAACGCGGCCCAATCGGCCTCGCCCAGTTCGAACAGTCCGCCGCTGCCACCGCTGATGCCGGCATTCGCGGCAATAATGTCGATCCCGCCGTGCTGCGCGATAGCGGCAAAGATCATCGCGGCGACGTCGGCCTCGCTGCCCGCGTCACCGCGCATCGCGACAATGCCGCCATGGCCTGAGGCCGTCTCTTCAACCCCGTCGTTGAGATCGACTGCGAGCACGCGCGCGCCTTCGCTGGCAAACAGCCACGCAGTCGCCCTACCGATACCCGATCCCGCGCCGGTAACCAAAACGCTCTTGTCAGCGAAGCGCGCACTCATAAGCCACCATAGATGGTCGCGCCGCCATCAATGACGATCGATTGGCCGGTCATGTAGGCGCCCGCCTTGGAGGCGAGGAACACGGCGGCGCCGGCAATCTCCTGAGGCTCGCCAATGCGCCGGAGCGGCGTGACACGCTTGAGTGCCGCCTCAGCCTTGGGGTCCTCGTACAGCGCCTTGGCGAAATCGGTGCGCATGACTCCTGGCGCGATCGCGTTGACGCGGACATTGTGCGGCCCGAACTCCACCGCTAGATTTCGCACCAGCTGAAAATCGGCCGCCTTGGATACATTGTAAGCACCGATCACGCCTGACCCCACGAGACCGCCGATCGAGGAGACGATGATGATCGCGCCATCGCGCCGCTCGATCATTTCCGGCGCCGTCATCCCGATCAGCCAATGATTGGCAAGAACGTTGTTGTCGAAGATCTTGCGGAACTGTTCGTCGCTGATCCCGGACATCGGGCCGTAATAGGGGTTCGAAGCCGCGTTGCAGACGAGGATGTCGATCTTGCCGAACGCAGCGCGCGTACCATCGGCCAGCCGCTGAAGCGCCTCTTTCGACGAGATGCTCGCTGCGATCGCGAGCGCGCGGCCCCCACCGTGCATGGCATTGATCGCCGCAGCGACCGCCTCGCACGCCTCCTGCTTGCGGCTGGAGATCACCACCGTCGCGCCTGCCGCTGCCAGGGCCTCCGCGATCGAGCGCCCGATGCCCCGCGATGAACCAGTAATAATCGCCACCTTTCCCGTCAGATCGAACAATTCCATCTCACTCTCCTGTTTTATCATCGCGCACCCGCGAGGCGCGCCTGAGCCCACGCCGCCTCGGCGAGTGGCATGAGCCGCGCCACGGTCTCTTCAGCCTGTGCGCTCGACGCATTGCCATCCTGCAACCGCTTCTTCACGCCCTGAACGATGCCGGTGAGCCGAAAAAGGTTGTATGCGAAATACCAATGCATGTCGGGTACATCGTCGCGCCCGGTCGCGGCGCAATAGAGCCCTATGGCATCCTCGAGTGACGGGATACCGGTTCCGGTAAGGTCGCCGCCGGCAATCCCCGCCCGGCCGTCTGCCGGAGTCGCCCAATTCATCGCGAGATAAGTGAAATCCGCGAGTGGATCACCGATTGTCGCGAGTTCCCAATCAAGCACAGCAGCCACCTGTGGCCGATCGGCCACGTAGATCAGATTATCGATCCGATAGTCGCCGTGGATGATCGAAGTCCGCGTTTGATCGGGAACGCTCCGCGGCAGCCAGTCGATCAGCTTCTCGATCGTCACGATTTCCTCGGTCTGCGACGCGCGATACTGTTTGGTCCAGCGCTCGATCTGGCGCACGAAATAGTTGCCGGGACGACCGAAATCTTGAAGCCCGACCGCGGCCGGATCCACGGCGTGAAGCCGAGCCAAGGTCGTGATCATCGCTTCGTACAGCGCGCGTCGCTCTGACGGCGTCTGCCCCGGCAACATGCCGTTCCAAAAGGTGCGCCCTTCTACCAACTCCATGATGTAGAAGATTGATCCGATCACGTTCGGGTCGGTGCACAGGGCCAACGGCCGCGGTACCGGGAAGCCGACCGGCTGCAGGGCCGACAGAAGTCGATACTCTCGATCGACCGCATGGGCGGAGGGTAGTAGCACACCTAAGGGCTTGCGGCGCAACACGTAGACGCCGCTCGGTGCACTAATCCGGTAGGTTGGGTTGGACTGCCCGCCTGTAAACTTGTCGATGGCAATCGGCCCTGCCAGGCCAGGTATATTCGGCTCCAGCCAGCCAAGCAAAGTCACTGCATCAAGATCGGATGCCATGCTCAGTGCTGCTGCGGCCGCGGTGCCGCGTGCTCCGCATAGCGTGCGAATTCGGCACGCGCATTGGCGCGGCTGTGCACCTCGTCCGGTCCGTCGGCGAGGCGAAGAGTGCGAACCGAGACCCAAGCATTGGCAAGGCGAAAATCCTCCGACACGCCGGCGCCGCCATGCGCCTGCGCGGCGTCGTCAAGAACTTTCAACGCCATCGTCGGCGGTCGCACCTTCACCATAGATCATGGACCATACCGTATACTAGAATCTGCCATATTTATTCTGGGATCAGCCATTACAATGCGGCTACCCTAGAGCATTGGCGTCACCGTCTCCAAAATATTGTTCATACTCTATATTCTAAAATGCGTTTTGTCCAGATGCGACGCAAGCTCGAGAAAGAATTGAAATTGGGCGCTAATACGCCGCAGGGATGCTGGCGTCCGGCCGCACCTTCAGGCATAACAGTGACATGCCTAAGCCCGCTCCGTCCGACGAGACCTCCCCGCCGCAACGCCGAATTCCGCGAGGTTCGCTTCGCTTTGAGCGAAAGCGGGAGCTCATCCTCGACGCCGCGACCAAGCTGATCAACGAGCGTGGAGTAAAGGGCATGACTTTCCTTGAGGTTGCGCAGTCGGTAAAGCTCAACACCACCAGTGTGACTTACTATTTTCGCCTGAAGGAGCAACTTGCCGCCGCTGTGTTCGAGCACACCCTCACCCGGTTGGAAGGGATGGTGAAGGAGGCCGGCCGCGAATCCAGTCCTCGCAAGCGCGTCGCGCGGTTCTTGCAGCTGCAGTTCGATCTTCGCGCGCAGGTTCTTCTTGGGCGCGAGCGTGCGCTCGCCATCCTGTCGGACATGCGGGCGCTCGATCAGCCCGTTAGAGGGCCCCTCGAGAAGCATTACCAGGCCATTTTTCGCAGCATCCGGGATTTTTTTGGCGCACCGGAAGGCGACGCAGGAAAGGCGCTCTTGACTGCTCGCGCGCACATGCTTACCGAAGTTGTTTTTTGGCTGCCTGTGTGGCTCGACCACTATTCGATCGGTGACTTCGAGCGGGTACGTGGCCGCTTGTTTGAGCTACTCTCGCACGGAATCGCGCGACCGGGCGCGCCGTGGGTGCCGCAGCTCACTGTCAATCTCGAGGAAGCAGACGACCTGTCTCGCGATCCGGGTCATGCCGCCTTTCTGCGTGCCGCTACCCGTCTCATCAACGAGCGCGGCTACCGCGGGGCCTCCGTCGACCGGATCGTGGCCGAGTTGAACGTGACCAAAGGCAGTTTTTATCACCATCTCGATGCCAAGGACGATCTGGTTTTCGAGTGTTTCCGCCGCAGCTATGGCCGTATGTCCTTCGCCCAACGGCTCTCCGATAAGATCGGCGGCGACCGCTGGCAGCGGCTGTCGTCAACATTTGCGACTCTACTCAACATACAGTTCGCGGGCGAGTGGCCATTGTTGCGTACCAGCGCACTGCAGGCTCTGCCGCTGAATCTCAGGGTCACGGTGATCGAGCGTTCGAATCGAATGGCGCTTCGCTTCGCAGGAACTCTAGTCGATGGCATCGGCGAAGGGTCGATCCGCCCAGTCGATCCTCTGATCGCTAGCCAAGTTATCATGGCTACACTGAATACCGCCTACGACATTCGCGGTTGGGCGACTAAATTGCCGCGCGACAGGGCGATCGCGCTGTATGCCTCCACGCTCGCCCGCGGCCTCTTTGACGACGCCACCAATTCGTTGCCGAACTCGTCTGACTGACTCAACGGTTCCAGCCGCCCGCGCGCATCGCAGGTCGGTCTCAATCAATGCCCTGCTGCCCCCCGCCCGCGTTGGACACCGCGGATGCTAGTTCCGCTATGCCAGCCATATGCATATCGCCCTTCACTATGGGACGCTCTATCCCGAATAATTCGGTGATCCTTGGTCTTCGCTATTGCGCCTCCAGCGCTTAGATGGTCACAACAATCTTGCCCCGTACTTGCCGGGTGCCTAGACGGGCAATCGCATCAGCGCCCTGCGCCAGCGGAAATCGCTCGGTCACGGCCGGCTTTATCTTCCCCTCGGTATACAGCTTCATGAGTTCGGAAACGTTGGTCGCATGATTCGCTGGAAAGCGGGAAGTCCATTCGCCCCACAGCACGCCGACTACCTGACAGCCCTTCAGAAGTGCCAAGTTCAGTGGGAGCTTGGGGATCCCAGCAGTGAATCCAACCACTAAGTGTCGACCCTCCCACGCGATGGCGCGCAACGCCGCCTCCGTGTAGGCACCGCCGACGCCGTCAAATACCACATTCGCCCCCTCGGGACCACAAACGTCTTTGAACAGCTGTGTCAGCGCCCTAGCCTCCGTTTTGTCCAATTCACCCCGGGGATATACGACTCCCTCGTCAGCGCCATGTTCTTTGGCCAAGGCGAGCTTGTCCGGAGTGGACGCGGCCGCGACCACACACGCGCCCATCGCTTTCCCGAGCTCAACTGCAGCCAGACCGACACCGCCGGCTGCACCAAGCACCAGCAGAGTCTCGCCCGGTTTGAGACGCGCGCGGTCGTTTAGGGCGTGTTGCGATGTGCCGTAGGTTAGGAGCAGGGCTGCCGCCTCATCGAAGGGCATTGCGTCGGGAATTTTCCAACAATTGTTAGCCTGGCCAATCGCCATTTCTGCCATGGCATTGAAGACTGGGCTCAGCAGCACTCGATCGCCCGCTTGAACATGGGTAACACCATCCCCAACCATGTCAACTACGCCGGACAGCTCTGCGCCAGGCGAGAACGGTCGCGGCGGCTTAAACTGATACAAATCCTGAATGACCAGAAGATCAGGGAAATTTACGCCGACAGCCCGCACGCTTACGCGCACTTGGCCAGCTCCCGGAACGGGGTCGGCAATATCCTCAAGAGTGAGTGTATGCGGTAGGCCCGGCTGTCGGCTCAAAAGCGCCTTCATGACTCGGCGGCAGCCTGGTTATTGGGATTGTTGGGCAGTCTATGCATTTTCTCGTTCCTGTAATTCGTACCACATGCTCTTGCCGGATCCGCACTTCGGTAGCGCGTCGGCAAACACAGCAATTCGCGGCACCTTGTAGGTCACCATATTCTCGCGCGCCACACTAAGCTTCCGGGGAGACGCTCTCTCTCGGGCGATGGTGCGCAAGTTCGAGTCTTTCAATTGCGTCGCGATGCACTTCATCGGGGCCGTCGGCCAATCTCAAAGTTCTCACCCCCGCCCACAACGCCGCCAGCGGAAAATCGTCGCTGACACCGCCGCCGCCGTGCATTTGGATAGCCCAATCAAGGACTCTTAACGCCATAGTTGGTGCCGCAACCTTAATCATGGCGATCTCCGCTCTCGCCGCACGGTTGCCGACCGTGTCCATCATATAGGCCGCATTCAGCACTAACCAACGAGCTTGATCGATAGCTATCCGCGATTCGGCGATGCGCTCCAGCGTGACGCCCTGTTCAGACAGGCGTTTACCGAACGCCACTCGTTCTTGTGATCGCTTACACATCAATTCTAGGGCGCGTTCCGCGATGCCAATGGTTCGCATGCAATGGTGAATGCGGCCAGGTCCGAGGCGGCCTTGCGCGATTTCAAAACCACGACCCTTGCCTAACAACAGGTTCTCCACGGGCACTCGTACATTGACGAAGTCGACTTCGGCGTGCCCGTGCGGCGCGTCGTCGTAGCCGAACACGGTAAGCGCCCGAACGATCCGGATGCCCGGCGTCTTCATTGGCACGAGAATCATGGACTGCTGGTTGTGACGACTTGCTTCTGGATTGGTC
>WNFQ01003843.1_pt1 | contig 10951 bp, 8 predicted proteins | sample 5400171 | NCBI WGS metagenome assembly WNFQ01 (sample SAMN13153356, study PRJNA577476) | soil metagenome | isolation source: 20 cm soil under Madrone tree | place: USA:California | collected 2016-06-14 | reverse complement strand
ACGTCATGTTCGGTCACCAGTTTTCGGTACATCTCCGGAAAGCGAAGGTCGTAGCAGATACTGAAACCAAAGTGCAGACCGCCAAGCTCAAAGCTCGCGAAGGAATCACCCGGAGCAAAACAGGTCTGTTCTTCGACGGGCGCGACCGCGTACAGGTGAGTCTTGCGATACTTCCCAGCGATGTTCCCCTCTTCGTCGATAAGAACCTGCGAATTGTAAATTGATAAGCTGTCCCGCTCGGATACGCCGGCGACGATCGCAATCGAAAGCTTTCGTGCGATTTGTTGAAGTCCGGGAACGAATCCACTCTTCCAATGATTGGCATTCGCTCGGACCACCGGCATTGAGTAACCGGTATCAGTCATCTCCGGAAAAACGATCAGCTCGGCGTCTGCCTCGTCTTTGGCCCGTCGAGTAAAATCGCGAACCTTCAGGAGATTTGCATCAGCATCGCCGAGCGAACACGAAATCTGAGCGACTGCGACTTTCATTTAAATGTCATTCTGAGCGAAGCCGAAGAATCTCTGATCATTTACACCTGATATTGCCACACAGATAGCCAGAGATGTTTCGCTTCGCTCAACATGACAGCGGTAATAAGTGGGTTGGGCCGCTTAAGCGGCAATCGATCTGCGGTAACCAAAAAATTGGCGCTGCTTGATGATGTGCACGACTTCCGGCGGAACCATTTGCTCCCAACTGCTATCGCCGGATTGCAATTTTGCCAGCACGCCAGAGGGATGAATTCGCAGGTACTCAGGATGATAGTCGGTAATTTCCTGGACGTATTGATTGTCGATCAAATATTGGAACAACGATCTAAGGTTGGATGCGACCTTGACTTCCTTTGCGGTGACGATCTTTCCAGTCGGCTCGTTGAACATCGGATAAACGTATAGTTTTAGTTTCCCCTTAAACATTCTGCCCAGCGCCTCGAGAATTCCGCCCTCCAAATTCGCGTAGTACTTTTTGTTAAAAATTTCGATCAAACTGGGCACGCCCATCACCAAGCCGATCGCCTTGTCCGTGTAACGAAAGAGATACGTCGCGAGCCGGAAATACTCGCCGAACTTCGAGATCAAGACGGTTCGTCCCAGTGCGCCGAGAATGTCCACGCGGGCGAGAAAGTCAGCGTGATCAACCTGACCGTCGGCAAGCAAATGTTCAAGCGTCATCTCCATGAGAACGACAACGTCGTCTTCCGTAGAATCGCATTGCGTCAGAAAGACGCGGCGTGCGCCATCCAGCATATCGTTCGTAGCGTACGTGACAGGTCGAAAACTTCCGCGCTCAACAAGGATCGCTTTTTTGTAGAAGACTTCGGCGGGCTGAACGGTCTCGCCATCCGATTTAAACATAACGGCGTTCGTCAGCCCCTGGCTAACTAACTGCAAACTCATCAAGCGATTATCGACGTTTTGAAAGAGGGGCCCGGAAAACTTGATCATGTCCACTTCAATTCGTCCCGGAGCGAGATTTTCCTGAAGCGACGAGATCAACTTTTCCGGCTGGCGACCGTAAAATGCGCCGTGAAGAAGATTTACTCCGATCACGCCAAGGGCTTCTTGTTGTTCGACGTTTCCTTCGTCAAGCAAGCGGACGTGAATAATGATCTCGCTTGGTTGGCCACGTGGTTGGGATTGAAATCGAACCCCGAGCCAGCCGTGCGATTCGTTGCGCTCTTTGAAACTGCGCGCCGCAACTGTGTCGGCGAAAACGAAAAATGTTTTCTCGGCGCCGAATTGTTCGTCAAGCCGTTCGACGAGAAGTTTGTATTCGTGGTCGAGCATTGTCTGGAGACGCACACGACTGACGTAGCGGTCTGCCGGGCCATAAATGGCATCGCTGAACGTCATGTCGTAGGCAGACATGGTCTTGGCGATGGTGCCGGCTGCGCCGCCCACGCGGAAGAATCTGCGGGCTACTTCCTGGCCGGCGCCAATTTCAGCGAAGGTCCCATATTTGCTCGGATCTAGATTGATCTGGAGGGCCTTCTCGTCGGTGCCGATCTCCATCTGTGGATTCATGCAATTTCTGTACGGTCGATTTCCAACAGCCGCAAATGGCGATCTTTACTGAAGGGCGTCTGTGTCAGATGCTCCCTGCTTAGCGCCAAAGGCGCTATTCTAATGCCAGCCTGGGGCAACGCCCCAGGTACCGAGTTGGATAAAAAGCCAAGCGCTGAAAGCGCGACTCACACTGAGTTCGCCCATCAGGGGCGAGTGAGGCGCGCCTTCAGCGCTGCCCGTTTGGGCTATTACAAATCCTGGGGCATTGCCCCAGGCTTGTCATTGAGTGCCGCGCCTTTGGCGCTAAATGGATACGTGGAGCTGCGCTCCCCAGAATTTACAGCCGCACTCGCTCAGCGTCCTTCGCTGGAATCCAGCCACGCAGATCATTTGGTAGCGCTGCGTACGTCCAGTCACCGCGCGTGCTTAGAATTTTGATTTCACTGCCGGGAGGCAACGCCAACACACTTTTGGCTGTGTCTGCCGTCGCGAGGCGCGCTTGCACATTTTTGCCTGTCACAATTGCCAGTGCCTGGCCTTTCGTGCCGCGATCAAGTGTGTAAATCGCAAAGACCGAAATCGCAAGGGCCAGCAAACAACAGATCGAGACGAGGATCAGCATGGCTGATCGGCGGCGGGCGAAAATCGACGCTGCTAAACAAAACACTGCGATCCAAAAAGCGACCGCTGCTGTGATGGTGTACTGATTGACACTCGCAAAATGCAAATAGCGCTCCGCCCGGCCTGGCTGCATCTCAAGGGCGTGTGCCTCATCGCGTGCGATCTGTAAATTCGCCGTCGCTTCAGGATGATGCCGCTCCAGCGCGAGGGCTCGCTGGTAATTCAAAATCGCACCTCCAAAATCGGCCGTGCGAAAGTAGGCGTTGCCGAGATCGTAAAATACATTCGCGGTCGCTTGCCCCGTGCGAACGAGTCCCTCATAACCGGCGATCGCGTCCTTGAAATGACCTTGAGCGTACTCCTGATTTGCTTTTGCGAAGTCGGAGTCTGCCTGTGCAAGAACCGGTGACGTCAAAGACGCATAAGCTAACGCGCACATTGGAACATGGACTTTCAGTCTGTGTGCCCAGCGAGTTTGTAACCCGCTGGACCACGCCCAGCGGAGAAAATCTCCGCTGGGCGTACAGGCCACAGGCCTATGTTCCGAAGCTGATCGCAACAAATTCTTCATTTTAAGTTTTCAATCAACTCCAGCACCTCCCGGCGGTTTTCCGGGGAAATTCTGCCCGGCCCGTTGTGGGCTCCGCTGTATTGCCATTCGTCACTTTGCTCGAAGAGGCGGCGCAACTGGTGCCGCGAGTTGTCGTCCAGTTTAAACGTATCCGCCGCGGTTTCCGCATCCACCATGTTGGGCTCCACCTCGCGGCTGCCTGACGCCAGCGCCGCTTTTACCTGAACAACTCTGGAGGCTTCAGCATAATATTCCTGGGGCGTTGCGTTCTTACGCCGTAATTTGTGCATCAGCTCAGCAGCCTCATGTTGCAGTGCAGCGATGCGCCGCGCCTCGCGATTGTTGATTTTTGTCCTACGAATCTTCCAGATTGAAAATGAAAGAAGTGCAAGCAATGGAATTGACTGTGCCGCCCAGAAAACCCGGCGCATATATATCGGCGCAAACGATTGCGTTGTTCGACCTCGATCCGTGAGTTGGTAAAGAATATCCTGCGGCTTGGATGCGGCCGCGGCCGCCGTCGGCGGTCTGCCCGTCGGAGCCGGCGCTGGCTGGCTTGCCGCTACGTTCTGCGAAGCAGCTGCTCCGCCTTGAACAGTGATCGCAATCGGCTCGCTCCGCAGCGTCACGTATTGTTCCTTCGCCGGATCGAAGTAAGAAAATGCGAGCACTGGCAGCGCCTGCTTTTTCTCGTCTGGCGACAGCACCGTCTCGAATGTTTTTGTTCCGCTGATGCCAACTTCATCATCCTGCTTGAACTTGGAAGATGGCGGATATTTGTGCCAGCCGCGCTCGTCTTCCACAACCGGGGCATTGACGCGATCAAAGTTGCCGCGGCCCGCTATGCTGGTTGTGACGGTGATCGGGTCCCCTGCTTGTACACTCTTGGGCTTGGCATCCGTTGCCATCGCAAAATTCCCAATCCCACCGGAAAAACTCGGCGGTGCATTCGGCGGCAATGGCTTTACGTCGAGCTGCACCGGCTCGCTCCTAATCTCTACGTCGCGTCGCTCGCCAATTTGAGCAAACGGATTGCTAAAGAACGGATCCGAGAACGGGTCATCCAGATCAAAGAGATCGAATGGTGAACGCGTGCGAGCCCGCGGCGGAGGTCGTCTCCGTGGAACAATGACCTGTGCCTTCGCTTTAACCGGTCCAATCTCGAACTTTCCCGCGCGTGCGGCAGCGATCGCACTTTTATATGTCACTACTTCGTAAGGCCTGCCGTTGACCGTTTCTGAAGTTTGTCCGGATTGCTGTAACTTCTGCGAAGTGAATCCCTGGCCTGTGATTTCGGGCGGCTCGATGAGGCTGGGACGAAGACGTGGGTCAAATCCCATCCGGATCTGAACAGGGACGATCTCACCCACGTACGCAGTCTTCTTCGGCACAATTAATTCAGCAAAGACGAGATCGCGCGCGGTGGCCGCCTGGCTCTGCGCGCCACGATTCGGGCGGGTGGTAGTTGGCTGGCCGGGAGAGTCCGCAACATTCAACACCAACTGAGGCGTCCTGATTACTCGCCCTCCGGCGTGAACTGTTTGCGACGGAATCGTGAATCGGCCGGCCCTGAGCGGGAGCACGGTATAGGTGTACGTCACGCTCGAACTGGTGGAGAAATTGCGCATTTCGAACTGGCGCGATTGTCCTGTTGCGTGAATCTCCAACCCATCGATTGAAATTTCCTCTGGCGGCTGCGCATCTCCTGGACCCGTTACCTTGATCTGTAGCTCAACCGTTTCACCAACAACGGTCGCCGAATTGCTCAGCACGGCCGTGACGCTGGGCGAATCAGCGCGAGCAAACTGCGCGAGTGCGACTGCAACAAAAACCGCGATGAAGATTCGTTGGAACATCGTCGAGGCCAGCTTGCAAGCGTCATTCCGAACGAAGTCGAGGAACTCCGTGGCATAACCCACGGTAAATTCACGAGATGTCTCGACTTCGCTCGACATGACAAACGTCGCTACCAGTCTTTATAGACATGGCGCTTTAGCTTGCGTTCATCAAGTTGAACTCGCGCCTCTTCGTCCTTCATTGATTCGAGCAGCGCCAGCGCTTGACGTTCGCTCATTTGACCCTCTTTTTCCTGTTCGGCCTCGGCAATCGCCGCGTTCTTATCCGCAGCCTTCTGCGATTTGTTTTCATTGGCCCCCTTCACTTCGCCAGCGAACTTTTTCTGCGGCGACTCCTCGGGCGTAGCTGATGGTTCAGCGCCTTCGCCTTCACCTTCTCCCGGCGACGGCGAGGGCATCTCATTTTCACCTTCGCCCGGGCTCGGCGATTCTTCAGCTTGTCGTTCCCCTGGTGACGGTGAAGGCCGATTCGCCTTCTGATTTTCCGCGCCTGGCGAGGGAGAAGGGGTCTCGCCCGGTTGTTGCTGCTGTTGTTTTTTCGGCTCGTTCTTCGCCTGAGGTTGCTCGTTTTGTTTTTGTTCCTTGTCCTGGGTCGATTTGTTTTGCGATTGCTGATCTTGTGATTGCTGCCGCTGATCCTTTTTCTCTTGTTCGCTCTGACCTTGCTGCTGTTGTTGTTGGTTCTGTTGGTTTTGCTGCTGGTTCTGCTGTTGCTGCTGCTGTTGGTCTTTCTGTTGCTGTTGATTCTGCTGAGACTGTTTTTGTTGTTGCTGGTCCTGATTCTGCTGTTGCTGCTGATCTTGTTTGTTTTTCTGGTTCTGTTTGTTTTTTTGCGGTGGGGATGGCGAAGGGGAAGGCTGTTGTTGTGATTTCTTGTTTTTTAACTCCTCGATCTTCTTTTTGACGTAATCGTAATTGTCCTTGGCGTCCTTATCCTGCGGATCGAGTTTGAGCGTTTGGTCGTAGTGATTAAGCGCGTCGGTCCAATCGCTCAGCTTCTTATCGTCGCTTTTCTCAGTTTCGCCGTGTTGATAAAGAGTATTGCCAAGGTTGTAATGTCCCTTGCTTTGCAAACCGGTGTCAGGCGTGAGCAAAGCCTGACTGAACGATTCCAGCGCCTTGTTGTAATCTTTTAGCTTGTAAGCGGCAGTGCCGGAATCGAACTGCAGCTTCTCCTCGGCACGCGAATCCGGATGCGATTTCAACGTCTGCTGAAATTGGCTGTAAGCATCTTCAAATTTGCCATCGCGATATGCGTCAATTCCTGGAGCAGCGCCGAAGGCGAATGTAATCAGCCCCATTAGAACAGTGGTGGTCGCCGCGGCAGCGCTGCCACGTGCAGGAACATAACGTCGTTCGCGCGCGCGTTCGCCACGGCCAATCCGCCGCGTGGCGGATTTCCGCTCGGGAATCAGAATGGAAAACGCCAACGCAATCAACGCCGCGCTCAGCGGCCATTCGTACCGCTCAATCGGCCTGCGCGACAAGCGCACATCCATTGCAGCCGCCTGCATTTTTGCCAGACCTTCACTCCCAAGCTGCTGCATGGTTCGGGGGCCGTTTTCCAAATGAACGTAAAACCCGCCTGTGGTCTCGGCGATTTCACGCAACCGGTTTTCGTCCAGCTTGGATTTCACAACCTGGCCGGCTGGATCCTTCACGAAGGCCGTTTGCCCGTCGTCGCCTGTTACGGGAATAAGCGAGCCCTGCGGTGTTCCGACGCCCACTGTAAAGATCCGCACACCGGCGTCAGCCGCTGCGGCTTTTGCTGTCTGCACAGCGTCACCACTCAATTCCTCGCCGTCGGTAAAGATGATGAGCGCTCGATTTCCGGTGGCGCTTTTGCCGAAGCTCTGCGTGGCCAGAGTGATGGCGCTGGAAATGTTCGTCCCGCCCTCGGGAATCGTCTTCGTGTCTAAATCATTAATCGCCTCGAAGACGGCATCGTAATCAATCGTAAGTGGCGCCTGCAAGAAAGCGCGGCCGGCGAAAGCAATCAGACCAACACGATCGCCCTGGAGTTCATTGACCAAATCCTGGACCGCAAGCTTTACGCGTTCGAGCCGGTTCGGCTGAACGTCGTTCGAAAGCATGCTGCGCGATGTGTCCACGGCGATCAGCAAATCGAGGCCTTTACGTTTTACATCCTCAAACGTGTAACCCCATCGCGGCTGCGCGAGGCTCACAATGGCGAGAGCAAGCCCGAGCAACTGCAGGCCAAATCTTATCATGCGCCGCGGGCGATTCACCGTGCCTGCAAGTTGCGGCAGCAGACGCGCTGAAACGAACTCCTGCAGGCGCCTGAGCGCGCCACGCTCCGCGCGTACAAAGAGCGCCATCAAAAGCGGAATGAGCAACAATGCCCAAAGCCATTCTGGTGCGCCGAAGGTCATGGGATTGCCAATTGTACAACGCTCGGACAATTGGATGTTGAGCGTTGGGCGTTGGAGGTTGGACGTTTTCTTCTCACGGTAATTTTTTCCACACGGTCTGAGACAAGAGAAGTTGGGCCACCAGCAGACCGCAGCCGCTCATCAGACAAATGGGAAACAGATCCCGGTATTGCTGATATTTCTTTACGCTGACTGTGGATTTCTCCAGTTTGTCTATGTCGGTGTAAATTTGTTCGAGCGATTCCGTGTCTGTTGCACGGAAAAATTTTCCATCCGCGATCTTCGAAACCTCTCTCAACCCGGTTTCGTTAAACTCAACTCGCTGATTTTCGTAGAGGATATTGCCGAGCGCGTCGGTCAACGGCCCTCTCGGGGTATAAATCGGCGCAGGCGCAATACCATTGATGCCGGCGCCGATGGCATAGAAATGAATCTTTAATGCTTTCACTGCTTCAGCGGCAGTGTTTGGCGGAATTTTGCCGGAATTATTTTCTCCGTCGGTCAACAGGACCAGCGCACGGCTTTTTGAATGTTTATCGTTGAGTCGATTGGCGGCCGCTGCCATGGCCGAGCCAATCGCAGTGCCATCTTCGACGAGGCCGATCCGTACGCGATCGAGATTTTGCAAAAGCCAGTCGTGATCCAACGTCATGGGACTCACGACATATGGACGACCGGCAAATGCGATAATGCCGATGCGATCGTTTGGTCGTCCTTCTATGAATTTGCGTGTGACTTCGCGAATCGCGTCGACTCTCGTCGCTTCTTGCCCGCCGATCGTAAAATCTTTCGTCAGCATCGAGCCGGAGACGTCGAGCACGAGCATGATATCAATCCCGCTCGCCTCGATTTGAGTAAGGCTTTTGCCAAGCTGCGGACGCGCCAGCCCAACTACCAAGATCGCCAGCGAAGCCAGCAGCAGTGTCCGCAGAATTTTTCCTGCGCGCGCGGCACTCCGTTTTCCGATTGCCTGAAGAGTCGCTGTAGACGAATAAGTCAGCGCCGCGGCTGGTCCGCGCTTTCCGCGCAACCACGCTAGCAATGGGACCGCCAGCAGCAACAGGAGCAGCCAGGGGCGCGCAAACGTCAAGGCACTGTTTGCCGGCCACCAATCAAGCAAGTTTGTCATGTCGAGCGAAGTCGAGACATCTCTGGTTCGACCGTCACAACTTCGCCTCCTTTCACAAAACGGATCGCTTCTCCCAGCAGCAATTCGCTGTCCGAGGTTGTTGCTTCATATCTCGCGAATTTGATGAGGTCACAACGGCCTAAGAAATCTTCGAGCAACGTTTGTTCCTCAGTAGAGAACGGCGAGGCTTTTGCCAACGCGGTCAGAAATTCGATCGAAGTCTGTCGCGTCGCCGGCAACCCGTACTGCTGCGTCACGTATTTTCGCAAAATGTCGGATACACGGATGCTAAACTGATATGGGCTCATCCTTTCAATTTCGCGGCCAATTCGGTCGAGCTCTTCAAGGGCTATCTGGCGCGGCAACTTCGGCGGCGTCGGTTTGCGACGCTTCGCAATTAACCACACGACCAAGCCAAGCAGCGAGAGCGCCACAAATACAATTACGAAAACTAACCACGGCGGAAGCAGGGAATAATCCACTGGCGGCGCGATGTCGTGGAATTCCTCCGCGAGAAAACTCAATACTTTCATTTTTTCACCCGCGTTAACGCTTCAACGACCCAATTCATCGAAAACCTAGCCGGCGTTCGCGTTGCTTGAAGAACGAGCGGAGCGCCGGGAGGTAATCCCTCCCCGTTTGCAGTGTGATCGCATCAATATTGTTCCGCCTGAGCGTGTGCGAAAGTTCTGTTTCACGTCCGCTGACAAGCTCGTTGAAAAGAGAGCGCGTTCTGCGATCAGCCGTATTAATCTCCAGTTGTTCTCCGGTTTCCGCATCCTCCAGCGTGATAATGCCGATGTTCGGCAACACCCTTTCTCGTTCGTCGTTAATGTGGATGGCTACGAAATCGTGCCTCCGTCCGCTTACCGCGAGGGCTTGCGAAAAATCCGGTGCCTGAAAATCCGAGATGAAAAAGACGACCGCGCGCCGTGTCACAACTTTGTTGAGGTAATCAAGCGCCAGCGCCGGTTCTGTGCCGCGTCCCTGCGGCTGGAAAAACAGAATCTCGCGGATGAGTCGCAGCGTGTGAGACCGGCCTTTTTTCGGCGGGATAAAAAGTTCCACGCGATCCGTGAAAAGGATCAGGCCGACTTTGTCGTTGTTCCTGATTGCACTGAAGGCAAGCAAGCATGCAACTTCCGCCGCCAGCTCGCGCTTGGATTGCGTCGTGCTGCCAAAATTCCCCGACGCACTCACGTCGACGACCAGTATCACCGTAAGCTCTCGCTCTTCCTTGAATTTTTTCACAAATGCGTTGCCCATCCGCGCCGTGACATTCCAGTCGATGGAGCGAATCTCGTCGCCGGGTTGATATTCCCGGACGTCTTCAAAATTCATGCCGCGGCCTTTGAATACGCTGTGGTAATCGCCAGCGAAGGCAGTCTCGACCAAGCCGCGGGTCTTGATCTCGAGTGTCCTGATTTTTTTTAGGATCTCAGCGGCTTCCATCACTTGGCATCACGGAACGGGCAACCCTGCGAAAATCCGTTCAATGATCGTCTCGCTGGTGACCGCTTCCGCCTCAGCCTCATAACTGACAATGATGCGATGCCGCAACACGTCGGGACCGATGCTTTTTACGTCCTGGGGCGTAACGTAACCGCGCCCGTTTAGAAATGCGTGCGCGCGCGCCCCCAACGCAAGATAAATCGTTGCCCGCGGCGAGGCGCCATAACGAATGAGACCTTCCAATCGCAAATTGTACACGGCTGGGTGGCGCGTTGCCCAAACAACATCCACGATATAATCCTTCACCCGATCATCGATATAGATGCTGTTAACAACGTCGCGTGCCGCGATGATCTGGCTGGGCTCAATGACAGGATCAACTCGCAAATCCGGCGTCGAGGTGGCCATCAGGTCGAGAATGTGTCGCTCCTCGGATTTCTGCGGATAACCGATGTTCAATTTGAACATGAAGCGATCAAGCTGCGCCTCAGGCAATTGGTATGTGCCTTCTTGTTCGATCGGGTTTTGCGTCGCCAGAACCAGGAATGGATCAGAAAGAGGATAGGTCGTTTCACCGATCGTGACCTGCCGCTCCTGCATAGCTTCCAGCAATGCGCTCTGAACCTTCGCCGGCGCGCGATTGATTTCGTCGGCAAGGATCAGATTGGAAAAAATCGGACCGAGCTTCGTCGTAAATTCGCCGGTCCGCGGGTTGTAAATGAGGGTGCCGACCAAATCCGCCGGCAAAAGGTCGGGCGTGAATTGCAACCTTTGAAAGCCGGTCTGAATGCACCCGGCCATCGTTTTGACCGTGAGCGTTTTTGCCAGACCGGGAACGCCTTCGAGCAGGAGATGGCCATTGGCCAGCAGACCCAGTAAAAGGCGGTCCACCAGATACTTTTGCCCCACCACAACGTGAC
>WNFQ01003842.1_pt1 | contig 10952 bp, 9 predicted proteins | sample 5400171 | NCBI WGS metagenome assembly WNFQ01 (sample SAMN13153356, study PRJNA577476) | soil metagenome | isolation source: 20 cm soil under Madrone tree | place: USA:California | collected 2016-06-14 | reverse complement strand
GATCAAGACAACTTGAGTGCTCATTCCACGATCCTTGGTTGGGCCACCGGAAACCCGACGGCGTTGGTGGCCGGACGCGGCGGTAGTTCAGAGCCTCTCCGCCAGCATGAGTTACGGGCGCCTTGAGCCTGCGGGCTTAGAGGACCGGACGCGAGTGAAGAGTTGTAAATGCGGTGTTAATTTGCAGCGAGGAGCAGCTCAGCCGCTCGGCTGCCACACGGCAGTGTCACGCGAGTTCGTCCATGACGCTTTTCGCCGTCCTCAAATCCGCGGTCGCGACCCCTTCGCTGAAGCGACCGTACACGGGCGCCAACAAGTCACGCGCCTGCGCAATGCGGCGTCTCGCTCTCCACAATCGCGCGAGACTCGTGGCAGTACGCAGTTCCCAGGAACGGGCCCCCTGCTGCCGCGCGATGTCGAGCGATCGCAGCAGCGGGACCTCCGCCACCTCGGCGGCGTTCGGGCCGCCATCTTTCAGAATTTTCATCCCCTTGACGCGCAGGACCTCCGCGGCGCACCAGCCCGCTTCACCTGCCTCGGCGCGGGCGATCGTTTCCGGTCCGGTCAGTTCCTCCCGCAACGTGCTGAGCAAATCCGAATAAATTGGGCTGATTGCGGATGCGCGTAGAGAATCCAGGCGCTGTTTGAATTCGAAGGTACCATCGTCGTCCCCGAGAGCCGCCACCTGTTCGTAGCAATATCTCCAGGACTGCCAATAGCCGAAGGAAAGATTCGCCGACTGCTTGAGTAACAGCTGCACATAACTTGTCGCCATCGCCATATCGCCGTTCCAGAATGCGATCGGACAGGCCGCATATGCCAGCACGTAGCAAAGCGGCGGCGGGTATTCGAGCGAGAGGCCGTGTGCGACACCCTCTTGGGCTATCGCAGCCGCCTGATCCGGGAAGCCCTGGACCCAAAGTATGCGCGCGAGATGGGAGCGTGCCGCCACCCGGTTGTCATATTCGTGGAAGCTCTTGTGTGCCGTTCGGATTACCGCGGCCGGATGGTTGAGCGTGCGGTCGGCATACAGACGCGCCTCCGCCTGTCTGCCCACGAGATGGAGCGCGAGCGCCATCATTCGATCATGTACGAGATCGGCCGCTTGGTCGCCCGATGTCTTAGCCACCTGGCCGAACCTCTCACAGAAGCTGAGGGCCGCACGATAGTCGCCTTGGACATAGCGTTCTCTCGCGAGTCCCCACAGTGCGCGCAGCGCGTACGTTGACGCGCCGAGGTGCTCGGCGATTTCGAGTGCCCTCGCATAGGCCGTGGCTATCTCCGGAACGACGCCCTGAGTATTGAAGATCGCCGCCCCAAGGGCAACGTTGATCTTCATCTCCAGTTCTGGCTTCGCAATCGAGGCAGTGGGGATAGCTTCCAGCGCCCGCTGCGCACGCTCCCGGTACTCTCTAACGAACGACAGCGCGAACCAGACAGGTGTTGAAGCGGCGGTCAGGGCAATTCCTAAAGACGCATCGCCAGCAGACGAGAAGGCCCAGTCCAGTGCGGCACGTACATCATCGATCCACCTGGCATAGTTCCTGAGCCATTCAGTTTTTGATTGTCTCTCCCAATCACGTTCCGCATTGTCGAGAACCGCGCAACAATGCACCGCACGCCGCCTGGACATCGCTGCGTATTCGCCGCTCTGCTCGAGCTTCTCGGTCGCGTAGGCGCGGGTGTTGTCGAGCAAGCGATAGTGAACTATCTCTCCGCTGACATCGGCCGTGATCAGCGACTTGGCAACCAGATTGGCAATGGGGTCGAACACATCCGGCGCACGGAGCTTCTCACAGGTGGCAACCGCGGTGGCCGAGGTGAGCGTAAAAGTTCCCCGAAAGATTGCCAAACGACAGAGCAGCACCTGTTCGGCCGGCGGCAGGAACTGATAGCTCCAGTCCAATGTCGCACGCATAGTCTGGTGACGCGGCAATGCCGCACGGCGGCCCTTGGTCAAGACAGATAGCTGATCACCGAGCCGATCAGCCAGTTCCTGAATGCCGAAGGAGTCAACCCGACCCGCGGCGAGCTCGATGGCCAGCGGAATGCCATCGACCCGACGACAGATGTCGGCCACGATCGGCGCATTCGCATCGGTCAGCCTGAACGATTCCAGGCTCGCCATAGCGCGCTGAGTAAAGAGCTGGATGGCGGAGAAGGAGAGCGCCTCCGCGGCGGAGGGCGCAGGCGACACCGGAGGAATCTCCAAAGATGAAAGGCGGTGCACCCACTCGCCTGTAGCGCGCACGGGCTCGCGGCTGGTCGCAAGTATATGAACGCCAGGTGCCTCCGCGAAGATTCTTTCCGTCAGGACTGCGACGGCCTCAATCAAATGCTCGCAGTTGTCGAGCACGAGCAGGGCCTGCTTATCCTGAAGCAAGACAACCAGCTCAGCAAGCGGATCCTGGGAGAGGGTCTGGAATTCGAATGTCGAGGCAACCGCGGTGGGGACCAGTCGAGGATTTACGAGCGGGCCCAGATCGACGAAATGGGCACGATCCTTGTAGGACTCGTCTAATTTTTGCGCCAACTCCAGCGCAACTGTGGTCTTACCGATGCCGCCAGCGCCGACTAGGGTCAGAAAGCGCTCGCGCGGGATGTGGTCCGCCAGCTCACTGACCACCTGGGCGCGGCCGATCATCCGGGTCAGCGTAGGCGGCAGATTGTAAAGCCGCTCCCGTGCCGGGCCGTGGGCTGCAGGGGGGCCCTCACGCGTAACCGGCGCGACGAAGCTGTAGCCTCGACCAGGAACATTCGCGACATACCCGCCGACGGACAGGCCGTGTCCGAGCACCTTCCGAAGCGCACCGACATGCACCCGGAGATTTGTCTCCTCGACGAAAGTGTTCGGCCAAGCCCGGGTGACGAGTTCCTCCTTGCTGACGACCTCGCCGGGGCGTTCGACCAGAGCGATCAGAATGTCGAGTGCCCGACTGCCGAGCCGAACGGGTGCATTGCCCTCCAGCAGCATGCGCTGCGCCGGAAGGAGCCGGAACGGCCCGAAAGCGAGGACCTGAGTGCTGGCGTCCGCCGGATCGCCCATTCTGGTCCCTTTACACCGATTTACGTCGGGATCCTGGATCTAGGCTACCCCGGCCCCCGGTCGCTGTCTAACCGAGCCCTGACGGCAAGCCGTGTTCGGTAGGTGAGCCCTCGGAGACCCACCGGTTCCAGGGTCTGAAGGGCCACCAGCGCAACAACGCTTCACAACGCTTTACTCGATCCGGCGAGGTGTGGAGCGCAATATTATCCGCGATCTATAGCTATGGAGCGATGTACATGAGCACCCCTGTTGTGCTGATCACCGGCGCCCTGACGGGCATCGGCCGTGCGACCGCCCTGGCCTTTGCGCGCGAAGGCGCCCGCATGGTTGTCTCCGGCCGGCGCCACGAAGCGGGCCAGGCCCTGGCCGCTGAATTGCGCAATTTGGGTGCGGAGGCGGAATTCGTCCGTGTCGACGTGCGTCACGACGACGAAGTGCGCAATCTGATCAATCAAACGGTCGCACGTTTTGGTCGCCTCGACGTCGCCGTCAACAACGCCGGCACTGAAGGCAAGCCAGGCCCGGTGACGGAGCAATCCGAAGAAAGCTACGCTGCCACGTTCGATACCAACGTGCTGGGGACGCTTCTGAGCATGAAGCACGAATTGCGCGTAATGCAGCCCCAAGGCAGCGGCAGCATCATCAATCTGTCATCAACCATGGGCCAGAGAGGCGCGCCGGGCGCTTCCATGTATACTGCCAGCAAGCACGCGGTCGAAGGATTGACGAAGGCTGCGGCCCTCGAAGGGGCAGAGTTCGGTGTCCGCGTCAACGCGGTCGCGCCGGGTCCAGTCGAAACCGAGATGCTGAACCGGTTCACCGGCGGCGCCGACAGAAAAGCTGGCTTGATTGCGGGCGTGCCACTCAAGCGCGCAGGCAAGCCCGAGGAGATTGCCCGGGCCATCGTCTATCTCGCATCCGACAATGCTTCGTTCGTCACGGGCCAGATACTAGGCGTCAACGGCGGCAAAACAGCTTCGTGAAGCCCACGGATCACAAGGCCATCATTTTCCAACGCGCCCTCTATCTCGTAAACAGTATTGAGCGCACCTTCAGCGGATGACGAACTTGAAGCCCGCAAGGTCGGCATCGCATGCCCAAGGTGCGTGCGTTTCTCGACTTTCTCGTCGAGCGATTCAGCGACGCTGGCGTAAACCTTGTGCTCTCCAATCAGCGCATGTGAGTTGGCTCCCGGGCGCGCCGTTTGCGGGGAGCGCGTCCTCTCGGCAACCGAGCAATATCTCTTGTTGGCGTTTTTCGGACGTCAGCTTTTCGGTGAACGTCCGCTTTGCGCCAGAAGCGGCCGTTCAAAATCGGCCTCGGCAAGTTTCGGCTTGCCGAACCAAGTCCACGCACTCTCGAGACATCGGACCCCGCTGACACTGAAGGGCGCTCGGTTCAACGCTGCTTGGCTGGCTTGGCGCGCAAGGTGACTGTTCGCGCGATGGTCAAGTGCATGAAGGAGGAACGGTGGATGGGGACATGGTGGATGGCGTGGTCGTGGCGAGTACAAGCGTGGCGACGTTCGTCAGGATGATCGTTGCCGCACCGAGATCGACGGCGAGACTAAGCCCCCGCGTTGTCGCGATAGCACCTAATACGAGGGCGAGCGCGCCCATCGACAGATAACCCAAGAGATAGAGCGCGGAGAGTATGCTGCCGCGGTTGGTCTCGGCCGCCGCCATGCTGATCAGTTGCAGGCCCCCGACAAACAATAGGCTGTACGCCCCTCCAGCAGCAGCAGTCGCGAGCAGATAGATCACCAGATCGCGGAAGTTGACCGCCAGGATGAGCAGCACCATCGCCAGACAAGAGACCAACGCGCCGGCGATTAGCGCCACCCGCGGCGGGAGGGTCCGAGAGATAATCCCGACGGTGCCCATCACGATGGGAAACAGTGAAAGAACGGCGCTGTTGAGAAGGGCGTTGGGTGAACCGATGAGGTCATGCTCAACTTGACCGCCGAGCGAAAGGACCAGAACGCCGAATGTATAGGCCGCTGCCATGGCGGTCGATGACACCGCGAAGGCCCGACGTAGGTGCTTCGGAACGGACGGCATTCTAGAGCGCCAGTCGCCGCCCCTACCGCCGGACGCATGATGCGGCAAGAGCCGCGTTCCAATCAGAAGGACGATGAGGAAAAGAGCAAGTATCCAGAAGCAAAGGCGCGTGGGCCATGGCCCGTATTCCGTCAAGGCGCCGCCGAGCAGCAAAGCAACGGCGAAGCCAATTGCCTGCGCCCCCATCGTGACCAAGGCTGCACGCTTCGCACGTTCCGGGCTCGTGAACTCCAAAATCGCAGCGGTCGACGGGCTCGCCGCCAGGCCGACGCCGATGCCCATCAGGGCCCGTCCCGCGAATACGCACCACACGTCAGGCGCGACCGCAAACAACAGAGCGCCCGCCAACGAAGCAAAGAGGCCGACCAACATCGTGGCGCGGCGACCAATTTGATCGGAAATGCCGCCGAAGCCGACTAGCATGACCACGACGCCAATCGGATAGATAGCGAAAATACCCGCCGTCACGGTATGGGTAAGGTGCCATTCCTGGGCATAAAGCCCGTATGTCAGTGCAGGCGCCGCACTTGTCCAAAGCGTATGACTGACCACGCCCGCCGAAACCAACAGACTCGCCCGGCGCCCGAGGATGAATCGCCCGTCCGCCGGAGGCATAGTCCGCTCCACCGCGGCATGGCGAACTGACGCAGGCGCTTCCTTGATCATCGCTATCGTCCTCGCGAGTTTCTACAGAGTCCCTAGGGTCCGGGCCGGGAGTTGGTGGGACTGTCTCAGGCTGCGCCCGTCACCGAGGCGCAGACGCACGATGCGCCATTTACGAGCGCGGTCTTGTTTGCGAGCTTGGTGATGGGTCTTCTTCCGGGTATGAAATTACGAAGCGGTTTTGCCGCCGTTGACGCTGATGATTTGGCCGCTGATGAACGACGCCTTGCGGGAAGCGACGAACACGATGGCATCTGCGATCTCCGCGGGGGTGCCCACACGCTTGAGAGGCACTCCCGCGACCAGTCCGGCCTTTCTCTCGGCGGTGCCGGTGAAACGATTCAGCATTTCGGTTTCAACGGGTCCGGGCGCGACCGCATTGACGCGAATGCCGGATGCCGCACCTTCGAGCGCCGCGGATTTCGTCAACCCTTCGACCGCGTGCTTACTGGCGGTGTAGAGCGACGCGCCCGGCGCGCCTCGATGTCCCATGGTCGACGAGAGGTTCACAATGCTGCCGCTGCCCTGCGCCTGCATCACGCGCATCTCATATTTCATGCTGAGCAGCACACCGAGCACGTTGGTGTCGAAAGTGGCCGCATAACTTTCGGGGGTCTGTTCCGTCACCGGACCGGCCTTGCCTTCGGTGCCGGCGTTATTGACCGCCACGTCAAGCCGGCCGAAGCGGGCCACGGTCTTGTCGACCAGGTTGCGCACGTCGTCTTCGTGACGCACGTCGGCGAGGACAAATTCCGCCTCCACGCCGCGGTCGCGGAGCTCCTGGGTCAGGGCCTGTCCCTCCTGGTCGCGGCGGCCGGAGACAACTATCCGGGCGCCCTCCTGGGCGAAGGCCAGGGCGGTGGCACGGCCAATACCGGTCAAGGCGCCGGTGATCAGGACAACGGGGTTGGTCATGGAGCTTCTCCTGTGAAGGTACAAGGTATTGCTGAAAAGCCTTTCTCGGCAGGTGAAGCGCTAAGAGCGCCCAGGCCTACGTCGCGTTCCAGCTACCTTTGTTGCGAGTGATTTAGGTAGCTCTGGCGGAAAGTAGAAAGACTTTGTAGAGTCCGTGCCATACTTTGAAGGCATATGGCATGGAGCTGCGTCATCTGCGCTATTTCGTTGCGGTGGCTGAGGAAGGAAGCCTCACGCTGGCGGCCGAGCGGCGCCTTCACACGGCGCAGCCGTCCCTGAGCCGGCAGATCCGCGATCTGGAATTGGAGGTCGGCGCCCAACTACTGATACGGGGTCCGCGTGGAATCGAACTGACCCCGGCAGGCCGCGCCTTTCTCGACCACGCGCGCCTGGCGCTGTCGCAGGTCGAGGTGGCGGGCGAAGCGGCGCGGCGCGCGGCCCAGATCGCCAAGGCATCTTTCGCCCTTGGATTTCTGACCGGGCACGAGATGACGTGGCTTCCCGAAGCCCTGAGGATTCTCCGCGACGATCAGCCCAACATTGACGTCATCGTGCACAGCCAGCTATCGCCCGACCTTGCAAGAGGGCTCCTTCAGGGCAAACTTGATGTGGCCTTTCTTCGGCGGGAAGACCAGATGCCGGGCCTGGCATTCAGGCTTTTGACCAAAGAGCCCCTTGTCGTCTTTCTGCCCGGCGATCATCGCCTCGCCTCGCGCAATGCTATTCGCCCGAAAGACATCCCGCGCGAAACGTTCATCAGTGTTCCCAAGACGACAGCACCTGCTCTCAGGGCTGTCATCGACAATTATGCGGCGAACACCGGAATCGATCTTACCCCTGACCACGAAGTCGACAATATCGCGATGGCGATCTCAATGATCCTATCCACGCGTGGCCTCGCCTTGTTGCCGCTCTATGCACGAAATCTTCTTCCACCATCGGTCGTCAGCCGCCCGTTGCAAGGCGAAGCACCGACGATCGATCTGGTGATCGGCTATAACAGGGCGAACACGTCCTCGCTTCTCAAAGTCTTTCTCTCCAAGGTGGACGACCTGATCGCGCGTGGAGGATGAAGCCTACTGAACGCGGGCTCGCCGGAAGATCTGGCGCCCCGGCGCCAGTGACACAAACATCACCATTTCTGTTTTGCCTAGAACGCAATCTGCGTCCGCATCGCGACGGCATCGAACTTCGCACCTACATCGCCGGTGTTGGTGGCGCTGACCTGTTTGGTGATATCGCCGTGAAGGTAATTGAACATGAACCGGACATTGTTATTGGGTGCTGTTTCGGACGCTCCCGGCGCTTCGGTGTTCCAACTTCAGAGCTTCGAGCCACCATCGACGCGGATGGTATCGCCAGTGATCCATCGGGCGTCTTCGGATGCCAGGAAGGCGATAACGCCTCCGATGTCGTCGGGCTGCGCGAGGCGTTTCAGCGCCTGCATGCCCAGTGCGATGTCGCGGCCCGCCTCCGTCTTGGTGAAGTTCGACATGTCCGTCTCGACGACACCGGGCGCGACGGCATTGACGCGGATTCCGCGCGCGCCAAGCATCGAGGCGAACTGCTTCACCAGGGTGTCGACGGCGCCCTTGGTTGCTGCATACGCCGGGATCGTACCGGCAACGGCGCGCGCCGCGAGCGACGAGAGCAAAACGATGCTGCTTCCCTTGCACATGATCGGAAGCAGTTGCTGCACAAGAAAGAACGGTGCGCGAACGTTGACTGCGAAGAGCCTGTCGAAATCCTCGACTGTCGTTTCCTCGATGGTCGCCGCTTTCGAGATCCCTGCATTGACGACAAGGATGTCCAGGCGATCTCCGACAATGCTGCGGGCCTGCCTGGCAAGCTTGCTGGCGCCGTCCGCGGCGGCAAGGTCCGTCGCTATAGCATCAGCTCGACCACCGGCCTTGCGTATCTCTGCGACGACACCGTCGGCTTCCTTCGCGCCGCGGCTGTAATGCACGAGAACCTGGGCGCCGGCGGCGGCGAGCGCTAGTGCACTGGCGCGGCCGATGCCGCGCGAAGCGCCGGTGACGAGAGCGGTCTTTCCTGAAAGCTTGGTCACTGTCGAGTGTCCTTCGAGCGGCGGTGGTAAAGATCGAATATCGCTGCTGCCCGCGGTTCTTTCGGGAGGCAGGCGCACTGGGTCTAGCTTTCGGAATGTTCTTCGATCGCGTCCACTCGTTCCGGGTAGAAGGCCAAGTGGTTCCTGATGGCCGCCACCGCGTCGTAGGGAGCCTCGTAGGTCCAGACGGCGTTGATGGCGCGCTCCCCGCCTGCCGGGATACTGAAGTATGCGCAGTCACCCTTGTAGGGGCAGTAGGTCGCATGAGAGCTCCGCTCGAGCTGCGTCATATCAACATCCTTGCGCGGGATGTATTGGACTGCCGGGTAGCCCGCTTCGCGGAGGATCAGCGCATCGCGGCTGTCGGCCAGCACCCTGCCGCCGGTCGAGACCACGACCCGTTTGGGGTTACGCTCGATCGTGATGGGATGATCAGGTCCTGGGATCTTGATTGTCTTCGTCGTTGTATTTGTCTGTTCGGACATACTTCACCTCCTATAGTTGTCGCCAGCACCCACTCACGCCCCGTGGCCCTGTTCCTCCAGGAACATCGAGACGTGACGGACGAAGAGTTCGGGATACCGGTATTGGGAGCCGTGATTTGCGTCGGGGTAGAGGATGAGTTGGGCGTTCGGCAGGTGCTGCTGCAGAATGAACGAGTTCACGGAGTAGATGATCAGGTCCTTGCCGCCGTTCACCACCAGCGTTGGCTGGCGGATCGACTTCAGATATTCGAACGGCTTCGCTTGCGGCGCGCCCCATTTGCCGATCGCCTCGATCTGGGCGGGCGCGACTTTTCCGTTCACCTCGGGATCGCGGTTCTCGCTGCGCAGCCGGAAGCGCTTGAGGAACTGGTTTCCTGCCGCCTGGCTCTCCCGGGAAGGCGTAAAGTGCACGTGAAGCCAAAGATGGTCGGGATCATCATAGCTGGTGCCGAAGATTTCCTGCGCCTCTGGAGTGAGCGTCGCCATGCCCTCGCCGCCGCGCGGGCCGGTGCCGACCAACACGAGGCGCCTGACGAGATCGGGGGCCTGAAGTGCGATTTCCTGCGCGACAAAGCCGCCGATCGAAAAGCCGAGCACATCGAATTTCGTCAGTTCCAGCGCCTCGATGAAGGCCACCGCGTTGGCGCCCATTTTCTCGAACGTCGTGGGCACCTCTCCAGAGGAACTGGAGACGCCGGCATTGTTGAACAGAATTACTTCGCGGTCCCTGGCGAAACCGTCGGTCACCGCCGGATCCCAATGGTCCATGGTGCCAGTGAAGTGCTGGTTGAAGACGAGCGGCACGCCGCCCGATTTGCCGAAGCGACGATAGGCGAAGCGGATGCCGTTGGCCTCGACGAACTGCGTCGGCGCGGTCTGGTGGCTATGAACTATTTCTCGAAGTATTTCTGGGCGGCTATGAATCATGATGGTCGCGCCCTACTCAGCCGGTGCCGCGTCGGGTACGAGCGCCAAGGCTGCTCTCGCGCAATCGATGTCGTTCTGCACGGTGGGCGCCCCGCTCACTCCGATCGCCCCGACAATTTCTCCGTCCACATTGATGGGAAGCCCGCCTCCATACGCCGCCACGCGCGCAAGCGTGGGAATGCCGGCCAAGAGCGACGGGTCGTTTTGGATAAAGTTGAAAAAGTCCTGCGTGGGGAAGCCGAACAGAGCTGTGTACGCCTTGTTCTGCGCAATCTCGATGGAAAGGATCGGGGCCCCATCCATCCGGCTGAATGCCTTGAGATTGCCGCCGTCATCGAGAATCGCCACGTTCTCGCTGACGCCAAGTTCTCTGGCTTTCGCCGCCGCTGCATTCACCATTTTCTGTGCCAGCTCAGAAGAAATGCTGTGTTTCTTCACGACGTTAGCCATTGGACTCACTCCTCACCTGATATGTATTGCGCGTCGGTCGGGTGCACTTCACACAGTAACGACGATCTTTCCGAACTGGCCGTTGTTCTCCAGATAGCGATGAACTTCCACCATGTCGTCGAATTTGAATGCGCGATCGATGACCGGCTTGAGCGCGCCGCTCTCGAGGCCTTTGAGGACAAATTCCACCGCGGCCTTCCGACGTGTTTCGTCGCCGGTCGTGAGCCAGATGTTGTGCCCCTTGATGACCGGCATCTTGGCGATCATCGCGAGCACCGGCATCGGGGTGTCGCCCTCGGCGAGCGCGCCGTAGATGTAGACCGTACCCTGGAAGGCCA
>WNFQ01005232.1_pt1 | contig 10954 bp, 12 predicted proteins | sample 5400171 | NCBI WGS metagenome assembly WNFQ01 (sample SAMN13153356, study PRJNA577476) | soil metagenome | isolation source: 20 cm soil under Madrone tree | place: USA:California | collected 2016-06-14 | reverse complement strand
CCTCGCCCTTGCCAGTATCAAGCCAATAGTAGCGCACAAACCCCTTGGCCTTCTTCACGATAGGCACGAACTCCTCGCGTATTCGGCGGTCGATCTCTGCGCTGTCCTTTGGATCAAAGTGGTAATGGCGAATGACGGCAAACATAATGCTTCTCCTTAGCTCGAATTTTCGATTGCAGCTCTATTTCTGAGCAAGCGATATGTCCGCCGCCTTCCGGTGTCAATGGCGAACCGCCGGATCAAAAGTCCATAAAAGCGGTCAACTTTTCATCTGCACTGACAACGAAACGCTTTTCGTCGCCGCGGTTGCGCGTCAGCAATCCAGATTCTTTGTTCCCTGAGAATCAAGGGCTGATACATAACCGAAGCCCCAACCGCGTTTCTTGAGATTGTCAGCGATGATCTCCCAGTACTTCATTTAGACTTTGCTTGCATCGTTGCTTGTCATTGAAAAACGACGACGGACGATAGCAAACACCACGCCGGCAATGATGATTGTCCCGGCAACGACGAATATGACAACGGCAGTCGGATTTGCCATCACCGCTGCCCAGCCCTCTAACTTGATCGGCTCGCGCTGTGGTGTGGCGGTCTTCGCAGGAGTGGGATGAAACCGTTCCCGAACGTCATTAGGGAGTTCAATGAAATAGACCTTAGAAATTCCCGTTTTGGTTTTAAGCACAATCCCATCCGATTCGACACGGATGATCGCGGCGTTTTTGTATTCTTTGCCCTTAATGGTTTTGAAGTCCTCGGCCAGCGCGAGTGACGCGGACACCGCCGCTAAAATTACCAGTGCGGTTTTCGAGTACTTCACGCGACGGATTTTGCCTCTTTTGCTCTCCACAGCGCAATCACAAAGTGATATGACTAGGCGAAATGCCGAACTAATTCATGAAAACTAAAGCGATAACAGTAATGATCTTGCTCGCACTCGCGGCCGCCAGTTTCGGGCAAGACAAAACGCCGCCCATCGCAGTTGATTGCACCTTCCACAAGGTGGATTTTGTAAAATTACACTTACGCGGGTATTCCAACACGAAAGTTGCTCCTGAGAACATCGTGTTTCTGCGACCCGGGATGGACCCCAGGAATTATTACAGCTCGCAATTCGTTGTTGTCGGTAGAGGGTTCGCGCACGTTACTAAGCAAGCCGACTGGCGCGAGCTCGGCGCTAAGTTGAGAAAACTGGCATCCGACCACGGTGCGAACGCTATTGCTTATGAAAGGTCAGGCACAGAATTTCGCGCTCAGTTTCTCCGGATACAAGACGACATACTTAACGCCTCCAAGCGCCAACAAATAAAACAATAAAATGAAGACAATTCGTCAGCCATTCTCTCAAAGAACAAAGATCGCATCCTGTTTGCGTGGTCGTTTAGGGACCGTCGCAATTTGTTAGGGATTGTTGACCACTTGCGGCGCAGGTCCGCCACTGCGAATTCGTCCTGAGGCGAATTTGCTCGCTGCAAGTCCGCCACGAGACGGACTGGCTGCGGCGAGCTGCGCGTTCACCTTCTGTAAGCCCGCACTAAGCGCTTCAATTTGCTTTTGCTGGCGCGCGATCTTCGCCTCGAATTCCCCCTGTTGTTGCGTGGTAGCCGCTTGGAAATCCTTCCGTTGCTGCGCAATCGTTACTTCCAAGTTCCGGATCTTATGGTGTTCTTTGAGAAACTCATTGAGCAACATCGCGTTCACAGCTTCATAGCGCACGGTATATGGCTTGCCGTCGCGGCCATTGACCACAAGGTCAGGGTTCACGTCGGCAACATCTTCAGCGATCAATCCGAACTGCGGTGTGCCTAGCGCGTCAATCTCCTCATTGTAGCGGAAGGTCACCGGTTTAAGCGAAAGGATTGATTCGCTGGCGTGTTCCATTGCTTTGATGTCTTTTTTAAACCGCCGCGAAGAACCAACCGTGCCAAGCTGGCCGGAAGAGTTCATTGCAACTCCCAGGCCGGCGACCGATACACCGTACACTCCCGCTATGAAAGTGGCGCCCTGGTTGTCGTCGCCGATTCGGATGGTGTTCCCTTCGCCAGTAACACCTGCGTTGCCGATATCTATATTGTGACTGCCCGTGGTAAGACTTTCGCCCGCCCCAGCGCCCAAAGCTATGTTGAGGAAGCCGGTGGTGTTGTTTAAGAGCGCAAGAGTACCGACGGCAGTATTGCCGTCAGCGGTGTTGCTACCAAGCGCACTGGCCCCGATAGCTGTGTTATTGTTGCCGCTAACGTTGCTAAGGAGCGCAGCGTCACCGGTGGCGGTGTTGGCAGTGCTGGTCGTGTTGTGAAGGAGCGCGAACGCTCCAGTGGCCGTGTTGGCGATACCCGTGGTGTTGTTAAAGAGCGCTTCGAAACCGGCAGCCGTGTTTTGGAAGCCGCTGGTATTGGCAAAGAGGGCGAACGCTCCGTTGGCCATGTTGAACGTGCCGCCGGTGTTGCTTAAAAGCGCCCCGGCGCCAGTGGCCGTATTTTCGTCTCCGGTGTTGGCAAGGAGCGTCCCAGCGCCGACGGCTGTATTGAAGGCGCCCGTACTATCGCTCCTGAGCGAGAGAAAACCAACGGCCGTGTTGAAACCGCCGGTAGTAAGACTCAAAAGCGCCGCCTGCCCCTCCGCGGTATTGCCTCCGGGATAGCCTCCATCAGGCGCCGGGCTTACCGCTTGCGCTTTTGGCAAAAGTCCAAAGCAGCCAATCAGGACCGAAACCAAAAGCAAAGCAGACCGCCCAAGTGAACTGTGAATGTAAAATGTGGATAGGGTTGGAGTTTTCATGAACGGATCGTACGAAATGACGCGCGATTCTGCGAGACAAAAAGCGAAACGTTTGGGCAAAACTGGAAGGGCCGCCCGGCGACACCTGTCGCGCATCACAGTTTTCGAGCCGCCTCACTGAATGCAATGGTGCGTTCGAGTCTGTCGTTCAAATCGAGAATGCGAATTTCACCTGAGCGAAAGCTTGCGCGATTCTGCGCGTAGTCGATTGCCTGATCTTTCTCCGGGAGTGCAGGTTCAACGCCGTCTTTTGCGGCTCCCCAAAAGGCATAGGACTAAGGTCCTATATACAACTCTCGGGAGTGCCGGTAAAAATGTCTTGGATTACGTTACCCGACGTTTCAACGCATCTTCGGCCGGGCTCAAAAGCCGGTTGAGGGGCTTAACCTTCGCTGAGGCACCGCTTAGCGCGATCTCCAGATTCAACTGGAGCCCCGAGTCGACCAAATCGAGGTGACTGTTTGAAGCGCCTCGTCAAGATGACTCCTCGTTCCGCGCGGATTTGGAGCAATCAACCATTAAAAACAGAAAAAACCACGTTATGACAAAATCAACCCCGACCCTTACGCTTACGCAAAGCGGACTGCTGGCCCTGTTGCTGCAACGCCAGCGCTACGCAGTCATCCAGTTGGCCCAGCGTCGCGCACACCGCAAGCAACTGCGTGCCGCCTTTTGGAGTATCATCACTTGGCAACGGCGCGCGCTCACGGCGCCAACGCTGGTCGACGTTCCGCGCCACACTTGAATCTTTCACCAAGTCAATTGCCATGTCTAACCAAATGCACACCTACACCGAGCTTCGGCAACAGATTCACGATGACCTCCGGATCCAACATCCCGAATGGATCGAGCCAAATGGCGAATGCCCCGAATGTGACTTCTACGAGGCACGCCTAATGGAAGAGCTCGATACTCTGACGCTAAGGGGGTCCGACGAGTCCATCGCCGCGATTCATCGCGCCGTTGAACAGGGAGTAAACTGAATCGACGACGCCACGCGGTGAAGCGTGACGGCTAGTTGCAAATGCTGCTGCTTCTTGGGCGGTCGCGGCTTCAGGGATTGTTGACCATCTGCGGCGCAGGTCCGCCACTGCGGATTCGTCCTGTGGCGAGTTTGCTCGCTTCAAGTCCGCCGCGGGACGGACTCGCTGTGGCGAGCTGCACGCTCACCTTTTGGATTTGCGCTGCCTGTTCTTCAAGACGGGCAGTGAGGGTTTGTATTTCTTTCTGTTGCTTCGCAACCGTGGCTTGAAAGTCGCTCTTTAACTCCTCGACTTTCTTGTGCTCTTTGAGGAACTCGTTGAGCAACATGTTGTTGATCTGCTCGTAGTGGACGGCCGTGACTTCACCATTCTTGCTGTGCACCACGAGCTGGGGATCCACTTCGGCGACCTCCTCGGCGATCAAACCATATTGCTTCGTGCCTTTCCAGTCGCTGTTGAATCTGAAGGTTACTGGCTTGAGCCTGTACAGCGTTTCGCTGGTCTTGTCCATCGGTTGAATGTCGTGTTTGAGCTTTCGGGACGAAGTGTTGAAGACGCCCACCACGTTAAATTGATCGACATATACCGGTACTTGGGTCGCGGGGTCGCTAACCGCCTCGCCGAAGATGCTGCCGATGAAGCAGGTGTTATCGAAGGTAGCAAAAGGGCCTTCACCAGGCGCGCCGATCGCGATGCAGTTATTGACGCTTGCCCCCAAACCGGTGCCGGCCTCGTCACCGACGGCCACGTTACCACTACCGTCCACGTTGAAACGGAGCGCATCGTCACCGATGGCTGTGTTACTGACGCCCGAAACGTTGTTTTCCATGGCAAGATCACCGAACGCGTTATTTTCACTGCCGTCATTGGCGGAGAGCGCGCTCCGCCCATGAGCGTTGTTGAATGTACCACTTACATTGGACAAGAGCGCGCTGTCACCGACTGCGTTGTTGTCGCTGCCATCTACGTTATCAAACAGGGCGAACGTTCCAACGGCCATGTTGAGGTTGCCGGTTGTGTTGCTGGAAAGGGCGGACGCCCCGATGGCCGTGTTTTCCTCGGCGATGGGATTTTGCGCGAGCGCATCGGCACCAATGGCCGTGTTGGAAATGCCTCGTGTGTTGCTTGATAGCGCCCCCGAGCCAACGGCCGTGTTGCCGGTGCCCGTGGTGTTGTCCTGGAGCGCTTTAGAGCCGTTGGCGGTGTTAACCGCGCCGGCGGTGTTCTTCATGAGCGCTTGAAAGCCCGTGGCTGTGTTGGACTCGCCGGTGGTGTTGGTGCGGAGAGCATCAGTCCCGAGGGCTGTGTTCTCATTGCCGCTCGTATTGTTACGTAGCGCGCTAGCACCCACTCCCGTATTGGAGTTGCCTCCCGTATTGAGCGTGAGTGAAAAGAGACCGACTGCCGTGTTGAATCGCCCAGTAGTAAGGTCCCGCAAGGCGCTATTTCCCTCTGCTGTGTTTCCGCCCGGATAACCGCCGTCCGGTGGCGGACTGACCGCGTGCGCTGCAGGCGAAAGCCCAACGCAGACGATAGCGAGCGAGAGGAGGAAAACACCGCGTCGCCAGGGCGAGCGGTTAGTCGAATTTCTTAACTGTAAACTTGGCGTATTTTTTGGTTTCATATTTTTTAGTCTATTGGTCGGAAGTTGCCCTGTTGAAAGCGTGAACTGCCCCCCAGTTCGCGCGGAGCCGGGAATCATCCGCAGGAATACGGCTCCGCAGAGGAGCGGTGGTGAAGCTCGTTTCTGACTTCATTGATCTCCTGTCGGAGCTCCGTTCGATCGCCCCAAGAGCGGGGGGCGGAGCAACGGGGGTCACGGGAAGTTCGCCTCCTTTTTCGCGACGTGTCCGTCCGGATCCTTGGCGATCACCGACATGCTCTTGAGCGTGTTCGCTGTGAGCGGAGGCGCGTTGGGTAATGGACGCCCCATCGTGGAAAAGACGACGGTACATTCTGTCTGGCTAACGTTGCACGCCGGCACCGGGATATACGCGTGGCCGTCACAGGGCGCGCCATCCTTAGGGCAGTTAGCTCGATTCCACAGCGTCAGCTCGTACTTGACGGGGCGGCCCGGCGGTTGGGTGATGGCCTTCGGCCACGTCACCGTCACGCTGAGCCGATCGCTCGACAGCGTCCCTTTGACGTTTCCCTCGTCGAACCGGATACCCGGCGTGAAGACGACCGGCGCGCTCGTATTGACATGGTACACCGATCGCTGTACCGCCTGGTCGAACACCCTGACGGGCATGAGGTTCTGGCACCACTCGAAGCTCGTTCCCGTGTCGAAGCACGCCACGTTGACGAAGTGGTCGCCGGACTTCGCGGCCCACGAGTTGTCATTGGCAGTCGGTGGCTTGCCCTCCTTGTTGATCGGGTGCGTCGGCGGCGGCTGCGGGAGCTTCTTGACGAGGACCTTGTACAGGGCCTTGTTGCTGTCCTGGAGCACGATCACGCACGGGCATTGAACGGCGCCGATCTTGATGCCGGCATATCCGATCATGCCAAATTTGTCGAGACCGGTTTCCTTCATGTCGCGGTCGGGGGCCAGGGACGCACAGGCGGGCAGCTTCTCCGCCGTGCAGACCCGGTACTTCTTCCACGTGAGCGCGGGCTTCGCCGATCCCACGTTGAACAGGAAGAACCGCCACGGGTCATAGGGGTTGATGTTGTCCAGCCCCTGGGCCCCGCCGACGGTGATGTTGACGCCGTCGCCTACCTCCAGCATGTTGCCCGCGGCATCGTCGATGGAGAACGCGTACTCGCCCACGTGGAGATACTTGTCGCCGTGAATGAGCTCCGTGTACCGGTTGAAATCGCCGAAGATTTTGGGATCCGGCGGGGAGTGATACTGCAGATCGACGTAGGCGCCGGAGATCTTGTGATATTCGACATCGTCTGCCGATTTGATGCCGGGCGTGTTTACCAGCTCATTGCTCACGCCTCCACCCGGACAGCCGTTGAACGGCACCCAGCCGTACACGTTAGCCATCATCTGGTCGCGGTCGAGTTTGACAGGCGTCCTGCACAACTTCTTGTAGTTGTCGTAGTTCTTCTCGAAGAGATTGGCCACTTGCGCCATGTTGTTGCATGTCTTCGACGATGCGGCGGGCTTCTGGCAGGGCTTGCTCGGCCAATTCGCACCGCAGCATTCGTCCCATAGCTTCTCCATCTTCTGGACGACGGGAAGGGCTTTGATCGCGGCACCGGCCGGCTCTTATGGTGGCGGAGCGCCGGGGTGCGCGATCTCGTTCATGACGTTGAACGTGGCGGGCAGCCGGATGGCGGTCTTGTTCGTGACGTAAGCCGGCCACTTGTACTTCGGCCAGCTGAAATCGTTCCGAAACTTCGTCAGCTTGCCGCTGAATATGTCTCGCCCCAGCACCGAGCCGATGAATCCGATGAACGGGTTGTTCACGGGATCCATGGCGACGGACAGGTACACCTGATCGACCGACGAAATATCGTAATCGACGAACCCGTAGTCGATCTTGAGCGGCTGGGGAAACGGCGTGACGGTGGCGAACGTGAACTCCAACAATTGCGACGGATCCTCGAGCGGCAGCGCCAGGCCGTGCTTCTTTTCTCCGGTCTGGATCCGATAGACGACGAGCGGCGCGAAACACGCGGTACATGTCGGCACAGGCGCCGCACTGGGCGCGAACCGGGAAATTGGAACCGCGTTGGCCGGGTTCGTGTCCGTGTCGTACGCTTTCTTGATGGCGCCCGGGTCGTCGTAGACGTAGATTCGGAGCGCTCTCCACCAGTCGATGTACTGATCGGGCTTGTTCGGACATGGCTTCGACTCGAGCTGCGTATAGAACGGAAGGGTCACGGACACCGACCCGTCCTTCGGGATCCCATTCTGGGGATTCACGTACGCTCGGTAGAGATAGGTCGACGCGTACGTTCCCTTCGTGGGCTGGAACTCGGCTTGGAGCCATCGGTCGTGGGGACGCTTGTTCTCGTCCAGAATGTCTTGTATCGCCGTCTCCAGCACGACATAGATCGGAACGCCGGAGTTGTTTTTGATCTTGACGATTTTGTCCTGAACCTTGCGAAGACTCGGGCTGTCGCAGCCCGGGACCTGCGCCCGGGCGAAGGGGGAGAGCAAGGAAGCGGCGGTGAGAACGGCGGCCGCGAGAACCAAGAACGCCGAGCAGCCCACCCGCAAAATCGATGGCTTGATGACCATATATATCAGTGTCTTTTGTTTCATCATTTCGTTAAGGTTGGATTGTTGAACTAGATTAACTGTTATCCAGTTCCACGCGGAACCAGGAATCATTCTCGCGAGGCGCTTTGAACAGCGGCCCTCACTTCGGCTGACTCGGGGCTCCAGTTGGATCCGGAAATCGCGCTAAACGGTGTCTCAGCGAAGATCCAGCCCCTGCGGCTTATTCAGCCGTGCCGAAGGTAAGTTGAAACGTCGGATGACGTAATCGAAGAAGCTTTTACGTGACGCGCGTCAACAAGTCAACATTTCGTTTCGGAAGTGCACCGAAAATCTGTCAAGTAAACTCGCCGCAGGCTTGAATCGCCGATTCCAGTTCGAGAAAGGCTGTCAGTTTTTCATCTGCTCGCACAACGAAACGCTTTCCGTTGCCGGGGATGTGCGTCAGCAACAAAGTTTGTTCGTGTCGACTAGCCCTAGCGGCTGGCTGCTTTACTGATCGTTCAAAACCGTTTGCGGTGAAGACTTACGCACTTCAAGTTGGGCGCTCACCTTCTGGATTTGCGCTGCCTGTTCTTTTACAGTTGCGATGAGAGCTTTGATTTCCTTTTCCTGCTGTGCGATCTGCGCCTCGAAGTCCTTTCGTTGCTGCGCGATGGCCGCTTCCTGTTTTGTCACGGTGAACTTTAGCTGTGTGATGCCCGCGTCCTGCTCCTCGACTTTGTGGTGTTCTTTGAGAAACTCGTTGAGCAACATCGCGTTCACTGCATCGTAGCGCACAGTGTAGATTTCGCCTTTCTCGCCGCGCACCACCAGGTCTGCGTTCACAGCGGCTACATCCTCGGCGATCAAGCCGAATTGCATGGCGTCTTTGATGTCACTCTTGTAGTGAAACGTCACCGGCTTTAGCGCCAGAAGCGATTCGCTGGTTTTGCCCATCGGTTCGATCTCTTTCTTAAACCGGCGCGAGGAGCTCATCGTGCCGAGCTGACCGGCAGAGTCAATCAGGACTGGTACAGCATCTGCATTTTGCGTTGCCACCCCACGAATGTTGCCGATATAGCAGGTGTTGCCCACGTTCGCACCAGAGACATTGGCCCCGATACAGATAACGTTATTGGCCGTCGTGACATTGAGTCCGGCATTAAAGCCCAGAGCGACATTGCTGCCGCCGGTGGTATTGGTTGCAAGCGCAGCAGCACCGATAGCCGTGTTAACGCTGCCGGTGGTGTTGTTAGCGAGAGCGGCATAACCGTTGGCTGTGTTGACCACGCCGGTGGTATTGCTAAACAGCGCCCGATTACCATTTGCCGTGTTCTCTCCGGCGGTGGTGTTGCTAAAAAGAGCAAACGCTCCATTAGCCGTGTTGGCGAGACCAGCAGTGTTGCTTAAAAGCGCACCGGCGCCAGTAGCCGTATTTTCATCTGCGGTGTTGCCGGTGGTGGGCTCACTGCCTGCGCTTTTGGCATCAGGCCAAGCCAGACGAAGCCCAGTTCGATGAGAAAGAGTGAAGCTGCTCTTTTTAGCTGAATCAGCGTGTGCATGGCACATTTCCTTTCTGGTGCCCCGCCGTGTTGTTTCTGCAGTTCGCAGGTCCGGAAGAGGCGAAGAACCTGGCGGGGAAATGCCCTCCGCCCTGATTCCAGATCCCGTGGCGACGCCGAGTTTGACAAAAATCTCGCTAACCTGTCAAATCAATTCGCGCTAAGCGCGCATCGCCGTTTCGAGAGCGGTCAGCTTTTCGTCGGCGCTGCGACTATCGATCGATCACGCGTTCTTTGGTTCGTCTTAATTCCTCAGCGACCTTCACGCTTTTCTTACCACCGTTGATGACGAACGTATTGTTGTCTCCCAACGTTGACCACGGCCCGCGCGGCACTTCGCTAAAGTCCACAAATCGCCAGTCGGTGACGTCGGTTTCCTTCAATCCGAGACAGTCACGCACGGCTGGCGAGACGTCGAGTCCGGCGCCTTTGTTGAGGTTGGGTTTTGGCCGTTCATTGCCAAACACGTATTGCCAATGGTCCGTTCGGAATGGTCCGGCGTCTTCCCATTGCGCATAGACGATTCGATCGCCTTTGCGGATCGCGACCCATCGATCCTTGCAAGTGGAAACAGCCGGGCCCTGGTATGCCTCTTTAAACCACGGAACAACGCGAGGCGCTTCGGGATGATGGCCAGTACGTGCTTTGTCGTTGTAGGGGAGAGCGCAGTAAAATGGGTTTTGGCGCGGTGTAAATTTAACCGGGATATAATTACGGCGATGGGCAGGATCTGGGTCATCAAAACCGCCGTAGTTTTTTGTCCATTGTTTGTCCCAGGAACTCGTATGATTCGGAGTAAGATTATTTCCACCTGGCTTCTCGCCGATCCAAAAGACCGTTGTTACGATACTTGTTTTCCACGAGAACCGTCGCGCAGACGGAGAGGCGGACGATTTTTTGATGAGGGGCTTCTCTTTGACCGCTTCGATTTCAGCAACAAGGACCGAATCGAATGCGATAAAGAGGGCGAAACAAACAAGGCAAAGTGAGCAGCGTTTCTCCATTACTTTCAAATCATTACCCAGACTCTTTTGTCGAGCTCTTCTCGGCTGTCTTGGTCTGAGCAGGCGAAGGACTTTTGGCCGGTTCCTTCGAGGCAGCCGATTTCTCGCCGGGCTCGGCTGTCTTTGTCGGCGATTCCTTTTTGGCAGCTTCTTTGTACGAATCGCTTCGATAATCGGTGGTGTAGAATCCCGATCCCTTGAAAATCAGACCGGCGCCGGTGCCGAGCAGACGTTTCACTTTCCCGTGTCCCCACTTCGGCAACCGGCAAAGCTCCTTCGGGCACTCGCGGAACGGCTCGTCGCGCATTGACTGGAACGCTTCGAAGTTCTGGCCGCACTTCTGACAGGAATACTCGTAGGTTGGCATCAGGAATGTGAATTTTGGGCGACGCTGGGAAGTCTGCATTAAAGAAGTAACAATTCAACCGCCAGCGGCGAGCGATCCTCAACGGAAGGCAGGAAGAGATTTTCGTC
>WNFQ01003841.1_pt1 | contig 10954 bp, 30 predicted proteins | sample 5400171 | NCBI WGS metagenome assembly WNFQ01 (sample SAMN13153356, study PRJNA577476) | soil metagenome | isolation source: 20 cm soil under Madrone tree | place: USA:California | collected 2016-06-14 | reverse complement strand
GTTGCCCATTGGTCGCGGTACAGCGTGACCGGGAACCGTTGCAGCCCGTACACGCTCACCGCTCCTTTGTCGCTGACTTTGAAATACACCTTGAGCAGAGCAGCCGCCTGCATAGCAGCGATCTGTGCTTTGAGTGCTTCATTCTCAGCAGCGAGGTTGGGCAACACCTTACCGATCGGCTTGGCCGGGGCAGCTCCGTTTGTGGTGGAAGCGGTATTAGTACTAACAGACATCGTATGCTCTCTTTCAGTAGTTGCGGCACTAGTGCCAATGGTTAACATGACCGTTCGCTTGCGAACATACCAATCACATTCGCGTGACTGGTATGTCTCGTTTAAACGCTCAGCCTGCGGTTGCTGCGAAGTAAGCCCGTATCTTGTAGATCGTATCCCGGATCGGTTTCAATGCGTACTGAATGCCCATGGTCGGGACATAGCCCTTCGGGTTAGGAGGGGCCACGATGTTGATCTGATGGGCGAGATCATTAACCAGCATGTGAAGCTTGATTTGTTCGCCGTCTTGCCCGGAGAGTATTTCGCTCACTTCGTCAGTCAAATGCCGCACCGCGAGCCGCTTCTCGGTGTCGGTTTCGGCCAAGCGGACAGCTCGGATCGCCGTTATGATCCGCCACGAGCGACGGCTCGTGTCATGGGCGATCTGCTCAAGTGCTTCGCTCAGCCGTACCGCATCGAAGTAGATCGGCGGCTTCGGGTTCTGCTGGCCCCAGCCGACGCCGTAGTTGAACCCGTTCTTCCTGGGGCTATCGCTCGCGACGATTTCAGCCGCGATGGTTTCCTCGACAACCTCTTCCATCTCCGCGACATCATCGGTCGCTGTCCATTCGGAGCCAGGGATAGGATTGCTCGGACCCTCGGGATATCCGCCATGCACTGGCTTATAGTGCTTAGCATCTGTCTCGTTTAAACGCTGTCCGATCTGCATCTCTGCAATATCAAGTGCCTTGATATTCTTATTCATAGCTCGGGTATCTCCTAGAATGGAAGGGCGGTTTCTATCGCCGGTTGAAAGTGCTGCGGCTCGATTTGTGCGTTAACTGTGCGTTGATTTGTCGCCACTGTCAAACCGTTTTTAATGCGCAGATTGCTTGGCCCATGCCTATAAGCTGATAACGGATCAATAAGAACTACCTGCCCATCTTTTCGAAGCATCCAATTCCCTTCGTGACAGTCATCAGCTAGCTTGTTGTTTCTTACAGTAGTACAGAACGAGAGAAATGGGCCGGTATGATCTATTCTTCCTGAAATATAGTCGTAATTGGGAAACCCCATAGCCGCTCTAGCTTCTTTAAAAAACACTTGAACGTCAGAAGTAATCCTATGCCCGTTCTCGTATTCAATATCGCGAAAGTCACAGACTAGTCGCTCCATCACTGCGACATAAAACACCGGATGTTGTTTAAACGAATACACCTTCGGCGCGAACGTGCCGAGATACCCGTGTTTATCTGCCCAATCGATATAGTCAGGCCATCTATCGCCGTGAGCAATTTTGATGCACCGATCTGCTCCATCCTTAGCTAGTACATCAGCGTACAATCCTCCTCCAATCCTCCTAAAGCCTCGGGCCATCAACCACGCTTTATAGAGATATTGGCTTCTAAAGATGCTTTCCATAGTCCTTCGCTCCTATGCTGCGAACGGGATTTCGTATCGTGTTACAACTGGTACGCTACTCGCGTTTCGGTAGAGTGCTCGCTGTCTCGGCGGGACGATAACTAGATGATCTCGGCTTATCTCCTCGGCGGTCACCTTGTAGACGTTCGCAACGTCCTTGCACCAATCATCCCATAGCTCCTCTGCACGTCCAGAGGTTGCATCGACATATCGCCTGACCTTGCGTTTAAACGCGGCTGTCTGCTTTCGATCCGCGCCATCAGTGCGCCACTCTCTCGGATTTAGCCCTAACCGCTGTATATTCCGGCTATCTAAGCAGCCTACATCATGCCCCATCATTTGGCAGACAAAAGCCGCCTTGACGATGCCAATTCCCGGTACGGTTGTAAGAGCCTCAATCGCTGTTTCGCTATCCATCGCTTCGCTAACCATTTCATGAAGCGCAAATTTGTGCTTCCTGAGATAGTCATAGCTCCCACGCTTATATCCCCAGAGCGCCCTAGCGTTCGTTCCAGCAGCTTCAACCTCAGCGATCTGCTGCGATACCTGCACAAATTGCGTCCGAATTGATAATACCGCGAAGGTTACGCCTCGCAGGAATATATCAGGATCACTTCGCATTGCTGAGTTAAGCATAGGTACATGATCCTGATACATGGGAAGCCTTTCCTAAACGCCGCACGCTTCGTTTTTAACGCTCATTTTTTTAGCATGTTGACAAGCTAACGCAACAGCTTTCTGCGAGCCTGCGCCATCTTTCAACGTAGCCTCACGCCATAGCTGATAGATGGGTGAATACATCCACTTCTTTTTCTTCTTTCTCTGCCAAGCACTAGTTGGTTTTCGATCTGACACGGCACAACTCCTTTTGGATTGACTTAATCTCTCGTTTAAACGACTTCTCATGCACTCGCTGCATAGCTCTTACCCTTCGCAACTCATGCAGATACCAGTGCCGAGCTATGTCATAGGGATGGATAGCAGGAAGCTTGCACTCCCGTTTCACCATCGTCTGCCCATCCAGAAATGAGTAGGCTGTTTTCCTATACGAGCCGCATCGTTAGCGTCTAGTACAGCGTCATAAAACGCCATGTCTTCAGCCCTATTCTCATACGTTGCGAGAGCTAGCATCTTCCTGGCAAACGTAACACGATGCTCTCGCTTCCACTGTCGATCCGCCGCGAGATACGCAACGAGCCGTTGTTTAAACGCGGGACTTCGATGTTTCATTGTCAACCTCCCTAGCTTTCGCCACTCGCCGAGCCAGTGTCCGCTGTTCCATTTCCTTGATTACTTCCTTCGGATCAAGATAGCCTTGTCGAACGTATAACACTGTCCGACCATACGAAAATGGGTCCGAGTTGTCCCAAGCCGCCATTGCAATCGCAGCTTTCTCTTGCATCCCCAGTGTAACCTCGGGTTTTGGCAGAGCGAACTTAGGTATTTCTCCCGCTGTCTCCCGTCGATGCATAATCGACATAGGCTCCGGATGCTTCTTATTCAGCTCGGCTGCAACCATAGCTAGTCGCAAGTTCTCCTTGTGAACCGGACGCTTTTTGATATTTGCCGCCGGTGGTTCCTTGCGCGGTGCAACGGCTTTCTGTATTACTACTACCTTAGCTTTCATAGCATCATTCCTACTATCACGAGGCAAAGGATAAGGAATAGCTCTGGCTTATGCCTCATAAACAACAGAGCTATTATTGTCAGAAACGCAACGATATGGCCCACGCCAAACCGCCGATAATCGCAGGCAACGTCACGTAGATAGCGAGGTAATCGAGCGTTGTCCAGCCCTCTCGATCCCACTCGTTTAAACGCTGTTTCATTGTCGATATCCTAGATAGGTGATAATATATTCAGCGTACCACTTAGCCCAATTCTCATCGCGCTTTCCGCCAAGTATATTCTTTTCAAACGTTGCGTGAGCTAGTTCGGCACTTTTCAATGCTGCGGTTAATTCTTCTATCGTCATCGCAAAGCACTCCATAAGTTATCCAACGAGAGCCAACCTCCTCCGAAGGTCATCACAACCAACGCGAGTATGATATAGACCGGCTCGGGGTTCCAGAGATAGCAACTAACCACGTCAATCCCATCAACCGGATTTTGGCGTAGCGTCTTCTCCTTTGCAGTACAGAGTGTCGCCACTATCAGAATAAGTAGTAAGCCAAAAGCTGAGAGGCTTGTTAGTAATCCGAACATCACTCCTAGCCCGGCCAACATCTCTGACACTGCCACGAATGCCGCAAGCTGTGGCGACATTCCCCAGCCGCATGAGCAAAGCTTTTGTCGTAATCTTAAATGCCTGTATGGGCTGCATACTTCTACTCCATCCTGTGGTGTTGGATCAAAGAACCATCGAAAGCGATAGCTGACAAAGAAAAAGCCCAGTACGAACCGGGCTAGTATTAGAGCGAACGACTGCATTAGACACTCCCGATTGTATAGATGAGATAGGAACCATTGGGCATAAGATACACCCGCGTATTACAGTCACAGAAAACGAGGCGAGCCATTTACCCCTCCTCCAACGCGACGATTTTAACCTCGTGGGCAACATAGGGCTCGTAAATCGCCAGGCAACCGCCGATCACGAAAAGCAGAGCGCCAATGTGATAAGGAATAAATACCTCGGCAATTCCCGCCGCCATGGTAAACCCAGCCGCCGTGTGCTTGACATGGTGAGGTTTAATATGGGGATGGGGTCGAACAATCTTTACCTTCACGCTGCATTCCTTTCCAAAGTTCCCGCCGCGATCATGCAAGCTGCGAGGTTGCTATAGTGCCTTCCCATGTTCCAAACGATGCCGCTATCAACAAGCCATTGCCAAGCCGAGAGAATTTCTTCCTTCGAACAATCTGGCGTATGGCCCTTGACAATTGAAATCGCGGTGCTAGTATTCATGGTACCAACTCCTCCAATGGATTAGCGTCGATATCATGCCCGATACCAGACATAAGACCTTCCCAATCAAATTCGCCGTTATCCATGCAGCTCAGTTCGGTCACCATCTGAACATGGCCGTTACCATAGCGCAGATATACCTCTTTCTGTTTCCCATCGTGCAGGAACTTCCAAGCGAAGTCATAGAGTTTAGCATCGTTTGCCTTGTTCTGCTCATAGGCGACATCAATCACTCTAATCGGCTCAGCACAAAGCTTGCGCTCGGTGTCAAGCCAAAAGCCGTTGCCATTAGTGACAGTGGCACCGCCAAACTCTTGAATAATCGCTTCTTCAGTGTGGACAGCGACGTGCATAAGATCACTCAGATCGCCGCCAGTTGGGAAAATAAGCCTAGCTTCTCGCATGTATACTCCTTTGTGAATAGTTACCAGCAGGGGCAAAGACCTAGAATATTGCCTTATATATTATCTCGCTCCATTGCCTATTTGCGCGCTTGACAACTTCAACGCGAGCCTGCCGGTCGGCTGAAAGTGATCGACGCAACGCACAAATCAAGTGCGACAAAATGCCGCATTACGTAACTCGTTGAAAACGCTATGTATGCCGCAGCGTTGTTGCGGTTTCACATAGGAGTGACAACTAGTGTCAAATGGACCAAATTCCTATCAACTAGACGATGTGATGTACTATCTCACTCGCCTTGAAGGGCAGCTTGTTCGTTTAAACACGGTGCTTAGCTCTGACAGTTATTTATCACCGGGACAAGCGGTTGTTCAATCGCGTGATATAGTACATGCAGCCCAAGCATTCGCCCAATCGCTTCGCAATGCTCTATCTGGAAATCGTATTGATGTTGCGTGATGACCCACTCCGTCCACACCGCGATACTGTGAATTATATTCGCAGTACTATCACTAGCTATCCAGATCGGCAAAAGATCGATGATGCTAATGAACAGTATATTCGAGCGAAAGCTAAATGGAGCACACTCGATAATGACGAAACGATGATTAACCTTGTCGGTACTTGGAGCCGAGTATCACGCATCATCCGCGAGATGGATAACAAATACGGGAGATGAGAATGATAACTGAGAATGGATTGTTACTAATCTTCGTTGTAGTCTGGGCCGTTCTCGCTTTTGGATGGTTCCTTACCGCCAAGTTTTGGCTTGATCGCGTTTTTCCGCTGGATGCTACGCTGTGCAATGACAGCCCGACTGACGCCGATAGCACGAGCGCCGACCGCCGAGACACCTTCTAGCTCTAACGCCTTCTGAATATCGTCCGCAGCCAGTAGGCTTTTAATCCTGGTGCGGTAATCCGAAAGTAGGGACATATTCCCATAGTTTAAACGAGGAAAGGAAAAAAATCAATGCGAACCTTCATTTTTACCTTGTTGACAACCTTGTTTGTTAGTGCTATGCCGCTCCAAGCGGCATTGGCACCGGCCAACGGCGATCCCGACAAAGTTGATCAACAAACAAACAAACAAGCTTGCTTGCCCATCGCCAGCGTGGTGGACGACGATTTCCGCGCTAAGCTTGCGGCTCAACACGGCGGTTCTATATTACTTTCTGGCACTGATGGGCGGCATCTGCGCGAAGTGCTGGCTGAACACTCAGGACCAGCTCCATTCGATTTCGATACCATTCTAATCGTGAAACCTACATCTGACAGTGCTGTTATCAATGTCATGTATTTTGATGGCGGTTGCTCAGTAGGGACCGGGCATTTCGATAGTGGAACATTAGAAGAGCTAATCGAGCAAGCATTGGGGAGAACGAACTAACATGTCTAAATCACGAGTAGAGGCGTTCAATGACTGGATCACACATTCACGAGCCGGGCAGGTATATATCTACTATACCGGCTTTCTCGCTGTTGACCGAGGCACTATTATGGACTGGGGTAATGGTGAAAACCCGGTCTTCATTGCTAATGGAGATATCCACGATTTAGGTAAAACCGCTATCGAAGCTTGGGAAGCGAACCGAGTACATCTCTTCCAACGCAAAATTCACGATAGGGAATACCAGTACATAGCGATGAAACGGCGAGACGGCGGGAGGCATTGGTGATTACTAAGCGTAAACGAGAGGAACCTCAAATTATCAGTAAAGCCGAAATGGATGCAATAGAAGTTGCAGCTATTGCTGGAAAACCTATTACCGAAATATATGGGGCAGAATTGCTAGATCAAGCGAGCGCCGATCCGACCATTGACAAATATCTCGATCGTAGTCCTAAGCTACTTACAGACAAAGACTACGAAGAGCTAGTAGGAGTGCTACGCAAAAAACGGGTAGCTTTCATCACTGCTGAGCAGAAAAAGAAAGAGCCTAAGCTAGACGGAGAAGAAAATGTCGAAGTTCAAGAAGGGTGATATCGTTGAAGACGGTTTAAGCAACAGATTTGTAATTCTCAAATCGGTTAAAGGCGATCCAACAGTAATAGACGTATTTAATATTTCTGGAGGATATAGAGAGCATCTCTACAATTGGAATTTCACCCTGACAAAGGCGAAAAGGGCGAAGTTTATTACAGGAAGAGTAGACGGTTACGGGGCTTTGATCCTGAAAGCTAGCGGTCAAACCTATATCAACGTCGGTTGTAGAGTATTCCAAAACATCAAAGAGGCTCGCAAGCATTGGTCTAACGGGCCAAATGGGAACCATTTCGATGATCCTTTGGACGAAGATCAAAGAGCCTTTCGACACAACGCAAACATCACGCGCCTAAAGCAAACCGAGAAGCTTTATGCTAAATTCAAGGAGAAGACACAATGACTAATCGTTATTCAAATAAAGATATTAACACCGCTCTAACCGAGTTGCGTAATCAGCTCCGTGATGGGCGTACCACGCTGTATTTCCGCTCCGAAGGGTCGGCTGCACTTCGTAAGGTTATTGCAGGATTGCTGGGAATTGATCCCGACGCCTTCAACTCTGAGAACTTTAAGCCTCAGACACTCAAACGTTGGGCAGCTCTGTTCGACGTTCCGCGCTTTCCGGTGACAGGCCACTGGAAGCTTTCAACATGGCGTTATCCATCTCAAGATGACACAGCATGGGCAATCCAAAACTTCATCAATCGCCGGGCCAAACCATGGGAGTTTCTTAAGCCAACTTCTGAGCAATTTGTAGAAAGCAACACCGTTAACTCGCTGTAAGGAAACCCTATGTTTATCACAGTCACAATGGTTGTACCGACAGTCTGTTACATCAGTGCAGCCTTGTGGCTGGCGATAAAGGATAAAAACTATTACGACGCCATGATGTTTGGCGGATATAGCTTTGCTAACATCGGTGTCATGTGGAGGTTATTGTCATGAACGCGATTAATCGCATCGAGCTTGCAATTCGCCGAGCGGCTTCCCAAATGCCAAATCATCAATCGCGAGCGTTTCGATTGTTCGCGGACGAGCTACAAGATATAGTTCATGATACCAAAGCCGATGACGATGTACAGGAACTATTAGCTAGTTATCGTGATGCACAGATAGGCATCCCATGAAGGAACAAGAACTTGTCACGATCCCGTGGAACTGTCCAGTCTGTACGTCCTGCCGACTTATCGTCAAAGGAACCTACGGTTGCTCTGGTCCGCGAAGCTGCATCGCCGGTGGTCCATACAAAGGCTACGTCGAAATATTGGAGAAAGACAGTGACAGCGAGTTACAGTCTCATGTTTAAACGATGGCACTCTTCCGATACCGCCCCGACTGATGGGAGCTGGTTTATGGGCAGACTTACCGGCACTAATCGATCCAAGGCTGTTCGGCTATCCGGAGAAGACTTCGTAGACGACAGCGGGAAACCTATCCACATCTGCCAATGGATATCATTCGCAGATTTCGCAGATATCAGAGCATGTGCATGGAGGAGAGCATGAAGGCGAGTTTAGAGTTAACCGACGCTGAAATCAAAGAGGCGGTTATGAAGTATATTCGCGAGAAAACCAAAATCGACCTTTATTCAACCGATATTCAAATTCAATCTAAAGGCGGATACTATGGCGAAAACTGGAAAGTGTTTCCGCTTCGTGCTGTATTTACCGCAAAGACAGTAGAGCCAGGAGATGGATTTTGAGCCACGCACCTAGCCCTTACTCCCCCACAATCCCCAACCTCCAAGTAGTTTGGGATAGCACCAGCTTACGCGCACTCATGTTCTGCCCAAGGAGTTATAAATATGGCATCATCGATGGATGGCGAGGAAGCGCAGTTGATCTTGAATTTGGCATATACTTTGCGTCTGCTACTGAGGAATACGCCAAGTCAAGATTGGTCGGCCAATCCAAGCACGAGGCAACTATACTCGCAGTTAAACGAGTGGTTGAAGATACATGGGACGCTGCCAACAATGTCGGTTGGGGTGGATTATATGAACAACAGTGGCACTGTACAGGGGTTACTAAATACCGAAATGCTAAAGGCAATGCAGCAAAATGTCCTTACTCACATAAGGGAAAATGGTTTTCCGGAGGGGGACCAACAACTTGCGGTATCTGCGGTAGTCCCACAATCTCCGAACGCCGGTATCTCCCTTACGATAAAGTTAAGAACCGAGAAAGTCTCGTTCGGCTAGTGGAGTGGTATTGTGAAGAACAGCCGGAAGAATTTGGTGGTGCAGGACTATCACCTTACGCATTCCCCGATGGAACCCCAGCAGTGGAGTTGTCGTTTAAACTCCCATTGCCTTTCACAACCCCTGATGGACAGCCTTATATCTTGGCAGGGCACATGGATGCTATCAAGACTTTCGGACCTATCGAAACTTTCATCACTGATAACAAAACAACAAAAAGCTTCCTTGGTCAGTTATATTGGAAACAGTTCAGCCCGAATATTCAAGTTGACGCTTATGACCTCGCAGGGTCACTCTTATTTCCTGACTTGGGTATCAAAGGGGTGGCTATTGAGGCTGCTCAAACTCTCGTTGGAGGAGCTAAATTCGCTACTCAGGTATTCTACCGTACCGAAGGGCAGCGGGAAGAGACGCTATCTGAAATCGGTTGGTGGCTCAAGCAAGCGGAGAGGTTCGCCCAAGATAACTACTGGCCGATGAACAAGACGAACTGTAAAATGTGTGCGTTTAATGGTATCTGCTCGAAAGACCCTGCACAGCGGGAGCGATATCTCAAAGCTGACTTTGTGCAGAAACACTGGAACCCACTAGAGGAGAGATAAAATGAGAAATCGACTTGCTACTGCAATCGCCTTGGCGTATGATGTCGCTATTATGCATATGGTAAATGAACATGGCTTGGATGAACATACTGCTTTCCATCTGCTGGCTTTCTACGATGAAACCGTAGAGAAACTTCTTCGCGGTGAAACGATCACCGTTCATGAAGGATCAGTCAGTCTGTCCGATAACGATGAAACCGCCAGAGACTACAACGCAGATGTCATGAGTTTAAACGCGATCGATAATTCGCAGACTGAAACAACCGGAGGTTACAATGAGTGACGATAACAAGAAACCATCAGACGTTAGCGACTTCATGTCTAACCGTTTCGACTTCGGTACGAAACCAGCAGACATTGAGCTAAACGACTGGCAGAAGAAGTTGGCTGCGCTAGCAATGGGTATGAATGCGGCACTCGTCCAGTTCATCCTTGAGGGAATTATTCCTAACGCTGAGCAGATACACTTCATGGGCCACTTGCAAGACTTCACGGCTCGCATATATGCTGGCGAAAGTGTAAAAATGCCGAGTACCGGCCAGACCTTGCAAATCAATTCCAAAGCTGGTAATCTTTTCTACACGGCGGCGGAAGAAGCACTTGCGAATGGTCGTAAGAACATCGAAGAGTTGAAGAGGCTCAGTCAAGAGTTGCGAGAGCAGCAGGCTGAAGGAAAATCGGAGCAAAATCCCAATGTGTCAACACCAAAAACCACAGTCCACTGACATGCTAGAACCTACTGATCTCGTCGTCGCTAAGACGCTTATTCGCGTTCTCGGCGTTCTCGCTGTGCTAGCTAAGGACGATAATCTCGAAGCTGCTTCGTTTATTGAAGACGCTTTGGCTATCGTTATAAAAAACAACCAAGCTGTCGGCGAACGCATCAATCAACTCACAGATGAAGTAACCCAAGAGATACTTGCCGAAGTGGAAGGAACAGCCGTTTCTAATCTCGACCGTGAGCCTCGCACTGGCGCTGGAAGCTTGGATTAACCAATGCGAGCCGACAAAATTGCGTCTAAACAGCCCGTTCGTATGATGATTGTCGGCTATCCTGGCACGGCAAAGACTGGCATGATCGCTAGTCTTGCCAATGCTGGATACAAAATCCGAATGATCGATTATGACGGTAACAGTCAGTCTCTACTTACATATACTGACAAAGACAAGCTTGCTAACATCGATATCGTCTATCTAGAAGATCGTATGCGGAACGGCGAAC
>WNFQ01004824.1_pt1 | contig 10958 bp, 12 predicted proteins | sample 5400171 | NCBI WGS metagenome assembly WNFQ01 (sample SAMN13153356, study PRJNA577476) | soil metagenome | isolation source: 20 cm soil under Madrone tree | place: USA:California | collected 2016-06-14 | reverse complement strand
ATCGCCCACGCTGGCGCGCTCGCGGCTCTGAACGATGACGCGCATCAGCGCGAGACGAAACGTGTCGTCGATGAAGGCCGCGCTTATCTCCAGGAACAATTTACCGAGATGAAGGTCCGGTTTGTGCCCGGCGTCGCGAATTTCGTGATGGTAAATGTCGGCGACGGTGCCGCGGTCTTCGAAAGGCTGCTGGCGCGGAAAGTCATCGTGCGACCGCTTAAGGGCTACAATTTACCTGAGTGGATCCGCATTTCGGTGGGCACAATGGAGCAAAACAAGAAATGCATCGCCGCGTTGAAAGATGTTCTCAGGTAGCACAGGCTTGCAGCCTGTGGGGCGAGCGGGCATCCGCGCCTGCAAGTCTAATATTCGGAAGGCAAGATGCCCGCCTCCCCGCACACAAGATGTCTCTGCTCCTAAATCTCGCGCTCACCGGAATTGCAGCGAACCCCTATGACCGTCGCTGACACAATCGCCGCCATCTCAACACCCGCCGGTGAAGGCGCAATTGCGCTTGTCCGCATTTCGGGCGTGAACGCGATCGATGTTGCCGAGAAGATTTTTCGCGGCAAAGAAAATCCGTCGCGATTCGGATCGCATGTTCAGCATTTCGGCGAGATCGTCGATGGCAAAGGCCGGTTGATCGACCAGGTGATGTTCTCGATCCATCGCGCGCCGGCCAGTTACACCGGCGAAGATTTGCTCGAGATCAGTTGCCACGGCGGAACTCTGGTAACGGCGAAAGTCCTTGAAGCGTGTTTGCGCGGCGGCGCGCGGGCGGCCCGGCCGGGTGAATTTACCGAGCGCGCATTTCTCAACGGCAAAATGGACCTGACACAGGCTGAGGCGGTGATCGATCTGATCCGCGCAAGGACCGATCTGGCGCTTCGTTCCGCCACCGAGCAGCTCGAAGGCAGGCTCGGCGAGAAGATCCGGAAAATTCGCGATGAATTGGTTTCACTGCTCGCGCACATCGACGCATCGATCGATTTTCCGGAGGAAGGGATTTCACCCGATGAAGGAGAGAAGTTGTGCGCGCGACTCGGTTCTGTTCGCGAGGAAATCGCCGCGCTGCTCGCCACTGCTGATCAAGGGCGCATTTTGCGCGAAGGCGTGCGAGTCGTGATTTACGGAGCGACGAATGCTGGCAAATCTTGATACTGCCGGCTTGCGAGGTTCCGCAAGCGAACTCGAGCAGGAAGGAATTGTGCGCACCGAAAGGTCGCTGCAACTGGCTGACTTGCGTCTGCACATCGCAGATCGCAACGCGCCCAAGCCTTCGCATTTCGATGAGCGAGCCGGCAACTCCAATGAAATTGTAGTTTTGAACAAAAGCGATTTGCCTGAAGACAGTGACTGGAACAATTTTACTGCCTTGCGGGTTTCGTGCATGACGGAAGAAGGCCTGCCAGAACTGCAAAAGGAAATTCTGGCGCGCATAACCAAACAAAACCTGAGGCCGGAGAGCACAGTCGCGATTAATGCCCGGCACCGCGATTGCCTGCGTCGGGCGTTGGAATCGTGCGATCGCGCGGGAGCAGCACTGGGCCAGAGGTTGTCGCCGGAATATGTTGCGGTCGATCTTAACGAGGCATTGCGAGCAGTTGGAGAGGTAATTGGCGTGGTCGACGTCGAACAAATTCTCGATTCGGTCTTTGGACAATTTTGCGTTGGCAAATGAAAGCATCGCGGAAGATAGGCATCCTGCCTGTCCCGGCGCGTGGGCTTCCAGCCTGCGCAGAGCCATACTGGAAGCGTGGCTGGCAACACAGCCAGGATGGCTATCTTCCAATCAAGACCGGCAAATGAAGAATGCTTACGAGCGATTCGTCAGGCCGCTCCTGTTTTCGCTCGATCCCGAGGCAGCACATCATCTTGCGATCGCGCTTTTGCGTGGCGCGTCCCATGTCGATATTGCCCTGCGCCCGCTGAATTTTTTTCAGCCGCCACGGAAACCAAAAACAGTTTTTGGGGTAAACTTTCCGAATCCAATCGGACTCGCGGCTGGATTGGACAAGAACGGTGTCGCCCTGCCGGCATGGGCAGCGCTAGGTTTCGGGTTCATCGAAATCGGCACGGTGACCGCCAAAGCGCAGCCGGGGAACCCAAAGCCGCGCATTTTCCGTTTTCCAGAGCAACAGGCGCTCATCAACAGCCTCGGTTTTAACAACGACGGCGCCGAGATCATCGCGGAACGGCTGCGCAAGCTGCGCGACGGTGGACGATGGCCCGGCAACTGCCGAGTCGGGATCAATATTGGGAAATCGAAGGTCACGCCGCTGGAAGAAGCAACAGATGATTACCTATCCTCCTTCCGATTGCTTCGTGAGTTCGCCGATTACGTCGCGTTGAATATCAGCTCGCCAAATACTCCTGGCTTACGTGAGCTCCAGCGACCGGCGGCGCTTTCCCAGTTGCTTCGGGCAATTCGCGATGAGAACCCAGGCGCCAAACCGCTGCTGGTCAAAATCTCTCCGGACCTGTTGGCCACCGAGCTGGAAGAGATCATCGCGACCTGTGAACAAAATAACGTTGCGGGAATTATCGCGACTAACACAACGCTCGATCATTCGTCGATTCCGGCCGGACTTGATCGAGCTGGTGGGTTAAGCGGTGTTCCGCTGCGGGAAAAATCAACAGCATTGGTGCGCAGCATTGTTGCAAAATCCAAAATCCCAGTGATCGCCTCCGGTGGAATTTCGGACGCGGAATCCGCTCGCAAAAAATTTGATGCGGGCGCGCAACTCCTTCAGGTTTACACTGGCTTCGTTTATCGCGGGCCGCGACTTCTACGGGAAATCATGGAATCTGTGTTGCAGGACACGAAATGAAACTGTCCCATAAACTCCTCAAATTTACCGAGCCGCTGACTTACCAACGTGGCTGGCGCAGAGCGCAACGCTCCATTTTTCGCGTCCCGCTTCGGCCCTTGCTGGCCAGCATCGATCAAGAACGTTTGCGCGAAATCCAGCAGCGTTATGCGAATTCGCAAGCGGGCTATGCCAAGTACGCGAATGTCGAGCCATGGTTGCGATTGAATCGGGAACGCGTGCAAGATTTGAAACTCCATCGCTCAATGCCTAAACGCGTGCTCGATCTCGGTTGCGGCGGGGGATTTTTCTTATTCATCCTAAAAAAGCTTGGCCATTCTGTACTCGGTCTCGACGTTGGGCACATCGCTCTGTTTACCGAATTGCTCGCGCTTTTCGGTGTTCCACGTGTGCTCTGGAAGATTAGCGCGTTCGAGCCGTTGCCCGATTTCGGTCACGAGTTCGACTGGATCACTGCGTTCTCGGTCAATTTTAATCTCTACCACCCGTCAAAACGACGCTGGGGATCAGCGGAGTGGGATTTTTTCCTGCGCGACCTGCAGCGACACCTCGCCCCCGGCGGCAAAGTTTTTTTTGGTCTCAACCCCCTTTTCGATGGGGACTATTACACGCCCGAACTGCGCGATTTCTTCCTGAGCCGAGGCGCAACCGTCGAACGCGAACGAATTTCTTTTAAAAATGGGCTGCGTTTGTAAGTCATGGCCCGCACCGTTGCGCTTAAGCGTTGTAGCGGCGGTGTGTCGCTGTCTCTCCCCGGAGCGCGTCGATTCAGTGAGGTCAAGCCACCGCTCGAGTTAACCCTCTTCCCTCGAAAGCGAGTGGGAACTTGACTGCTTAAAGCCCGTCAAGTCTCGCAGGCGATTTGCTTCTCCGTGTTTATAAGATGATTTCTACGGAGTTAGTGACGGTTCCGGCGTAGATTCGTGCGGCCAGCGTTCGTGATGCGAGCGGCGATGTCGCTCTTCGATTTGTTTCAATTTTTGGCGCTGTTCGTCCGTGAGGTTTACAGCCATTTGCTGGTGCGCCTCGTTCATGATCTCGTGGACACGCCGGCCAGTATCGCGCCGCACTTGCCGGAGTTGTGCGGCCGTTTTATCGATTATTGGCGATATTTTGGCGACCTGTTCTGGCGTCAAATGCAGCTCAGTGCGGAGCCGGTCTCGCATTCTTATCGCCATCAGACCGGGCTGATGAAACTCAAAGAAAAGATGCCGCGCATGTACCCCACCAAGAAAAGCACCCGTCATTCCACCAGCGATGAAGACGAGTATGAAGCCGGCAATTAATTTCCACTGCAATGCGCGGTTCATGGTGAAAATTCATCCTGAATCGCCGAATCTGCGATGGCGAATTCATTTGTGAGGGATTCTCCAATTTCCCGGCTTTGGCTGGCTTCGCGGACCGCCGCAATCGTCGACACAACGATTACAGCCGCCGAGAGCAAGGCGATCCGGCTAAGCAGAGGCGTCAAGCCGTTGGGCCTCTGCGCACTTGCGCGCCAAAGCGCGACCACTCGCGTATCGAATCCAAACGGCATCGCGACCGGAACCTCTTCGGGCGCCTGCGCGGCCGATCGCAGCAACCGATCGATTTCGTGATCTTTCATAACTTCTCTCTTGCCGAAATTTTGGCTAGCTGACCTTTCATTTTTTGTCGCGCTCGAAACGCCCGCACTTTAATGAGCGCCGCGCTCCAGCCGGTGATTTTACGAATCTCTTCAACGGAGCGCCCTTGCAAATATAGCAAATCGATCGCCAGCCGCTCGACCGGTTTGAGCGCGGCAAGAAGATGTTCGACCAATTGACGTGAAGCAAAGCGCTGGTCCGGAGCGAGCTCGTCGGAGGAGGTCGCGAGGTTCTGCACGACAGCCTGCTCCTCTTCGCTCAAATCGGCGTGGCGAAGTTCAGGCCGCACTCTCTCCGACTCGATTTGGTTGAGGCAAGTATTGACCGCAATGCGCGAGACCCAGTGCTCCAGCGGCACCTTGCCGGAAAATTGAGATAATTTTTGAAAAACCTTGATGAAAATCATTTGGCAAAGATCCTCCTCCGCCGTTCGGCGCGGACGGTGCGCGCGGACCACTTTGACCACGAGCGGGTATAGCCGCCGAACCAATGCGCGAGCCGCCTCATCATCATGCTGAAGCGCACCGTCAACCAGCGCGCTTGCATCAGAATCATCCATGTAGTCGAGAGCGCATCCACACCATTAGCAATGACCGGCAGGAGCGCGTTGCGGTTACAATTTTGCCATAAGGAGCGGCGGTTTCCCAGCCGCCGAGTCTATTTGGTCTCCTGCGCACCAAAGCGGGTGCGCCGGAAACGCGAAATCGCTTTTCCCTGGCAGTTGAAAAACTTGTAACCGCCCAGATCGCCGGTCGGTCATTACCTACAGAAGCGCAAAAAGCGCGCAGCAAAACAACAAACTGAAACAAAAACTATGAAACGAAACGTATTAACACTTGTGGCCGCCGGTGCGATCGCGCTTGGCGGCTTTGTGGTAGTGCAAGCACAACCCGGTCCTGGCGGCGGTGGTCGCTGGCATGGACATGGCTTTGGCCTCCAGGGAATAACCGAGAAGTTGAACCTGACGTCCGACCAACAGACCAAGGTTCAGCCGATTATCGATGGGGCCAAGCCGCAAATCGCCGCCATTCATCAGGAGGCGATGCAGAAAATGAAAACTGTAATGGATAGCACGATATCGCAGATTCGGCCGCTGCTCACACCTGATCAGCAGAAGAAGCTCGACGACATTCAGAAGGCCCATCAAGACATGATGAACGCCCACAAAGAGCTTCACGACGCAACACAGGAATAATTCCGGTTGTTCGGAGCGGTGGGGGACGGCGGCGATCTGGAAGGTCGCCGCCGCTTTTTTTTGCAAACAAATGCGTGGGACTTGTGCAGCTGACACCGCTGCCTTTACAGAATAGAAACGACATCCAGATAGTGGCAGAAAGGTGCCCCGCGAAGTCGGCAGGCGCGTCGCCCGCCGCGGTGATTCCCGTGCTTCCCTCAGCCCTGTTTTTTCGACAAGGAAAACAGGAACGAGATCACGCCCAATGCGACTAAGACCGCCGCAACGGTGAAACCCGCCGTGGAAATTTCCGCCCGCGAATGAAAATCGGATTTGAACCGTGCCGCCATGCCGATCAGAAAGAAAAGCAGCGCCAGGTAAATGAAAATTACGCTCAGCGCTTTTTTGGTTTCGGATGACATTTTCATCGAAGGTGAGCAATCAGATATAACTGCGAGACAAGATTCAAGCGTCTTATTTACTCTATGGTGCAGCCTCTGCCAAGAGCCGAGGCGGCCAATAGATGTTTGGCACAAACGCCTCTAGAACGTCTTTCATTTCGTTGACATCAAATTAAGATGAGCAAATGAGGAAACTCATTCGGTGGGTCTCGACTTTAGGGCTTCTCCTTGCCGCACACGTACTCGATGCCCAAATCGATCGCATCACCGGAAAGACTTTCGCGACGCGGTCGGAAGTGCTGGCGCGACATGGAATGGTTTGCACGAGCGTGCCGGCCGCGACGCAGGTCGGCCTCGACATTTTGGAGCGCGGCGGCAGCGCCGTGGACGCGGCGATCGCCGCGAACGCCACGCTCGGTTTGATGGAGCCAGTCTCGAATGGCATCGGCGGCGACCTGTTCGCAATCGTTTACAGCGCGAAAGAGAACAAACTTTACGGAATCAACGGAAGCGGACGTTCGCCGCTGGGTTTGAGTTACGAGCAGATGAGGGCGGAACTGGCGAAGCTGCACCGCGAGACCATTCCTCCGATAGGCATGCTGCCGATCAGTGTGCCGGGAACGGTGGACGCCTGGGCAGAGCTGCATAAGAAATTCGGCAAACTGAAATTGAGCGATGATCTCGCCCCGGCGATTCGCTACGCCGAGGAAGGTTTCCCGGTCACCGAGCTGATCGCATATTACTGGTCCCTCGGTCCGCGCATTTATAAAGGGCTTCCCGGCGCATTTCTCGAAACGTACACGCTCGACGGCAAAGGCCGTACCCCTGCGAAAGGCGACATCTTCAAGAATCCGGCGCTGGCGAAAACCCTTAGGTTGATCGGCGACAAAGGCCGCGACGCTTTTTACAAAGGCGAGATCGCGGACAACATCGACAATTTCATGCAGGCGAATGGCGGCTTTCTCCGAAAAGCCGATTTCGAGAAGCACACATCGACGTGGGTCGAGCCGGTCTCGACCAACTATCGCGGCTACGACGTGTTCGAGCTGCCGCCGAGCGGTCAGGGCATCGCCGCGCTGCAAATCTTGAACATTCTCGAGGGGTTCGACCTGCGTGCGATGGGCCGCAATTCCCCAGACACATTGCACACGATGATCGAAGCGAAAAAACTCGTCTGGGCTGATCGCGCGAAGTTTTATGCCGATCCGGCTTTCGCGAAAATTCCTGTCGCGCAATTGATCTCGAAACAGTACGCGGCCGAGCGCCGGAAGCTCATCGATCCGCAGCACGCGGCAAAAAAGATCAAAGCCGGTAATCCGGCGCTCGATCACGGCGACACGATTTACATGTGCACCGCCGACGATGAAGGCAACATGGTTTCGCTCATCCAAAGCAATTATCGCGGCATGGGCAGCGGCATCGTCGTGCCCGGCCTTGGGTTTATGTTTCAAGATCGCGGCGAACTTTTCTCGATGGACCCGCAGCACGCGAATGTGTGCGCGCCAGGCAAACGGCCGTTCCATACAATCATTCCAGGATTTGTAATGAAAGACGGCAAACCGTGGGAGGCATTTGGCGTCATGGGCGGCGGCATGCAACCACAAGGTCACGTTCAAGTGCTCACGAACCAGATCGATTTCGGTTTGAACGTGCAGGAAGCCGGAGATGCATCGCGCTGGCAACACGAAGGCGACAACGAACCGACCGGAGAAAAAATGTCTGAATCAGGCGGCTACGTTGAAGTGGAGAGCGGTATTCCGTACGAAACGGTCCGCGAACTGCGCAAGAAGGGACACGACGTTCGTTTCGACGTCGGCGGCTATGGCGGTTACCAGGCCATCAAAGTGGAAATGCACGACGGCCAACGCGTTTATGTCGGCGCGAGCGAATCACGCAAAGACGGACATGCGGCAGGATACTGAAGTCTAACCTCCGATTAGCGGTCGCGGACGCGACTCCGGGTAGCGCACGCGTCTCGCGTGCTGGCGACGGTGTCTCGCCGCCGCAAACTTTTTCTAAAGTACTCCATTCAGCAAGCGTCGAAACAATGCGATGCCAATAGAGCCGCTGCAATATAATGAAAGATTTGTTTTGGCGGGGAGGCCAAAATCAACACGCGAGACGCGTGCGCTACCCGGATCGCAAAATCTCCACTTGGCTAATTCTTCGGCGCTTTGAGCTCGGCGAGTTTTTCCTGAGCGCGCGCGACGTCGGATTTTTGCGCGCTGCCGAGACGAAGGAGCTTTTGCTGCCGGCGTAGATTTGCTTCCGCTGCGTCGAGCTCTGCGCGCTCGCGTTTTGCCGCTGCGATTTGCGCGGCCTCAGTTAATTGCGCGACCGCTGCTTTCGCAGCTTCCAGCTCGTCTTTGGTGCCTTCGCCGGCCGCGAGTTGAGATTCCTGCGCGGCAAGGTCGTTTTTCGCGCGCACGAGCTGCGCATTTGCAAAGTCAGACTCGAGCCGGGCAACTTTCAACGCGCGTTGCTCGACTTCCACCTTCGCGAGAACGCCGATTTTGTAGAGGCGTTCGGCGCCGGCCGCGTTTTTCTTTGCCCGGTCCAATTGTTTTTCCAAACGCGCAACGTCGCCATCGGGCGCCTCTGCCGTCGGCAATGGCTGATCCGTGAGGTTTTGCTTCAACACGGGTGGCTCAATGTCGAACGAGTCGGGTTCTTGGGATTGGTTTTGGGCTAATGGATCGGCAGCCAGCGTCGCCATTGCCGTTGCGATCACGGTGACCGGCAGCGCGAAAATGCGGGTCATTCGACAAGCTTATCATGAAAGTCCACGCACCGACACAGCATCCGGTATTTGTATAGAGAAAACGGCTTGCGCTCCTCGATAAATTTCAGTTGCAAAAGCTTGTTAGGGACGCCTTTGGTTCCTTGGAAGGGGCGAGTTGGCTCCGAAAGCTTCGCGAGCTTTGAAGGAGAATTTCCCATTTATGCAATGGTCTGCAGTCTGGGGCAAGCCTTCTGATCCCTCTGATTTGTGAGATGGCTTTTAGTTCTAATTATCATTGCGAAACTGCTTGCGGCGCAGGGTTACAGGAATTCCAGCGTCTTTGCTCCGCGGGGTTCGAGAACAAATTAAAAGTGAAACCGATCAGGCATTAAAACAGGAGGAAGCGCGTTACAAGGATTCGACCGATGGCCCCTGGCTGGAAGAACGGGAAGAATACTACAAAGCGCTAACTGAAAGCCTTTACCTGCAACGGCGCGCCGGACTGATCGAAACATTATTCGCCTGGTGGTCTGATGTCCTTCGTACAACCAACGGCGTAGAGCGCCGTAACCTGCCCAACGCCGGAAAAGAAATAGGCGTGCTCGCGAAACGTTTCGGCACCGTCGAAATTTTGCAACGCATGCGCTGCCTCGAAGAATTGCGCGATCATCTGAATCGCAATATTCAGGAAGCGCTCGCCATCGAAGTCGCTTTCCTCGCAATCTTCAGTGATTAAAGTCGGTTGGGGTCCGAGAACACGCAGTCGCCGGAGCCGCGCGGGCGGACAGGTAGCCCGAACGGGCAAGAGAGCGGGAGCGAACGAGTCCCTCTGTCGAGCTGACGAGCGGGCGAAATCGCCGGCGGCGCTCTGTCGCTGGGGGGGCTGACCAAAGAGCGCTTGATAACCGAAAACGGTGTCCTAAATTCCGGTTGGCGTGTGAAAAGAGTGCCTGAAAAGCGATGGCACTGTTAGAATTGCTGTTGTCGTTGTGTTGTTCAAGAGCGCTTGCGAACAGGTGCAGGGAACAAAATGATTACGAAATATTCCCGGCAAGAGTAAGAGTTTAAATAAGCCGCACCGCACAAATGATCGTTATGAGATATTCTCTGGCCCTTATGTCGGTCTTCGCCCTACTCGGCGCGATTACAGGCAGAGGAGACGACGTTCTTCCGCCGCGTTTTAACTTTGATCGTTATTCAGCGATGGTAGATCATTCACCATTCGCAATCGCCACGGCGGTAGCTTTACCTGCGGCAACGCCCGATTTCGCCAAAGACCTTTACGTGGCCAATGCCGCGCGTTCGCCCGAAGGTGACATGGTTACCGTTGCTTCGAGTTCGGATCAGAATTTCAAGAAATATCTTACTACCAGAGAGCCCGTGGACGGCTACAGCATTGCCAGCATTGAATGGTCAGATCGCGTCGGCGCCACGAAAGTGACGATTAGCAACGAGGGAAAATTTGCGACTCTCACCTTTAATCAAGCGCTTCTGTCACAACGAGCTTCGCCCAACGCCCCGCCGGCTCCTGGCCAAATGCCCCAAACTGTGCCTTTGATGCCGTCTTCAGGCCCAATTAAGGCCCCTCGTGCCCGCGTGCGTGACATGATTCAGCGAAAGCCAAAATCAGTCACCGAACGTACGCCGAATCCCATGCCAAATCTCGAGCCTCCGCAAATTAACCCAGAGCAGCAGCAGCGTAGGCGAAAGTATGATTCCAAGAGCCAGTAGCCCGACGACAGCGCGTGAAAAGTGTGCAATTCGGCGTTGGGTGTTCGGCGTTTTGTTTCTTTGAATTTTCGTTCTGTGACCGTCGCTGAATACTGCGACCCCGAAAGCTTTCGGGGCCACCACACAGAAAACACCTTCAGCGAGACTGCCAGCAAATCGAATAAAACAAAAAGCCGTCAGCGCTCAAAGCGTGACGGCTTCTTTGCTGTAGCCGGGGTCGGTGACCCCGGCCCGCGGTCAACGACCGCGGATATAGAATCAGCTACTTATTGGCGACCGTTTGCGGTGCAGGTTTATTGACTTCAAGCTGCACGCTCACTTTTTGGATTTGAGCAGCCTGCTCTTTGAGTTGGGCTGTCAAAACTTCCATTCCTTTCGCTTGCTGCGCTACAGTGGTTTCCAGGCTCTGCACTTTCTTGTGCTCTTTGAGGAACTCGTTGAGCAACATCGCGTTGACCTGCTCGTAGCGCACGG
>WNFQ01011204.1_pt1 | contig 10962 bp, 7 predicted proteins | sample 5400171 | NCBI WGS metagenome assembly WNFQ01 (sample SAMN13153356, study PRJNA577476) | soil metagenome | isolation source: 20 cm soil under Madrone tree | place: USA:California | collected 2016-06-14 | reverse complement strand
CACATCGCCGAAGTCTTCGCCAAGGAGAAGCCCGCAACGCTTATCTGGGCGATGGGCCAGACGCAATTCGCCACAGGAACTGCAAATGTCCGGGCGAGCTGCATCCTGCTGCTTGCCACCGGCAATGTCGGTTATGCCGGCGGGGGCGCCAATATTTTCCGCGGCCACACCAATGTGCAGGGCGCCACCGATCTCGGCCTCGATGTCACGACGCTGCCTCTCTATTACGGTCTTTCCGAGGAGGCGTGGCAGCATTGGTGCCGGGTATGGGAAGTCGACATCGACTGGATGCGCTCCCGCTTCGCCAACAAGACCCTGATGGAGAGTCCGGGAATCCCGAGTACGCGCTGGTTCGATGCGACGTTGCTGCCGAAGGATGAGGTCAGTCAGCCCGACACGCTGCAGGCAATGTTCATCATGGGGCATGGCGTCAATACCATCACCAGGATGCCGCAAGCCGTTGTTGGAATGGAAAAGCTCGAGCTGCTGGTCGTGTGCGATCCTTACCCGACGGCCTGGTCTGTGCTCTCGGAACGCAAGAATGGCACGTATCTTTTGCCGGCCTGCACCAGCTTTGAGATGGACGGCTCCCGCACGGCATCCAACCGCTCCCTCCAATGGGGCGAGCAAATTGTGCCGCCCGTCTTCGAATCGAAGAACGATTACGATGTGATGTACAAGCTCGCGAAGAAGCTGGGCTTCGCCGACAAGATGTTCAAGAACATCAAGGTGGAGAACGGCGCGGTATCTGCTGAGGACATTCTGCGCGAGATTAATCGTGGCGGATGGTCGACCGGATATTGCGGCCAGTCGCCCGAGCGCCTCAAAGCCCACATGAAGAACCAGGCAAAATTCGACCTGGTCACCCTCAGGGCACCGAAGGACGATCCGGAAGTTGGCGGCGATTATTACGGTTTGCCGTGGCCGTGCTGGGGGACACCGGAATTCAGGCATCCTGGATCTCCGATCCTGTACAACACCCATCTGCCGGTAAAGGAGGGTGGCGGGACGTTCCGCGCCCGTTTCGGCGTTGAGCGCGTGGTCACGCGCAAGGTGGTGGAAAATGGGCAAGAGGTTGAAAAAGAACAGCATGACAATTTGCTCTCCGAAGGCTCCTACTCGGCCGGTTCGGAAATCAAGGATGGTTATCCGGAGTTCACTCTCGCCGTCCTCAAGAAGCTCGGCTGGGACAAAGACCTCACCGCCTCGGAAATGGAAATCATCCAGCGGGTGAACGCAACCAATCCCGACGCCGTTTCCTGGTCGCTAGATCTTTCCGGCGGTATCCAGCGTGTGGCGATCGCGCATGGCTGCAACCCCTGTGGCAACGGCAAGGCGCGCATGATTGCCTGGAATCTGCCGGATCCGATTCCGGTGCACCGGGAAGTCATCTACACGTCGCGGCCCGATCTCGTCAGCAAATATCCGACGCGTCCGGACGCCCGACAGTTTCGGGTGCCGAACATGGGTTTCACCGTCCAGAAGTCCGCTGTCGACAGGGGCGTCGTCAAGCAATTCCCGCTTATTCTGAGTTCAGGTCGGCTTGTCGAATACGAAGGTGGTGGCGAAGAGACGCGCTCCAACAAGTGGCTCGCCGAATTGAAGCAGTACATGTACGTCGAGATCAATCCGGCGGACGCATCCGTGCGCGGTATCAAGGACGGCGGCTGGGTCTGGGTCACCGGGGCTGAGAGCAATTCCAAAACGCGGGTGAAGGCAATGGTGACCGAGCGTGTGGGCAAGGGTGTCGCCTGGATGCCCTACCACTTTGCCGGCTGGTTCGAAGGCGTCGATCAGCGTGGCAAATATCCGAAGGGCAACGATCCGATCGTGCTTGGCGAAAGCGTCAACACCCTGACGACCTATGCTTACGACCCCGCGACGGGCATGCAGGAACCCAAGGCAACGCTCTGTCAGATTAGCGCGGCATGAGGGGAGTATAGATCATGGCTCGCGTCAAATTTCTTTGTGATGCCGACCGTTGCATCGAATGCAACGCCTGCGTGACAGCCTGCAAGAACGAACATGAAGTGCCGTGGGGCATCAATCGCCGCCGCGTCGTCACCATCAATGACGGCAAGCCCGGCGAACGCTCGGTGTCGATGGCGTGCATGCACTGCACGGATGCGCCATGCGCGGCGGTCTGCCCGGTGTCGTGCTTCTACACCACCGCCGACGGCGTGGTTCTTCACTCGAAGGATATCTGCATCGGCTGCGGCTACTGCTTCTACGCCTGTCCGTTCGGCGCGCCGCAATATCCGAAAGTCGGAAACTTCGGGTCGCGCGGCAAGATGGACAAATGCACCTATTGCGCCGGCGGGCCGGAGGCGGATTCCACGCCGGCCGAATACGCCAAATACGGCGCCAACCGTCTCGCCGAGGGCAAGCTGCCGATTTGCGCCGAGATGTGCTCGACCAAATCGCTGCTGGCGGGCGATGGCGCGATCATCGCCGAAATCTACAAGGAGCGCGTGATGAAGCGCGGCTACGGTTCGGGCGCATGGGGATGGACCACTGCATATCACGAGGGCATCGCCGTCTGAGCAGCCCTTGAGCGCGCTGCGGCGCCGGAGGTTGAAGAGAAATGACCATGATGACACATCCTGCGCGCATTTGCTCCTTCATCGTCATTGCGTTGGCAATCCTGACGGTGATTTCGGCAACACCCGTGTCTGCCCAGAAACTCGGCCCGGACGGCGCGCCTAATCCAACTGCGAGCGTCACAAGCGAACAGCAACTACTTCAGCAATCGCCACGGATCGAGGGACTGATCGACCAGCCAAACGAGAGGGAACGCGTCCTCATGCAACCCGCCGGCCGGCACTGGGATTATTTCCACGAAGTCATATTGCGCTGGCTTGGCGCGATCGTGATCCTTGGCATGATCGTGGCCCTGGGCGCCGCCTATCTGATCATAGGGCGGCTTCGGATTTCGGCAGGGCGTTCCGGGCGGAAGGTGCTGCGCTTTAACTCCCTCGAGCGCTTCTCGCATTGGCTGACGGCCGCGTCCTTCGTGGTCCTCGGCTTGACCGGGTTGAACATCACGTTCGGGAAGATCGTGCTGCTGCCGATAATCGGACCCGAGGCGTTTAGTAGCCTGTCAGAAGCCGCCAAGTATGTGCACAATTACGTCAGCGCCGCGTTCGTGATCGGCCTCGTGCTTATTGTCGCGCTCTGGATAAAGGACAACATTCCGCGAAAGGTTGATATCGATTGGATCAAGCAAGGTGGCGGCTTCATCAAATCGAAGCATGCGCCGTCGGGGCGCTTCAATCCCGGCGAGAAGCTGGTATTTTGGTTTGCCCTTGGTGCCGGGCTGGCAGTCATAATTTCAGGATATCTGCTGATATTTCCGTTCTATGTGACGAATATCGCGGGGATGCAGATCGCGCAGGTCGTGCACGCAGTGGTCGCCGTTCTGTTCGTCGCGGTGATCATCGCTCACATCTACATCGGCACGACAATGAACCATAAGACAAGAATGGAGGCAGCCGATGCGTGAACTAACCCGCAGGGATATGCTGGCGACGGCAGCCGTTGCCGGAAGCGTGCTCACGAGTGCATCCGTCGCGATGGCCCAGACCAGCGATCAGGTGCTTCAACCAAGCCGGGCGCCTGGAATAGGCGGTACCGATCCCGCCCAACGCAACGCAATCCGCGAGCGTCAAAACCCGGACATGCTCAATCCGCCCGCCACGGATTCCGGCACGACGCCAAACCTCCGTTTCTCGTTTGCTGACGCGCATGTGCGGCAGTCGAGCGGCGGCTGGACCCGCCAGGTGACACAGCGGGAACTTGGTATTTCGAAAACGATCGCCGGCGTGCAAATGCGACTGAACGCAGGCAGCGTGCGCGAACTGCATTGGCACAAGCAAGCCGAATGGGCCTACATGCTGTACGGGTTAGCCCGCATCACGGCTATTGACGCCAACGGGCGAAACTTTGTCGATGACGTCGGCGTCGGCGATCTCTGGTATTTTCCCGGTGGCATTCCACATTCGATTCAAGGTCTCGGTCCCGACGGATGCGAATTCCTGCTGGTTTTCGACGATGGAGATTTCGACGAGGACGACACATTCTTATTGAGCGACTGGTTCAAGCACGTCCCTCCTGAAGTGCTGGGCAAGAATTTTGGCGTGCCCGCATCCCTGTTCGGGCATACGCCGGACCCGAGGGATCTTTACATCTTCAAGGCGCCCGTTCCCGCCCCGCTGGGTCCAGACAAGCTGCTGGGTGCGCCACCCGTCCCGCAAACCTTCAGCCATCGCATGATGGCTCAGGAGCCGATCCGAACCAAAAGCGGAACCGTCCGGATCACCGACTCAAGTGTGTTTCCAGCCTCCAAGACTATCGCGGCCGCTCTCGTGGAAATCGAACCTGGCGGCTTGCGTGAACTGCACTGGCATCCGAACACTGATGAATGGCAGTACTACCTCAACGGTCAGGGGCGCATGGCGGTCAAGGGCGCATGGGCGTGTTTGCTTCTTCGGGTCAGGCACGGACGTTCGACTTTCAGGCCGGAGACGTCGGTTACGTCCCCTTCGCCATGGGCCATTACGTGGAGAACACCGGCACAACGACCCTGCGCTTCCTGGAGATGTTCAAGAGTAGTTATTACGCCGATGTGTCGCTGAACCAGTGGCTGGCCTTGACCCCGCCGGAGCTTGTAAAGGTGCATCTAGAACTGGACCAACAGTTCGCGAGCGCCCTGAGCAAAACAAAGATCCCGGTCCGCCCGGCGTAGCCGCGGAGGTCCCGACAGGCCGGCCAAGTCAGGGATGGAGATGAGGCGTGAGATCAACTGCGCTCGCAAGAATCGTCGTTGGTGTGGTCGTCGAACGCCGCAAGGCGAAGAGCCCGTGGCTCGATTTCCTTTGGCGACCGGTCTGCGTGTTTGCGGGAACGCCATCGGCCACACCTTGGACGCGGATCAGTGAGGAAGGCGACGCAACCACATTCTATGCGGGTGAGGCTGCGATCGAATTGCATCGAACCGAAACGGCGAGCTATCGGCAAAATCTCTGTTCGGGGATGCCTGCGCTGTGGGTCGTTCTGCGACCGGTAGCTGCTGCTAATTCTTCGAGCCCCGCGTTCGACATCCTTACGGTAACAGCCGACCCGTCGGAGGGCGAGGCTTTGACCGGTGCCGGCAACAATCTGGTCGCGACCGTCCCGATGCCCGCGGCGATTATCGAGACAATCGACAGTTTCATCGCCGAGCATCACGTCGAGCGACCCTTCAACAAACGGCAACGGGACCGCGGTGAGCCGCAGGTGCCCGGCCGCCGCAGCGAGGGCAGGGAGAACAGCAAATGACCCGGTCAGAAAGCATCATGTCGCGCTGGTCGCGGATGAAGCAGGAATCCGCGAGGCCCGTAGAGCCCGACGGTTCATCCTCGGAACCCAGGCCGATCGAGGCAGAACCGGACCATTCGAACCCAGCAACGTTTGCGACGCCGGCAACCGGCTCTCCAGCCTCTCCGGCCTTCGATCCAGCAAGCTTGCCGCCGCTTCAATCGATCACGGTCGGCACCGACATCCGATCGTTTCTGGCATCAAGCGTCCCGGTCGAACTGACAAACGCTGCGCTACGTCGCGCCTGGGTAACCGATCCGGCAATTCGCGACTTCATCGGGATCGCAGAGAACCAATGGGATTTCAACGACCCAGGCGCGTTGCCCGGTTTTGGACCGCTGACGGCCAGCAACAATGTCGCAAATCTTGTCGCTCTCGAACAAACGGAGCAGGCCAGCGGAGTGACGACCGAAGGCATTCGCGCCGCGCCAATCTCAGCCACACCTCAGGTCGATGAGATCGATCACGCACGGGCGCGGGAATATTCATTGCTCGCAGCATTGCTGTCGCATAGTCCTGATGCCCAAATGATCGAGCATTTGGGCGGCCTGAGCGGCGATACGACGCCGCTGGGCACTGCGCACGGCGCACTCAGTGCTGCAGCCGCGCGCGTAAACCCGGAACAGATCGAGCGCGAATATTTCGATCTCTTCGTCGGGCTCGGGCGTGGCGAGATTTTCCCCTACGCATCATATTATCTGACAGGTTATCTCTATGGACGCCCCCTCGCCCGGCTTCGCGAGACGCTGAAGCAAATTGGCATCGAGAGGACTGAGGGACAATCGGAACCCGAGGATCACGTTGCGGTACTTTTCGAAGTCATGGCCGGCCTTGCCAGTGGCCAGATCATTGCTCCCCGCGGAACGGACCGCAATATCTTCGAGGCACATTTAAAGCCGTGGATCCGGCGCTTTTTTTCGGACCTCGAGCGCGCCGAGTCCGCGACTTTTTACAGCTGCGTCGGAACACTTGGCCGCATTTTCATGGAAATCGAAACCGAGGCATTCTCGCTTTCGAGATAGGCGACCATTCACGCCGCGTGCCGAAACATCGACAGCGCACTCCGCGACCTCGGTCTGGGTCGTCACCGGCCGGCTATCGACCGGGGCCGAGACTGGATCGGAGCGGACATGCCCCAACATTCGTACCCACGCCTAAACAGTATGCGCCACAGTTTCCTCGAGAACTTCGGCCAATCGTTCTACGGCCCAGTCGATTTGCGACTCGTCGATGATCAAGGGCGGAGCAAAGCGTATCGTGTTTCGGTGGGTATCCTTGGTCAACACTCCCGCCTGAACCAGGCGCCTGACCACCGTGTCGGCGTTTGCCATGTTCCGATGCAACTCGACCCCGGCGAACAGGCCGCGACCGCGCACCTCGCGAATGATCGGGTTATTGATCGAAGAGAGTCGCGCGAGCAGATGCGCTCCCATGACCGCGGCGCGTTCCGCCAGTCGCTCGTCGACCAACGTGTCGAGGGCCGCCAGCCCGACGGCCGCAGCGATAGGATTGCCGCCAAAAGTGCTGCCGTGATCTCCCGGAGTGAATATCCGCATGAGTTCCCGGCGAGCAAGGAACAGCGAGACGGGGAAGAGTCCGCCGCCGAGCGCCTTGCCGAGCATCAACCCGTCCGGCACGACTCCTTCATGTTGACACGCGAGCAGCCGACCGGTGCGCCCCAGGCCACTCTGGATCTCGTCGCACAGCAGCAGCACGTTGTTTGCCCGGCAGATACGCGCGACCTCGGTCAGATAACCCGGCGGCGGCACATTGATTCCGCCTTCGCCCTGAATCGGTTCGACGAGAAAGGCCGCAGTGTCAGGGGTAATGGCCGCAGCTAACGCCGATGCATCGCCGAACGGCACGAGCTTGAAGCCAGCGGGAAATGGCCCGAAGCCATCGCGATACTCGGGCACGGAAGAAAAGCCAACGATTGAGATGGTACGACCATGGAAATTTCCTTCCGCGGCAATGATTTCGGCCTGATCGGACGGCACACCCTTGACCTTATAAGCCCATTTACGCGCTGCCTTAAGCGCTGTCTCGACAGCTTCCGCGCCGCTGTTCATTGGCAACGCGGCGTCGAGACCGGTGAGAGCGCAAGCCTTGGCAAGAAAAGGTCCTAGCCGGTCGCTAAAATAAGCGCGCGAAATCGTATCCAGACGCTGCGCTTGTTCGGTCAACGCCTTAACGAGGCGCGGATGGCAATGGCCAAAACTGACCGCCGAATACGCTCCCATCATGTCAATGTAGCGCCGACCCGCCTCGTCCCATAAGTAAACTCCCTGCCCGCGGACGATGGTGACTGGCAATGGGGCATAATTTCCGGCGCCAAAGCGAGCTTCGAGGCTGACGAAATCAGTCATGACAAACGCTCCTTCAAACCGAAGCAGCTATCAGCTCGCACGCCAGCCGTTCGGTGCGCGTCAATGGTCGCGCGACGGGTTAAATTTCGGCGACCTCGATCCAATGCACTTCGAGTCCCGGATCAATTCTCTCCGCGGCACCGCGAAAGGGGGTGCCCGAATGCCTTCTCGCACCGGCGTCCCATCACGTGGGGCATCCAGCGGATCAGAGACGTTCCGGTTCAAGTAGGTAGGAGTGCTTAAAAAAACAGGTATCGCATTTCTCGCTTCTGCTATAATTCAAATATGACGATCGGGATCGCCGGCCCGGGGCGGCGAGCACCGCGGCGAAACGTGGTGGTGGCCCTCCTCACTATAGCTATCGTCGTAGCGATCAGCCTAATCCTGCTGGGGTTCACGGGCGCGATTCTGGTCGACTGGATGTGGTTCTCCGCGATCGGCTATTTGCAGGTTTTTTGGACGACGATCGGCACGAAAGCCGCAGTTTTTTTCCTCGTCTTCGTGGCAACTGCCGTCATCGTGTGGGCGAACATCTGGTTCGCGCTTAACTTTGCCCAACGGCAGCGGGCCTATCACGCTGGCTTCGACTGGAAACTTACAGCCACTGCGACGCAGTCCGATCTGTTGGAATTCGTGCGCAATCGGTTGCCATGGCGCCTCACCATCGCTGGCAGCGTCGGATTCGTCGCTCTGCTTGTCGCCTCGGGGGAGGTCAGCAACTGGAGCGTTTTTCTGCAGTTCCTCTATCACGTGCCGTATGGCGCGAACGAACCGCTTTACGACAAAGACATTGGATTCTATCTCTTTTCTCTGCCCGCCTATATCGCCATCAAAAATTGGGCATTGCTCACGCTCTTCATGAGCGCGCTCTTCACTGGATTGGTCTATTGGGTGCATGGCGACATCGAATACCAGGCCCAGCGACGGTCGATATCTCCGACGGCAATTGCCCACGGCTCTGTGCTTCTCGGCTTTTTATTTGCAGTGAAGGCGTGGTCCTACGGTCTCGATCGCTACCTGCTGCTCTACGGCGACAATGGAGTAGTGGTCGGTGCAAGCTACACCGACATTCATGTAGAGCTACCCGTCTTGTGGTTGCTGATCGGGCTTTCGATCGTCGCAGCATTCGCTGCATGGGCGAACCTATGGGTGCGCACCTACCGGCTGCCCGCCGCCGCGATGGTGCTTATCTTCGGGAGCGCTTTCTTACTATCCGGCGTGGTCCCCGGATTGTTTCAGCGATTGTTTGTCAAACCGAACGAACTGGAGTTCGAGCGGCCCTACATCGAACGCAGCATCAAGCTAACCCGGGAGGCCTACAATCTTGACCAGGTCGTGGCGAAGCCATTTCCTGCCGAACAGAATCTCACCTTCAAGACGCTTGAGGCAAACAAGGCGACTATCGAAAATATAAGACTGTGGGACTGGCAGCCATTGTCGGATACGTACGCTCAACTGCAGGAGATTCGCACCTACTACAAATTTCATGAACTGGATGTGGATCGCTACTGGCTTGGCGGTGCCTACCAAAGCGTGATGCTATCGGCACGCGAGCTCAAATCCTCGCTGCTGCCACCTAACGCACAGACGTGGGTCAACCTCCACGTACTGTTCACGCACGGCAACGGTGCGGTGATGAGCCCGGTTACCCAAAAGAGCGGTGAAGGACTTCCACTCTTCTATTTGCGGGATATTCCTCCCGTTGCGGACGGGGGCCCTCAAATCCGCGAGCCGCGCATCTATTATGGACAGGAGAAGAGCGACTACGTCATCGTCAAAGGAGCCACACCGGAATTCGACTATCCGAAGGGGAACGACAATGTCTACGCAGCCTATGACGGCGCCGGTGGCATCCCCCTGTGGGGGATGATGCGGAAAATCATTCTCGCCCACCACTTCAACGACATGAACTTTCTTCTCTCAAGCTACATCACCGACGACAGCCGAGTAATGATCCGGCGCAACATCCAGGAACGGGTACACACGATCGCCCCGTTTCTCAGCCTCGATCATGATCCCTATCTGGTCATCAGTGAAGGGCGGATGTTTTGGATGCAGGACGCCTATACGACGAGCGGATATTTTCCCTCTGCGCAGCCTGCGCCCGACCTCAATCTCAACTACATCCGCAACTCAGTGAAGGCTGTCATAGACGCATATAACGGCACCGTCGACTTTTATCTGGTCGACCCGGCCGACCCTATCGCCGCCACCTACCGGCGCATCTTCCCGGGATTGTTCAAGCCGTTCGCGGCCATGCCGGCGGATTTGCAAAAACACATTCGCTATCCGGAGGATCTCTTCCTGATTCAGGCGCGGCTCTATCAAACCTACCACATGCAAGCGGCCGACGTTTTCTACAACCGCGAGGATCTTTGGCAATTCCCGCGCCAGCCGGTCGGCGACGGCGGCACCACCCCGATGGTCCCATACTACATCATCATGCGGCTGCCCGGAGAAACACAAGCGGAGTTCTTTATCATGATCCCCATGGTGCCGAGCCGCCGCGACAACATGATCGCATGGCTCGCAGCGCGCTGCGATCCACCGGGCTACGGCAAGCTGATCGTCTACGAGTTTCCCAAGGAAAAGCTCGTTTATGGACCGTTCCAGATCGAAGCGCGTATTCATCAGAACACCGAGATCTCCCAGCAGATATCGCTATGGAACCAGATGGGCTCGCGGGTGATCCGGGGCAACTTGCTTGTGATCCCAATCGAGAACTCGATTCTCTATATATCGCCGCTGTACTTGCGGGCCGAGCAAGGACACTTGCCAGAGCTCAAGCGCGTGATCGCGGCTTATGGTGAGCATGTCGTCATGAAAGAGACGCTTGCCGAGGCGCTGTCGGCGCTCTTCATCGATGGCGCGGCGTCGACAACGCCGAGCGCTGCGACAGAAATGCCGAGCGCAAGCCCTGCGGACAATCGGGCGCGTGAGGCGCTCGATCGCTACAACCAAGCAATGGAGAAGTTGAGGTCTGGAGATTGGGCAGGCTTCGGCAAGCAGATCGACACAATGCGCAGTCTTTTAGAGGATATGAGCCGGCAATCGGGCGGCCACTAAGATACCTCGCAGGCGTTATCAATTAAAGGCACGCCAAGGCGCAGGAACCGTCTCGCCGGCGAGTCCAGCCTATTTGCTGATGGTTTTCAGAAATACACGGCTGGCTAGCACATCGGACGCCTCCAGAAACATGACGTCGTCGACGGCCAGTACACGGTCGAGGTCGGCGACAAGG
>WNFQ01004614.1_pt1 | contig 10963 bp, 12 predicted proteins | sample 5400171 | NCBI WGS metagenome assembly WNFQ01 (sample SAMN13153356, study PRJNA577476) | soil metagenome | isolation source: 20 cm soil under Madrone tree | place: USA:California | collected 2016-06-14 | reverse complement strand
GTGAGAAGACCCTCGCGGCTGAAGGTTGCTCGCAAATAACCGAGCCCAGCCGGCGGCACATGCACCATTTTCTTGCGACCGCCCCAGAAGAACAAAGTAGCGATAACCATCGCGATGCCGGGAATTCCAAATGCCCATGCGGGCCCGTACTTCGGATTCGCAAGGAGCCATGGACAAAGGATCGAGGAGATAAACGAACCGGCGTTGATGGAGAAATAGAACCAACCAAACATTTTCGACAGCAGATGTTTGTTCGATTCGCCAAATTGGTCGCCAACGTTCGCCGACACGCACGGTTTGATGCCACCTGCGCCTAGACAAATCAGCGTCAAACCTATTGCGAGCATCGTCCGCTGCCCTATTGCAAGTCCCCAGGAAGTTGCCATGCACGCGAGTGTGAGATTGCCCAGGCAGTAAACGATCGACAGCGATAGAATAGTCCGGTATTTGCCGAGCCAGCCGTCCGCGATGATCGCGCCCAGAATCGGAAGAAAATAGACGCCGAACACAAAATAATGCGTGTACATGTACGCCTCGTTCGGACTCATCGGCGCCAGCACACCCGACTGATTCAAAATGTAATGCGCCATGAAGACGGTCAGGACCGACTTCATCCCGTAATACGAGAACCGTTCCGCTGCTTCGTTCCCAATGATGTACGGCACGCCCGGCGGCATGCCCGTTAAGTTTGGGGGCGAGGTCGCGTATTCGCGTTTAGCCATGTGGTCTCCTTTGCCTAATGAGCTTCGTGTGACAATTCAGCGGGCGCTGGGGAAGTCGAGGACTCCTTAGAATCTGTCTTTGCGGTCTTTGACCACACCTTTGCTGGATCGGGCTGTTCACGCTGGACGTCTGGCATCTGGCCGAGCGGATGTTTTTCGCAGGACATGCAAAACAGCAGCAGGCCAAGAGTGAAACCCATAAGGCTCCGGCGCAGGAAAACAGCCATAATGCGGTGCCACAGTTATCAGCCTCGCTGGTAACCTGCAAGCTGAAAGCGCACGATTCCTCGGCTATTTTGATTGCGATCAAGGACGGCAGTTGTAGCGGCGTTTGTGTCAAACGCCGACGGTCGCTGCGGCGAGCGCCTCTACAAATGATTGAAAGGTGCAGTCAGAGGATTACTATCACACGCGGTGGCCCGCACAGATAAACAGAGCCCTTGGAGCGAAGTCTTCGCTCTCATTCTGCTTTTTGTCGGCACATTGCTGTTTTTTGCGCTGATTTCGTACACGCCAAAAGACGTACCGTCCTGGATTTGGTTTAGCCATATCTCGCCGTCGAACCATCCTGCGCAAAATTTCATCGGGCCGGTAGGCGCGATCGTGGCGGGAATTTGCTATCAACTGATTGGTGTTTTCGCTTCGCTATTGTTGGCAGCGGTTCTACTCGGTTTCGGCGCGGCGAAATTATTTCATCCTCGGTTGCGTGTGACGCCACGAATTCAGTGGATCGTTTTGTTCATCATATCTGGCGCATGCCTCGACCAGTTGTGGGACATCACCCACCTGCTTGGCTTGAAGGTGCCGGTAGACATTCAGGGTCCAGGCGGGCTGATTGGATATCGCTTGGCCGATGAACATCGCGGCGTGCTTCGCGCCGCCCTTGGCCCCGTCGGCTCGCTTATTCTTCTGGTCGGAATTTACGCGACGACGCTGATTTTGGTTACAGGGCTCCGCCCGATTTATCTTGTTCGCGAGACGGTCAGCGCCACGCGACGGCTGGGAATAAAACTGCGCGAATGGCAATTACGGCGCGAGCTCCGCGGGTCGGATCTTAAGGAAAAGCTGGAAATCAGTGAGAGGGAGCTCGCGAAACAACGACGAGCACTCGAAAAGCAGCTCAAGAAAAAGGGGATGCCTGTAACGGAGTCGGTGGGCGCGACTATTTCGCCAGAGGAACTGGCAAACCGGCCCACGCCGAAGGTGGTTGATACAACTGCGTTAACGACTGAGCAGGTGACATCCAGTGGCAGAAAACCGTCACTTGCGGAATTGCGCACGCGCGCGGAGAAACCAACGCTTGATTCCAGCGCGGAGAGCACCACGTCGAGCTGGGAAGATTATGTGTTGCCTGGATTAGATCTGCTTGACGAGCACAGTTTCGAAGCCCGAACGGCTACTGACCCCGCCGAATTGGAGGAGGTCCGGCAAATCCTGATTGATACGTTGGGGCAGTTCGGTATTGCAGTGGCGCCCGGCGACATCACTAAGGGTCCCACCATTACTCGCTACGAAGTGTATCCAGCAAAAGGCGTGCGCGTGGACAAGATCGTTAGCTTGGAGCGAGACCTTGCCCGGGCGACTCGCGCCGAGCGAATCAATATTCTCGCGCCAATTCCCGGAAAAGACACGGTGGGGATCGAGCTGGCGAATACTCGAAAAGTGACGGTGAAACTTCGCGACCTCTTACAATCCCCCGATTGGGAGGAAGCGAAAACACGTGCGAAAATTCCGCTCGCGCTCGGCAAAGATGTTTACGGGAAGGGGATCATCGCTGATTTGGCACAGATGCCGCACCTACTAGTGGCCGGAACGACTGGCAGTGGGAAGAGTGTTTGCATCAACGCGTTGATTGCCAGCATGCTCTTTCGCTTCACTCCGGAAGACCTGCGTTTGGTGCTCATCGACCCAAAGATGGTCGAGCTACAGTCCTATAATTCGCTGCCGCATCTCGCCTTCCCGATCGTAACGGATCCAAAAAAGGTGCTGCTCGCCTTGCGGTGGTTGATCGACGAGATGGAACGCCGCTACAAAATATTTGCCCGTGTAGGCGTGCGGAACATTGTCGGCTTCAATGGGCGTCCTGCGAAAAAGAGAGACGCGGAGAGTGTAGAGTCCGGTGTCTCACCGGAGAATGCGCGAAGGTCCGCTGAGACAGCGGACACTACAATGAAGGTACCGCGCGACGATGAGTTGATCATTCCCGACAAAATTCCTTACATCGTTGTCATCATCGATGAGCTGGCGGATCTGATGCAAACCGCGCCGGCGGACGTCGAGACGGCGATCGCGCGCATCACGCAAATGGCGCGCGCGGCAGGCATTCATCTGATTGTCGCCACTCAAACCCCACGCGCGGATGTAATCACCGGCGTGATCAAAGCGAATATCCCATGTCGAATTGCGTTTCAGGTCGCCTCCAAGATCGACAGTCGCGTAATCCTCGATGAAAACGGAGCCGATCGTTTGCTCGGGCAGGGCGACATGCTTTACGTCCCGCCGAGCACTTCGCGTCTGATTCGTGCGCAAGGCGTGCTCGTGACCGACGATGAAATTCATCGCCTGATGGAATTCGTTTCAGCACAAAGCCCCCCTGCTTTCGACACGGCGATGCATGAGAAGCTTCAATCCACCGCCGCGCCGGAAGAAGACGTGACCAGCGAGGACGAAGAGCTGGTCGAAAAATGCCTTGAAATCATTCGACAGGAAAAACGCGCCTCCACTTCGTTGCTTCAGCGCCGGCTCCGGCTCGGTTACACACGCGCTGCGCGCATCGTTGATATTCTTGAGCAGCGGGGTATTTTGGGTCCCGGCGAAGGCGCCAAACCACGCGAGATTCTGGTCGATCTCGATGCTGCCGTTTAGCCGGCATTTCGCGGTCATGACGATAGAAGGGCTCGGTAAAAAATTTCAGGAAGCGAGGCGCGCTCGAAATCTGACGCTCGATGAAGCAGCGCGGATGACGAAGATTCGTCCGGCCCGCCTCGCGGAAATCGAGGCAGACGATTTTTCTCAATTTCCAAGCCTCGCCTACGCGAAAGGGTTCCTTCTCATCTATGGAAAATTTTTGGACGTAGATGTCACGCCGTATCTTGACGCGTTCGAAGATTCCGAGCGGATGACAGTCGATGGCTACTCATATCTCCAAGAAAATCGCCCTGAGAAGCCAGTCAGTGCACCAGTTGTTCCGCGTCGCCCTGCTACCGCCGGTCGCACCGGTCGCGACCGAATCTCGGTCATGCCACTTATTGTTGGGATCGTGGTGTTAGTGGTTGGCTTTTCTGTGATGAAATTACTTCTGAATGTGCAGCGACTCGCGCCCGGACGGGCCGAATCCACTGCACAGGCGTCGCCGAGCGCATCGGTAGTTGCAGGTTCTAAACCCTCTTCACCCGGACCCGCCGCAAGTGCGCCAAGTAATGTTGCGGCCGCTCCTTCCGTTGCGCCAACAGTGCCGCCTGCGCCGACCGCGGTTGCCGCGGCAGCGTCAGGTCAGCCGGAGGTTCGTAAGGCCAAGCCGGTGACTCGGGAGGATCTAACCAAACCACAAGAGGCACAGAATTCATCGCCGGCAGAATCAGGCGAACAGAATCGCATCGCTATTCGCCCGCTCAAAAGAACCTACGTTAGGGTGACTGTGGGTGACGCGAAAGGGAAGCCCGCTTTCGAACGGTGGGTTTCGCCGACTGACGGCCCCGTTGAGTTTCGCGGTAAGCATGTCTCGATTCGTGTTCTCGATCCTGACGCCGTTAAGATCACGAAAAACGGCAAGGCGTTGGAAGTGGGCGATCAGGACGTGACGGTGAATTAAGGCAGCAATAAGAAAACGCCCAACGCTCAACGCCGAAAGCAGACAGTTGGGTGTTGGGCGTTCGGTGTTGGACGTTCGACGTTCTCTTTCCGTAAAAAATGAAGATCAGCAGGGACTTGGCCACTAAACCGAAGGTCGGCATGATCAGCCTCGGTTGCGCGAAAAATCTTGTCGATGCTGAGATCATGTTGGGAAGCGTCCTACAACGCGGAATGGAAATCACATCGCGCCCAGAGGACGCCGATGTCTTAATCGTTAACACATGCGCGTTCATTGATTCAGCCAAGGAAGAATCAATCGAAGCGATTCTCGACGCACATCAGCAACGCGGCTTGCACCGACGACCGGATCAAAAATTAATCGTAAGCGGCTGCATGTCGCAGCGGTTCGCGAGAGAGCTACGTCACGAGATGCCGGAGGTGGATGCGTTTATTGGGCTCGATCAGGTTGCCCAGCTTGGTGAAATTGTTGAGAAGCTTTTAAGCAAACGCCCAACGCTCAACGCCCAACATCCAGTGCCGAAGTCAGATAGTTGCGCGTTGGGCGTTGGACGTTCGGCGTTGGACGTTTCTTCCGAAAACAACGAGGCGGATCTGGCGTTCGCAAACACCCGCCCCACTTACATTCCCGATTACGACACGCCTCGGTTCAGGCTTACACCGGCACATTTTGCTTATCTGAAAATTGCCGAAGGCTGCAATCACCCGTGCAGTTTTTGCGTGATTCCCCAAATGCGCGGCAAGCATCGCAGCCGCCCTCCGGAATCTGTTCTCGCCGAAATTCGCGCGTTGGTGCGCGAAGGCGTGCGCGAAATCAACTTAATCAGCCAGGACACTACTTATTACGGGATGGATTTGTGGTCGACGAAAGCAGGGCCGCGTCAGCCGATCGATTCGACTCGCGGACCGACCCTCTCAGCGCTGCTTCGCGAGATTCAAAAAATCGAAGGCGACTTCTGGGTGCGCCTGCTTTACACGCACCCGGCGCATTGGAGCGATGAACTGATTGAGACGATCGCACAGTGCGACAAAGTAGCGCGCTACATCGACATTCCTCTTCAACACATCCACGATTCAATGCTGCGACGGATGCGACGCGAAACATCTCGTGCGCACATAGAAAATTTGATTCATAAACTGCGCGCCGGAATTCCCGGCGTGGCGTTGCGCACTACTTTCATCGTCGGATTTCCTGGAGAAACGGATGCGGAATTCGCGAGTCTTCTCGATTTCATTCGGTCCGCTCGATTTGAACGCCTGGGGATATTCAAATATTCACAGGAACAAGGCTCGCGTGCGGCGAAAATGCCGGAGCAGATCGCCACGAAAGTTAAGAACGTGCGTTATCGAGCGGCGATGTCGGTCCAGCAGCAGATCGCGCATGAGATCGCGCGTGAGAAAGTTGGAAGCGAATTAAGATTGCTGGTTGATCAGCCACATATCGCCCGAAGCGAAAGCGATGCTCCGGACGTCGATGCGCGCGTGGTGTTATCCAAGCCTGCGCCGGTCGGCGAGTTCATTCGACGCAGGATCACTGGAAGCCGCGGCTACGACCTGCTGACGTAGGGCGCGGCATTTCTCGTCGAGCACTAAAGTTAGCTAGTGACAAGCCGGTGATTTTTGATCAAGTAGTTCAACGATTGATTTTGTTCCCTCGATGGCCGACCCAGACATCAAACAAACGGTGCGAATCCAGTTGCCGGTTCATGAGCCCGTAGGTAAAGCGCCGCTCCACACTCCAACAGACACCGACGCTGGGGCAGAGTCTGCTGAAAATCTCGCCTCTAACCAATTTTCGCAGCCAGTAAATACGCCTTCATTTTCGCCGCCGTTATCCGCGTTGGTCACCCCTGCGCCAGAATCACCCTCGTCAGGACCGAAAAAGGAAACAGCACGTATCCTGCCTGTGCCGGACCCAGGTCCCTCCCCGGGTCAGATGAAAAACGCACAGTCGGTTATCCCGATGCCGCATGTTGTTCCGCAGAATGCTTCAATCGATACGGCGGTGGCGCGAGAGAAAAGCGCAACGCTCCTGTCGTGGATACTGCTAGGCTTTTCCGCTCTGATTTTGATTATTCAGATTTGGACTTACCTTTCTTAAGTATGGAAAATTCCGCTGTTATCATTCTTGATGAATCCAATTTTGACCGCGAAGTGACGCAACACGACAAGCCGGTGATCGTCGATTTTTGGGCCGAATGGTGCGGCCCCTGCAAAATGATCGCGCCGCTGCTGGATGAGGTTGCGCACGAAAAAGCGGACGTGATCAAGGTGGCAAAAGTTAACGTGGACGAAAACCAAAGTCTCTCGATCAAGTACAATATTCGAGCGATCCCGGCTTTGCTCTTTTTCAAGAACGGCCAACTGCGCGACCAAGTCACCGGCGTCACGAGCAAAAAAGATTTGCTTATCCGAATCGAAGCGCTGGGATAAAAGAACTTTTCGCTCCGCGAAAATTCCCTGTGAGATGTGAGTAGTGAGAAGTTCGCTCGAGCCACCTCTCACTAATCACTTCTCACCGTCTACTGAACTGCGCCCGGCGGGGGTCGAACCCACAACCTTTGGCTCCGGAGGCCAACGCTCTATCCAGTTGAGCTACGGGCGCGGATGAGAACGTGAATTAGCCACAGATTCCGCAGATTTTCACAGACAATTTCTGCGTCTCCTCGTAATCCTAATCGTACTCATGCTCGTATTCTCGACGACGATGAGGAGCACGAATTCAGGTTGCAAAATCCGTGCCTCCGAATGAGAGTGTGCGCCCGCAGTTGCCCGGGCTGGTACGAGCTTATGAATCGCATCATCGACAGCATTAACAAGGAACAGGAAAAAGACGATCTGACGCCGTTTTCCGTGGGTGATAGCGTACGTGTTCACACGCGCGTCGTAGAAGGAGACAAAGAACGAATCCAGATATTTACCGGCGTAGTGATTGGCCGTAAAGGACGCGGACTCAATGAGACGTTCACCGTTCGGCGCATCTCTTATGGTGAGGGCGTGGAGAGAGTTTTCCCGTTGCATTCGCCGCGGATAGCAAAGGTAGAAGTGGAGCAACAAGGCCGCGCTCGTCGGGCCAAACTAAATTATCTCCGCGGTCGCAAAGGCAAGGAAGCAACAGCCGTAAGAGAGTGATTAGTGCGTTGGTAGGGACGGCACTCCCGTGCCGTCCGCTCGGCGCGCACGGAGTGGCGCGCCCTATCAGCATTTTTTCTCGTCACTCGTCACATGTCACTTGTCACTCGCGCAAATCTGCCAATGATTTGGGCGGATGTATCGGCGCTGCGGATTTCGTTACGAGAAAAAACTCCGCGCAATCGGCGTCCTGCGCATTGCCGGAATTGACGAAGCCGGTCGCGGTGCGTTGGCGGGTCCAGTTGTCGCGGCTGCGGTGGTTCTCCCCGAAAAATTCCGTCATCGTCGCCTGAACGATTCCAAACAGCTCGCGCCGGAATTGCGCGAGGAAATCTATTGCGAACTGGTCTGTAATCTCGAAGTCCGATGGACTGTCGGTATTGTTGATTCCATCGAGATCGATCGGATCAATATTTTGCGTGCGAGCCACTGCGCCATGCGCCTGGCGATCGAAGCCCTGATGGAACCGCCCGAGCACGTTTTGATCGACGGCCTGCCTGTAATCCCTTTTCCGCTTCCGCAGACGGCCATCGTCGACGGTGATTGCATCAGCTTGAGCATCGCTGCCGCCAGCGTGATCGCGAAGGTAACGCGTGACCGGATGATGCGTGACTTTTGCGCTCAATTCCCCCAGTATTGCTTCGGCCAGCACAAAGGTTACGGAACTGAACTGCATCTACTGAAGCTCCATGAATTCGGTCCTTGCCCGATCCATCGCCGATCTTTCGAGCCGGTGGCGCAACCACTTCTCGCGTTGGAGGAGCTTGCCCAAATCCGGTCATCTCCGTCGCGGCGCGCGCGGCGAGAAGTTAGCGTGCCGCTACCTCAAGCGTAACGGTTACAAAATCCTGTTGCGTAATTTCCGCGGCCGCAGTGGCGGCGAAATCGACGTCGTCTGTCGTGACAATGACACGTTGGTGTTTGTCGAAGTAAAAACACGCGCACGCGAAGATTTTGGCCGGCCGTTCGAGGCGGTGGATCGAGAAAAACAGAAGCGAATTTCACGCGGCGCGCTGGCATGGCTGCGAATGCTCGATAATCCCGACATTTTTTTCCGATTTGACGTCGTGGAAGTAGTAATCGCGGATGATGCGAAACCACGCGTTGAATTGATCAGGAATGCATTCCCGCTCTCCAAGCCTTACATTTACTAAGATTTACTAAGCCGAGATTAACCGGCGCATACTGGCGAAAATCTTATGAACAACAAAATCAATCACCTGGCCGTCTGGATTCTCGTCGTGATTCATTTCCTTATTGGCTGGGGTTGGTACGCGATCTTCGGCGAGAAATGGCTCAATCTGCACGCCCGAACGATGACCGACATCGAGCGCACGCATAACGTCGGCGCATACGTGTTTGCAATCATCGCGGCAATTATCGTGAACTACGCGCTGGCATGGCTGATCGCGCAGCTGAACGCGACGAATGCAATCGCCGGTCTGAAAATCGCGCTGCTTTGCTGGTTCGCATTTTTGTTTGTTGAACATTCAACGATCGCCGTGTTCTCCGCTTTCGAGACAAATCCGTGGCCGCTGATTTTCATCGACATGGGCCGTCCATTCGTTGCTTTCGCGGTTAGCGGACTCGTGCTGGGTGCCTGGCGAAAATCGGTGTAGAGGCCGCTGTCCTCAGCGGCATATCGGTCGATCGCGCCGAAAATGTCTTGCGTCAATTAATTACGGAGTCGGAGCGGGACTGCGCACAGCGGGCGTAGTCTGTGCTGCTGCTGCTGCGCTTCCTTCCACTTTCGTCGCGCTCATCACGTAGGTAATCGTGACCGTTGCTCCCACTTTCAGCTCGCCTCTGACCTTGGTTTGCGGGTCGAGATCGATTTCCCATCGCTCCGCGCCTTTCTGAACGACGATCTTCGTGGGCGTGGTCTCGAGAACAGTTCCGGTGACTTCATACGACTTTGCGCCAGCGGCAAATGCAACGCCGCCAAACGCGAGGATGACCGCAGCCAGCAAACAAATAATTTTGACATTCATAGATTGCCGATAAGGCCGAACAACCCGTGACGCAACGTTTGGAGGGTGTAGCCCTTCAATCTTCCTTTCGCGATTACTGTAGCGGCCTAAGACCATCGATCGATAATCGTGAGCCGCTTGCGACGCATCCGATCTCTGAATTCGAGGTATTCATCCCCCTTTGTCATTCCGAGCGGAGTCGAGAATGGAGCGAGTGGGGCGAGCGACATGGACGGTTCAGCCGCGAGGTAGCGGCGAGAGAGTCGGGAGACGAGCGAGTCAAATCTCTCGCTGTTTCTGAGGATTCCTATTCCTTCGCTGGTTCAGGCATCGTTCTCAGCCCGACGCGAGCGAGATATTCGTCGGCTTGGAGGAGATCCGCTCCGGCGCGCTCGATGATCTTCAGCAGATTATCCATCGACGAGACTTCTTCGAGCTGTTCGGTCAGGAACCACTGGAGAAAGTTAATCGTGATATAATCGTTCTGCTTCCGGGCCAACCCGACCAACCCGTTGATTTGCTGGGTGACATGAATTTCCTGATCGAGCGACAGCTTGATTGCATCGCGCGGAGTCTTGAATTTCGATTTTGGCGCATCGATCGCCGGGATCACCACGCGTCCACCGGCATCGACCACGTATTTGATAAACCGCAGCGCATGACCTTTCTCTTCCTCGGCCTGCTGGAAAAAATGCTGAGAGAGTTGCGGCAACGCTTCCGACGCAAAGTGTGCCCCGATCGCGTAATACTGCAGCTCCGCGCTGAACTCGTAACCGATTTGCTCGTTGATAGCGTCGATAACTTTTTGACTCGTAAGCATAGGGAAACCTACCGCTGATTGCGCAGATTCAAACGGATGAATTCCGGGCAACGCAACACGGGATAGTGACGGAAGATTGAGGGTGTGCTAAACACTCCGCGTGGCAAAGATTGAGGAGCTGGTCCGGCAGATTTCAGACACGAAACTGCGTGATGAAATCGCGACTGAGATTAAGGAACTGAAGAAGCAGAAGCGGTTCGGGCTCGTGTTTGAGGAGCATTTGCCGGAGATGCTCAGATTGCCGAAAGCGAAAATTCGTCTTGGGAATTTAGTCGCGCATCGTGACGCGCCCGGCAGCGAAGTTTGGCGCGTGCTCGGAATTAACGGCAAGAAGGCGAAATGCCGTCAGCCGATTACGTCGGGCAAGTACGACGAGGAAGTAATCAAAGAGTTTTCGTTGGACGAACTGGTACTCGTCGTCAGTTTCGGAGAGCCGATCTATCCAATCCTCACGCCGATTGATCGCGTTGAACGTGGCGGGCCGGACAAGCCGTGGCATGTGCTAATCA
>WNFQ01003833.1_pt2 | contig 10964 bp, 8 predicted proteins | sample 5400171 | NCBI WGS metagenome assembly WNFQ01 (sample SAMN13153356, study PRJNA577476) | soil metagenome | isolation source: 20 cm soil under Madrone tree | place: USA:California | collected 2016-06-14 | reverse complement strand
CTGGCGGAAGGCAGCCCCGGAGAACTTGAAGACTCGGACCGGCGGGGAGTCGATGCGGGGAGGGTTCTTCTTTCCGCGCTCGATCGCGAGGTCCACTTCGTGCGGCACCTGGGTCGTGAGCTCGTGGAAGGAGAGCGCAGAGACGAGGCAGCTGACTCCTTCCGGGACCCGCGTCGCCACGGTAACGAGATCGGGGCTGCCCAGCGGAGGCAGATCCCGCAGCCGGAAGAGACCCCTGCTCAGCTGCTCTAGCACGCCGGCGTCGCGCATCGCGTAGAGGGCCTTCCGGCTGATGCCGAGGCGCAGCGCATCCGACATGCGAAGCATGCCGCCGCGGGAGCGGATGGCATCTCGCTGGTTGGCGAACACCTGCCTAGGACGACGCGCCATCGAGACATAGTAGCACCACTTGTCACTAAGTGGGTGTTTCTTGTCTCCTCACGCTGTGCTCGCGGTGCGAAGAACTTGGCTTTCGATCAGGCATCCGGCGCCGTCGTCTTCCCTCCCGAGGACGGCTCGCAGCGCTCACCCGAAGCAGTCTTGCAGAAGATCCTGCGCAAGGCGCTAGCGCGCGCCGGCCTAGTCGACGGCTGCGAGCACGTCTGCCGATGGTGCGGCCACGAGGAACGCCAGATCCACAACGAGCAGCGCTACTGCCCGAAGTGCCTCAAGCGCACCAACGGCACTGACAAGCCGCTCGCTCAACCACATGGCCGGTCGTGTCGAAGTCACGGACCGCAGGAAGTCGGCGACGTGACACTCGCGAGAGCTCCGCACGTGACCGCGGTGAAGTTACCCGTGATGTGGTCGGTGAAGCCCACGACGACGTCGAATGTGCCGACGTATCCATCCGCGCCAACGCTGGAGAGCGTGACTGTCCCGCTCGAGCCCTCCTCGCTAAAGAGGAACTGACAGCTCGCGTTACTCGCCACGAACAGAACCACTGCTATCGGTCCCGTGGCGGTCGGGGCTGCGACGCTCGAATAGACCGGATACGTCTCGACGGTCGGCGGCGTCACGGTCGATCCCACTCGGGAAAAGAGCTCGAAGCCCAGCACCTGCCCGTTCGCCAGCCCCTGGCGGGCGCTCAACCTGCTGCATTGATTCGGAGCGTTGCTGATCGCGATTGCGCCGGCCTGGGAGTTGCCCTCGTTCACCAAAGCCGCCACAGCGTCGTGCGCCGCCATCGACTGGCCGCCAACCGTTCCATTGACCGTGGCGGAGCCCGTCGCGAAGGTGGACCCGCCGCACGCCATGCTGAGCGCAAGCGACGCCGCCGCGAGAATCGTCTTTCTTACGCGCATCTAGTCCCCCCGCTTTACGGGCAGGTATGCATTGTAGGGCCGGGCCTCAGGGCTGGACAATCCGTCGTGTCGAAGCTCCCGGTGGCACGTAGCACGAGGAACACCCATGGCAGAGGAATCCCTAGTCACAACCCGGAGCGCGTAGTCGTGTCGCATGAGGATATCGGGCCGGTGCTGGGAGGCGGCACCGGAGTTGCGTCCGCGAGGGTAGAGGGCCTTCCGGCTGATGCCGAGGCGCAGCGCATCCGACATGCGGACCATGCCGCCGCGGGAGCGGATGGCATCTCGTTCCTTGGCGAACGCCTGCCTAAGACGCATGAGACATAGTAGCATCACTTTTAACTAATGGATGTCTTTTGTCTCCGGACACGGCTCCGCACTTGTACAGCAGAGAGCCGGAACGGATGTCATCGTATGCTGCCTGGATAGAATTCCATCGAGCGTGGCACGCTGGCATGCCTTCTTCGCGGTCGCAGGGATCGTCTCCCTCGGGGCGCTCGTGCTGATGGAAATCGGAGCGCTCACCTATCTGGCCATGTCTTGGTCCCGACGGTGCCCGGCATCGGCATCGCTGGCGCGGGCGGTCCTGCAGACGCGCAGCCGCTCGGCGAGGAGCTGCTCTGGGCCGGCCGGAGGCTCCGTGCCGCCAACCGCCATCAGCCTGGCATAGCGGGTCGCGTCTTTGTCAGCCTCATCACATCGCCCGACGGCCGCGCGCGCGAGTGCACCCACGAAAAACGTGGTGGGCTTCCAGGGCTCAGCCCGCTGCGCCTTGAGCACTAACGGCAGCGCCTCTTGCGGATTCCCGGTGTCCAGGAGTTGTGACGCCAAGTCCAAGGCGATGTTCGGATCGTTAGGCGCCAACTCGAGCGCTTTTCGGAAGTAGGTCTCGCTCAGTTTCGCCGCTTCGCGCCCAATGCTTCCTGGCCATCGAGCGCGAAGAACCCAGGCACCGGGATCGTCAGGGTGGGCGTCTACGGCGCACTGGGCCAATTTCGGTGCGTTGGCGGGAGCTCGTTCCGCCTTGATTGTCAGCGCTTGGACATTCGTAGGGTCCAGCGCGAGCGCACGGTCGAGCTCGGATTCCAGTTCGCCGGGGGCCCACCGTCGCTCAAGCCTCAGACGTGTCGTGATCGCTTCGGCCTCCGAGAGCGGGCGTTCGGAGACGTTCGCCGATGCGCTGACGCGGAAGATTTGCGGCCGTTGGTCCGGACTTGGTTTGTACGCGTCGAGTTCCTCATCGAGCACCTCCGTTCGACCGGGTGCTGTCAGGCTCCAAGCCGGGAACGCGGCATTCCACGAGTCGGTCGGATCTTCGAAGTTGGCCAGCCGCGTCTCGAACTCGCGGAGCGCGTCGCGGTGCCGATTGATAAGGTAGTGTACGAGCAGATAGCTCCACGGGTAATACTCCACGCGATACGACTCGTCCCCTCGCCAGGCAAGCAGATCGCGGACCGGAACACGGCTGTTGTTCACGATCCTCAGATTCCATGGAGACGGCAAGCCGGCCACGTAGGAGCGACTCGATGCCCGCAAGGGGGACGAGGAAAACTCAGCCATTCCTTCTCGGAACCACGACGGTTGCAGCGGGATGCGCATGTACAAGAGGTAATGCGCAAGCTCGTGCGAGACGTGGGCCGCCTGCAGATACTCTTTGAGAGGACCGAGCACGATGAGCTCTTTGCTCCGGTGCTCGAGAAAAGCCTCCGCGCCGTGCTTACTGGCGAACGGCTTGTACTCTCGCTGCGTGGCGAACGCCACGACCTCGAGCCGTGCGCGGCGTTCGTCGCGACCGTCCAGAAGGACCTGAACGAGCCCCGCTCGCGAGAACTCCATCTGAGCCATCAGCTTTCGAGCGGCTTTGGACGACAAGTCCGTCTTCAGCACGAAATGATCGCTAGTCAACTCACGCCACGAATGGGCCGACGTGCCAGCGCTGGGCGCATGTTTCGCTGGTACGGGCGCGGCGGTGCTGGAGCTTGCAAGGAGAAGGCCTACGCTCAGCGAGACGGCGCGCATCTTGATCGTCAGGTGACGACGTATCACATCATGTCTCGGTTCAGCTCTGCATAGGTGAGCAGGAACACCCCACAGCAGCGCTAGGGCAGAGGTCCGGTCTTCGGGAATTCCGTCATGACCTTTTGGATAGCGGTGGCGAGCCGTTGGAAGAAGCCGAGGTCCGTATCGACCGCGTGGCCTTTCTCGTAGATGTACCGCCATTCCTCGAACACGTTGCGTACGAGATCGAGGTCCGACTCGAAGCGCTTGGCGTCGGGCCCTGTATCGCCAACGATTCGCGCTTGCAGGGCTCGTGGAAGAGTGCTGAACAGCTTCTTCAAATCATGCCCGCGCGGGGCCTTTCCGATCTCGTACAGCGTGAGAGCCTTGAGCCCGAGTTCGATACACAGAGCTTTCGCGCTACACTCGGCTGAAGGTCACCCTCGATCCGCGGACTCTGGCGGGAGCGGTTGAGGCAGCGCGCCGGCCGGATGGAACTCAGGACGTTGGTCCTCCTGCGTTTCTATAGGCTGCGGCGCGTCTTGACTTCGCATGGATCGCCGGACGCTTGTGTCCCCCGGGCCGAACCTTTGTGAAGGGTTTTCGGCTTCAGGCATCACGCAAACCGAAGGAGACGACACGTGACAACTTACAAAACAGGCTGTACCAATATGCGCGCGGCAGCTCTGTCATCATTGTTCGCGACATGCGCCGTCGGCGCCCTTCTTGCCGCCTGCGGCGGTAGCGACTCGTCGAGTCCGACCGTCGCCTCTTCAACCACGCTCCCAGCGTCCGACTCATCGAAGAAATGCGACAACTCCAAGGACCAAGGTGGCAAGTCCGGTCGTTGCCCGGTCGCATTGACATGCGACAACTCCATGATCACGGCGTTCAAGCCGGACGCAAACACGACGGTCACCTTGGTCAAAGCCTTCAAGAAAGGCGATCCCTTGGCGCTTTCTGGAACGCCAGCGTCACCTCCACCGCCCATTGCAGCAAACGACATGTGCCTGGTCAAGCTCACCATTGGACCGGGCAATCCCGGGCCAGCCGGTGCTCTTTCCACATCTTCCGGAATCCACATCGAAATGTGGCTTCCGTCGCCGGCAAACTGGAACAAGCGCATCCACAATATCACTCTGGGTGGATTTGGAGGCAACGCCATCATCGGAAATACCACTCTGATCACCGCCGGCACTGCTCCGTACCTGACGGGGGTTACATGGGGCATCGCCATGAACGAGGGCGCCGTGAGCGCGGTGAACGACGGCGGACACGCTGACCCAGCCGGCACCGGATCGTTCGCGATGAACCCGGACGGAACGATCAATTCAACACTGTGGACGGATGTGTCGACTCGCGCAACACACGAGATGACTCTGAAAACCAAGGCCTTGGTAGAAGCCTACTACCTGACTCCTCACTCGTTCGCCTATGTTGACGGGTGCTCGGGCGGTGGACGACAAGGATTCGCCGAGGCTCAAACGTTTCCGGAGGACTACGACGGCATCCTTGCTGGAGCGCCGTCAATCGCGCAAACACGATTTTTCCCCGCCGACCTGTATCCAGGCTTTGTCCAACTAAGGGACCTGGGGAGCTACACTGCACTGACGGCCGGTCAGCTTGCTTTGGTGTCCGGAGCTGCGGTTAGCGCATGTGACACGACTCTCACCGGACAACATGACGGCTATATCGCTGACCCGGTCACGTGTCACTACGATCCGACGACTGACCCCTCTGTGTTGTGCACGGCGAGCGGTGGCACGAACACCACTTCGAACTGCGTCACCATGGCGCAAGCGAATACCTTCAACAAGGCGTGGTACGGCCCGACGTCGGATGGTTCCGCGCCTGCACCCGTCGCGGACAACGGCGTGAACATCTTCCGGTCGCCAGACCAGCTTTGGTGGGGCATGCCTCGGGGCACGAAACTCGCCACGGCGTTGAATTTCATGCTTTCAAGGGACCAGATCGCTCTGAATTTGCAAAACTCCATTTATGCCCGTCCCGCCTTCTTGAACGCGACTGGAAACGGCCAAGATGCGTGGATGAATCTGAGTTACTCTGGGTTCGCGGACCAACTCGCCCAAGGGGCTGGACTTAACATTGCATTCGCCAACATCGACACCGAGAACCCAGACCTATCTGCTTTTAGAGCCGCCGGCGGAAAGATGCTGAGCTATCACGGTTTGTCGGATCCGTTGGTACCGCAAGCAATGAGCTCGAAAAACTACTACGAAAAGGTCTCCGACATGTTCGGCGGATATTCGGGGACGCAGCAGTTCTATCGCCTCTTCCTGGTCCCGGGAATGGGTCACTGTTCTGGCGTGGGTTCCGAAAATGGCACCGCAAGTCCGCCTGCACATCCCCCGCTGCTTCAGGGGACCCAAGCCTACGACGCTTTGACGAGGTGGGTCGAGGGTGGTGCGGCGCCGTCAACAATCACAGTGACGACCACCGACGGAACGAGAAGTCGGCTCTTGTGCATGTATCCCAAGAAATTGAGGTATGTGAGCGGAGACGTGAACGCAGCGGCAAGCTTCACCTGCAGCTAATGTTTGCCCGTTGAAGCGATGTCTCCCGCTGGTTCGATTCGATCGACTCAGCGGGGGACTTTCCCGTAGTGTTCCGAATGGACTGCTGTCGGGCTCTTACTTGCCCGAGTTCTTCGGACCAATCAAAGGGGGCGCAGTCACCGGTACGCATCGGCCCGGCGAGCTTGATCGTCGAAAACGCCGGAACGAAGTGAGGCCCGGGAAGGCCGGCCGGAGACCCGAACGGAGGGAACGGCGTCAGGGCCCCCGCTCCCTCGTGGCGTCGCGGATCCACGCTTCGACGCGGCGATTGCGTTGCCGCCCCTGGGCGTCGTTGCGCGACGAGACGGGCATGGCCGCGCCGAATCCCTTCACCACCGCGGGCCTCACGCCTCGTCTCTCGAGCTCGCCCGCGACCTGGTTGGCGCGCGCGAGAGAGTTTGCCAGATCATCTGCGAAGCCCAGGAGCAAGAGCTGCGCACCGGGCCGCGCGCGGAGGAAGGCAACCAGGCGGTCCAGGTTCCGGCTCGCGAGGCTGTCGAGCTCTTCCGTGCCCGGGAGGAAGCGAAAGTCCACCGTGAGCCGCTTCGCCTGGAGCGTCGCCGCCGCGTACGCCGGGAGGCAGCGGGCATCGCAGGGGCCCGGGCTCCAGCCGGCGATGGAGAGATCGACGTAGCCGCTCTCCCGGACGACCTGCTGCCCTTCCGGCGACTGGGCGAAATTGACCAGGTCGGTGACCAGCGGCGTGCGCGGATGGGGCAGCGTGTAGAGGTAGAGCCGCCGCGAGAGCGGATAGCTCTCGTTCGCGACCGTGAAAGGGGACGGCAGGGTGGGCAGGGAGCCCCGCTCGGAGATGGCGACGGCGCTTGCCGAGCGGACGTAGGCGAGGCCGACGAGTCCGATCGCACCCAGTTCGGTGGCCACATTGTCTGAGAGCTCGATGCTGTCTACGAACCGCTTGGCCGAGCTCACCAGCGGCTGCGCCTCGAGCACGAGCTGCCGGAAGGTGTCGTAGGTGCCCGAGTTGTCGTCGGGCGCGTAGACCTCGATGGGGCCCGGGCTTCCGACCACCGCCGACCTTGGCGAGGCCAAGGGTGGGCGGCTGGTCGTGGACCAGGACTGGCTGACGCCCTGACCTTCAGGCCGCCTGCGCGTCAGTCGTCGTCGCGATCGTCGCCGTCATCCCCGTCGCCGTGACCGTGATCGTCGTCCCGATCGCCTTCCTCGCAGAGTTGCCTTGCCGTGCGGTTGTTGGGGTCGCTCGGCAGCACACTGCTCGCCGCGGCCTGCGCGATCAGCCGGTTCGCATCATCCTGCAGGAGGAATCGCCTGCGCACCAACTGCCCGGCGGCGCGCTTGACCACGCAGTTGTAGCCCTCCTGGCTGCCATAGCGCTCCTCGATCGAGCGGCGCGGATCGCCGCTGGCCAGGCGCGCGGCCTTGGTCATGGCGAACGGAATGTAGCCGGCGGCCAGATTGCCTTCGTTGCCCTTCAGCGGGCCGCTCGCGACCGGGTTCCAGCTGGTGTAGGTCCCCAGCGGCGCCTGCAAGAGCACCGATCTCACGCCGGCGATCTCGTTTCCGTCCTCGTCCAGCCTGGCGGCCGGCGTCGGGATGATCTGCTTGATGGGCGGGACGACGTTGGTCATCACGCCCGACTCGTCGTTGTAGCGGAAGGCCGGCCCGTAATCGTAGTCCATCAGGACGTTGATCACGTTGTCCGGAGTCGGCGCGCCAGGAATTGCCGGCCATCCCAGGGCCTTTGCGTTCGCCGGCACCAGCGTGCCGTTGCTGACCCGCGCGTACTGGCTGGGCGGCGGCTTCGTTCCCTTCGTCACCCAGTCAATCAGGTTGATGAAATGGGCCCGTCGGGTTTCCGTTTCGGGATTCGGATTCGCGGCCAGCATCAACCCCGGGAGCGCCGGCTGCGCGACTGCAAAGCCGCCGGGACCGCCACCGTGCGAAGTGCTCGAGTAGTAATACCGGCGAACGTTGGAGGGCAGGCGCAGGTCCTCGTTGCCCCGGGTGCCCGCGGTGCCGACACCGCCGCGACCGTACCACATTTCCGGTCCGCCGTAGTCCTCGAAGATCTTCGGGCAGGTATGGCTCGCCCGGCAGCGCTGCAAGAGCCCCGTCACGCCGCGCCCGCGCGCCTTGTCGTTGTAATCCGTCCACCACAGCGGTCCTTCCGCGCCGGGTTCGAAGATGTTGGCGATGTTGCCGGGCTGGGCGAAGCGGATGTTGAACTGGCCCATCGCACCGCCGATGTTGGGGTCGGCGCCGTCCCAGACCCTTCGGCCGTCCTCGTCCTCATTGAAGCCCAGCAGGAGGAAGGTCTTCGTGTACCGGCCGGACTGGGAGATCCCATAGCCGATCACCCACTTGATCGCGCCCCCGACCGGGTTGCCGGCGGCGGCCCCGGCGTTCCGGAAGAACGACACGACGTCGCGCATCGCCGCCATGCCGACCCCGAGGACCAGCGGATCCTTCGCCGTATAGACCAGCTCGTAGGCCAGGTTCGGATCGAAGCCGTTTCTCAGGCAGATCTGAGTCGACGAGGGTGTTCCGGGGAAGGGGGTAGTGGCGCAGCTCGCGAACGCCCAGTCGCTGCTGCCGATCTCCACCACGCCGGTGCGGACGCCCAGGTTGTTCTCGTGCGCGATGGAGATCAGCTTCGCCTTCGTCGTGTCGAGGCTCGCGGGAGTGCGGCCCCGCCCGGGCAGCGTCTGTGTGTTGACGTTGCCCGGCACCGTCACGAAGCGGGCGAAGGTCGGCCCGGTGATCGAAGACCCGTCGGGATTCTTCGCGATCGGCACGTCGATCGATTCCGTGGCGGCCGCCGGATTGAACACCAGGTCGCCCTGCCAGCCGCTCCACAGGTAGACGTTTCCGGTGTTGTAGAGGAAGCCGTCTCCGGCGGGGTTTGTAGCCGTCACGCCGATGTTGAAGAAGCCGTTGTTCTCGAAGATGTGATTGCCGCGGTTGTTCACCTCGTACACCAGGGTCCCGCTGGCCTTGCTCATGTTGACCGGCTTGCGCAGGGTGAACGTCGCCGTGTACGCCACCATGCCGTTGGCGTTGCGCTGCGCCAGGTTGATGTCGGTGATGACGGCGTTGAGCGGATCCTGGGGATCCAGCTCGCCGGCAGCCGTGCCGCGGACCTGCTCGTAGGCGCCGGCATTGCCGAACACGCGGCCGTCGAAGGCCGGCGTGGTGCTCATGATGGTGATCTTGGTGACCCGGGCCTCGGCCACCGGCGCGGCAACGAGCCACGCGCCCAGAGCTGCGACTGCCACGGTCGCTCCATTACGTCTCGTCAGCATTGTTCGACTCCTCTCGGGGAGGCCCGGCCATGCTCTCGGCCGCGCGGACTAAGACGCGCCGGCAACTTGGCATGTCAATACGCGGCGCGTGACGCTGCGGCGCCGGAAGACCTTTTCAGGGGCGTCTCCGCATCAGCGGGCGTGGCCGAAGTACATCAGCTCCGAGCTTGCCATGACGGCCAGTCTGCTTGCCTCCGACGGTGACCACCGCCGCCGCCGTGCCCCCGGCGCTCGCGCGAGGCGCTGATCCGCCGCGACTGCCGCTCAAAGCGAGTCGGCGGCCGGAAGGAAACGAGCGACCGCGCGTTGATGCTCCACCGTAGGTCCTCGCCGTGCCCTCGATGCGAGTCCCGCCGGAAGAGCCGTAAGGTCTGGGACCGTATTGACGGCTGATGGGCCGGGTCGCTGGGATCGTCGAGGGCTACATCCACAAGTGCCGTCGGTGCGCAGCACGTGGTGGCAAGCACCACGAGCGGCATCCGGATGCAGTGCATCGACGTTGCCCCAACTGCAACATGCTCCTCTGGCCGGCGCCGATCACCGTGAGGATGAAGTTCCATGAGCTGCGCCACTCGACGAACACCCTGCTGGCCGCGCTCGGCGTGCCCGAAACGGTGCGGGCCGACATTCTCGGCCACCGCACGCGGGCCATGACCCGGCGCTACACCCACCTGACGGTCGAGCAGATGCGCGCCGGGTTCCGCAAGCTCGACGCGGCAAGCCCGATTTCCGTGGCGCAGGGCGCGCCCGTGGCTCCCGCTGGCTATTTGAAGTGGCGCCTTGCTCCTCCACGCGAGGACCCGTCCAACGACGTTCCGCTGGCCCTAAAGCGCACGCCGATGCAGCGCGTCGCAACGCGTGGTTGCCCCTCTACTGACGCAGGACTGACGCCGCCTTCCCCGGCAAAGAAGAAGCCCCGAACCCAAGCGAAAAACATAGTGAATCCGGGGCCTTATTGGAGCGGAACACCGGGTTCGAACCGGCGACCTTCGCCTTGGCAAGGCGAACAGGCCGACTCACCAACGGTGCCTGCTCCTCACCAACCGTCCCCAAACAGTGGAGATCATTCCGGGCACGAAGCGGTTGTGGACGCACCACCTCGCCAACCGTCCCCATCGGTCCACAACGGTTGTGTTCCACAGGTGTTCCAAGACGGCGCCAGACCCCTCGAGGTCGCGCAGGTCGCCATGCTGCTCGGGTGGACGAAGGACGTCGTCCGCGCCGCCTGCGAGCGCGGAGAACTCACGCACACCAGGGACCATCTGAACGCCTACAGTATCCCCTGCTCCGTCGTAGCTGCGGCTGCGGGTTGGCATGTCAGGAACGAACAACCTCGTGGCTCCTCCAGCAGCGCCAAGTGGGAGAGGCAAGATGAGGCGACGGGGCCGGGCACCCCGCCACGTCGGCGGCCGTGATCAGGCGCGCGGCCTGCGTGGCGGGGGGTGATCGGCCGCGGTCGGCACAACCAGTCTTGGCGAGCCACAGCCACCAACAGGACTTGTCCCCTAGAACTCTGAGCTTGCCCCGGTTTGGTGGACATCGATCGAAAGGCGGATACGGTGTCGACCATGGACGAGGGGAAATCCCAAGAGAAATCTACGATCTGCCCGCGCTCGATTTCACGAAGAGACCCCCTTCTGCGCAGTCGGTCCCCATGCATGACCGTTGCTTCCCATTGCTCTTTGCAATGGCAGGAGCGTGGAACCCATCCAAGCTCGAGGAAGAGAATCTGATCACGCTGCCCTTACGAGCGCGGCGCCCGCGGACGATCGATGAGACAATCCGGATCAGCTCTCCGTCCGGCA
>WNFQ01006434.1_pt1 | contig 10967 bp, 9 predicted proteins | sample 5400171 | NCBI WGS metagenome assembly WNFQ01 (sample SAMN13153356, study PRJNA577476) | soil metagenome | isolation source: 20 cm soil under Madrone tree | place: USA:California | collected 2016-06-14 | reverse complement strand
CACCGGCAACGACTGGCGCGCGATCGAGGCGGGGGCGCACGCCTACGCCGCCCGCGCCGGCAGCTACGGCTCGCTCACCACCTGGGGGACCGAGGACGGGCACCTGCTGGGCTCGATCGAGCTGCCCATGGCGGTCTCCACGGTCGGGCCGCTCGTGCAGTCCCATCCGCGCGTGCGCCTGGCGCTCCGGCTGCTCGGGGTGGCGAGCGCGCGCGAGCTGGCGGCCGTCATGGCCGCGGTCGGGCTCGCCTCCAACCTGGGGGCGATGCGCGCCCTGACCACCGAGGGCATCCAGAAGGGGCACATGGCGCTGCACGCCCGTGCCGTGTCGCATGCGGCGGGCGCGCGCGGCGAGGAGGCGGAGGAGCTCCGCCGCCGGCTCGTCGCCGCGGGCGAGGTGAAGATCGACCGCGCCCGCGAGCTGCTGCGCGCCCTGGAGTCGCGCTCGTGAATCTCCCGGCCCGCGGCCGCGCCGCGGGGAAGGTGATCCTGCTGGGCGAGCATGCCGTGGTCTACGGGCGGCCGGCGCTGGCGGCGGGCCTCGGCCTCGGGCTCGAGGTCGAGGTGACGGCGAGCGGCGGCGCGCTCCGCGTCGAGAGCGAGCTGGCGTCGCTGGCGGACGATCCGCGGCCCGCGGCGCTCGCCGCCGAGGCGGCGCGCGCGCTCGGCCTCGAGCCCGGCGGCCTGACCCTCCGCATCCGCTCCGGGCTGCCGGCGGGCGCCGGCCTCGGCAGCTCGGCCGCGCTCGCGATCGCCGTGCTGCGCGCGCTCGCGGCGGCGGCGGGACGGCGGCTCGGGCGCGACGAGGAGCTGGCGCTCGGCCGGCGCCTCGAGGCGATCTTCCACGGCCATCCCTCGGGCATCGATCCGGCCGCGGCGGCCGAGACGGGCAGCGGCTGCATCCGCTTCGTCCGCGGCGAGCCGCCGACCGTCACCGCGCTCCCGACCGCGCGTCCGCTGCCGCTCGTCATCGCGCTCGGTCCGCCGCGCAGCACGGGCGCCGCGGTGGGCGGGCTCCGCGCGCGCTGGGAGGCAGACCGCGCGCGCCACGAGCGGCTCTTCGATCAGGTGGCGGCCGTGGTCGAGGCCGGTGCGCGCGCGGCAGAGGCCGGCGACCTCCCCGCCCTCGGGCGCGCCTTCGACGAGAACCAGGCGTTGCTCGAGGCGCTCGGCGTGTCGGCGCCGGAGGTTGAGGCGCTGACAGCCGCGGCGCGCGGCGCCGGGGCGCTCGGCGCCAAGCTGACGGGCGGCGGCGCCGGTGGCGCGGTCATCGCGCTCGCGGCGGAGCCGGAGCGCGTGGCCGCGACGCTCCGGACCCGGCAGGTCGAGACCATCGTCGTGCGCGTGGGCACGGCCGAGAAGGGCAAGGCAGCATGAGCAGCGAAGGACGGCTCGTCCTGGTCGGCGGCACGGAGGCCGCGGACGGCGGGCTCCGGGCGCGCGCGGGGCAGGCGATCGCGCGCGCCACGCAGCACCTGGCGGCGGCGCAGCACCCCCACGGCTACTGGCACGCGCCGCTCGAGGCGAACGTGACCATGGAGGCCGAGTACGTCTTCTTCAACCGCATGCTCGGGCGCGAGCGGGCGGACGTCGACCGGCGCATGGCCGAGCGCCTGCTCGCCCTCCAGCAAGCGGACGGGAGCTGGCCGCAGTACCCGGGCGGCCCGGGCAACCTCTCGACCACGATCGAGGCGTACTTCGCCGCGAAGCTGGCCGGGCACAAGCCGGACGAGCCGGCGCTCGCGCGGGCGCGCGACTTCATCCTGGGCCACGGCGGCCTCGCGCGCGCCGGTGTCTTCACGCGCTTCTGGCTCGCCTACTTCGGACAGTTCCCCTGGGCCGGACTGCCCGCGCTGCCGGTCGAGCTGGTGCTGCTCCCGCCCTGGTTCCCGATCAACATCTACGCCATGTCGAGCTGGGCGCGCGGCACCGTGGTGCCGCTCTCCCTGCTCGCCGCGCACCGGCCGTCCGTCCGGACGCCGCCCGAGGCGGCGTTGAGCGAGCTCTGGCTCGCGACCCCCACGCGCGCCGACCTCGGCTTCCCGCGCTCGCGCGAGCTGATCACCACGCAGAACTTCTTCCTCGCGCTCGACCGGGCGCTCAAGCTCGTCGGGCAGAGCCCGTGGAAGCCCTTCCGCCGCCGCGCCATCGCGCGCGCGATCGAGTGGCTGGTGCGCCACCAGGACAAGAACGGGCAGTGGGGCGGCATCCAGCCAGCCATGCTGAACTCCGTGCTCGCGCTGCACGCCGTCGGCTTCGCGCCCGATCACCCGGCGATGGTGAGCGGCGTCCAGGGGGTCGACGACTTCCTGGTCGAGTGCGAGGGGACGCTCATGTACCAGCCGTGCGTCTCGCCCACCTGGGACACGGCGCTCGCCATGAAGGCGCTGCTCGAGTCGGGCATGGACCCGGCGCACCCGATGCTGGGGCGCACCCGATGCTGGCGCGTGCGAGCGAGTGGCTGGTCGCGAACCAGATCTTCCGCCCCGGCGACTGGTCGATCCTGAACCCCGAGCTCGAGCCCGGCGGCTGGGCCTTCGAGTTCGCCAACGACTGGTTCCCGGACGTGGACGACTCGGCGGTCATCCTGATGGTGCTGGCCCAGCTCCCGATCGCCGCCACACCCGCCGGCAAGCGCGCCATCGCCTACGGCCTCAACTGGACGCTCGGCATGCAGAGCCGCGGCGGCGGCTGGGGCGCCTTCGACACCGACAACACCGCCGAGTTCCTGAACCGCATCCCCTTCGCCGACATGGAGGCGATGATCGACCCGCCGACCGAGGATCTCGCGGGCCGACTCCTCAACCTGATGGGCGTCTCTGGCTACGGCCCCGACTTCGGCCGCGCCCGGCGCGCGCTCGAGTTCGTGCGCCGCACCCAGCGCGCCGACGGCTCGTGGTGGGGCCGCTGGGGCGTCAACTTCATCTACGGCACCTGGTCCGTGCTCGACGGCCTCGCCGCGATCGGCGAGGACCTGCGCGCGCCCTACGTGCGCCGCGCCGTCGAGTGGCTCCGGGCGCGCCAGAACGCCGACGGCGGCTGGGGGGAGACGGTCGCCTCGTACGATGACGAGTCGCTCGCCGGGAAGGGGGAGAGCACGGCCTCGCAGACGGCGTGGGCGGTCCTCGGGCTCATGGCCGCGGACGGGGCGGCGAGCCCGGCCGTGCAGCGCGGCATCGACTACCTCGTCCGCACGCAGGGCGAGGAGGGCACGTGGAGCGAGCGCCTCTTCACCGGCACGGGCTTCCCGCGCCACTTCTACCTCCGCTACCACCTCTACCGGCACTACTTCCCGCTCATGGCGCTCGGACGGTACGCGCGACTGACAGGAGGGGAGGAGAGGCGATGAGCGTCGGCATCGAGCGTCTTCAGGTCTACGTGCCGCAGTACGCGCTCCGGCTGACGGACCTGGCCGCGGCGCGGGACATCCCGCCCGAGAAGCTGACCGCGGGTCTCGGCGTGCAGGAGATGGCGATCGCGCCGCCGTGCGAGGACGTGGTCACGCTGGCAGCGACGGCGGGTGCGCGGCTGCTCCGCGCCGCGGACGTCGATCCCGAGGAGATCGGCATGCTGCTGGTCGCCACCGAGACCGGCGTCGATCACTCGAAGCCGGTCAGCATCTTCGTGCACGACCTCCTCGGCATCGGGCGGCGCTGCCGGGTCTACGAGCTGAAGCACGCCTGCTACGCGGGCACCGCCGCGCTCATGACCGCCGCCGACTGGGTGCGCGCGGACGGCGGCCGCGTGCGGCGCGCGCTCGTCATCGCGGCCGACATCGCGCGCTACGAGATCGGCTCGCCGGGCGAGCCGACGCAGGGCGCGGGTGCGGTCGCCATGCTGGTCGGGCGCGCGCCGCAGGCGCTCGTCCTCTCCGAGCAGAGCGGCACCTACGCCGGCAACGTGCACGACTTCTGGCGCCCGCTCGATCGCCGCGAGGCGATCGTCGACGGCAAGTACTCGGTCGAGTGTTACCTCGACGCACTCGCGGGCGCGTTCCTGGCCTACCGCGGCCTCGAGCGGCCGCCGCTCGCCGCCGGCGCGGCGCTCACCGACCGCCTGGTACGGCTCCTCTACCACACGCCCTTCCCCAAGATGGCGATGAAGGCGCATCGTCGCCTGCTCGAGATCGACGGGCGGGCAGTCGACGACGACGCGGCCGCGGCCTCGTACCGCACGCAGGCGGCGCCCGGGCTCGCCGCCGTCGCGCGCGTCGGCAACACCTACACCGCCTCGCTCTACCTCTGCCTCGCCTCGCTGCTCGAGGCCGAGGGCCGCGCGCTCGCGGGCGAGCGCCTCGGGCTCTTCTCCTACGGGAGCGGGTGCTGCGCGGAGTTCTTCACCGGCAGCGTACCGGAGGGCGTGGAGGCGGTGGCCGACGCGGGCGTCGCGGCGCTGCTCGCGGGACGTACCTTCATCGACGTGCCGGCCTACGAGCGGCTCGTGCGCGGCGGCGAGGCGGGCGGCGAGCCGCCCGCGGACTTCGCGGGCGAGTTCGTCTTCGCCGGCGTCAGGAACCAGCGGCGCGAGTACGCGCGCCCGGGAGCGCTGGCGGCGTGAGCCTCGGCCTCGCCGCGCCCGTCCCCGAGGGCGTCGATCCCGCCCGGCTGGCAGCGGCCTACGCCCACTGCGCGCGCATCGCGCGCGGGCACTACGAGAACTTCACCATCGGCTCGTGGCTGCTCCCGCGGCGGCTCCGTCACGACCTGGCGGCGGTCTACGCCTTCGCGCGCGGCGCCGACGACCTGGCCGACGAGGGTTCCGACGCCGGGCGCCTCGAGCGACTCCAGGCGTGGGAGGCGAAGCTCCTCGCCTGTGCGGACGATCCCGCGGGCGCCGACGATCCCGTCTTCCTGGCGCTCGGCCACACCGTCGCGCGCCACGACCTGCCGCTCGAGCCGCTGCGCGACCTCCTGCAAGCCTTCCGGCGGGACGCCGCGGGTGACACGGCCGCCTTCGCGACCTTCGCCGACGTGCGCGAGTACTGCCGCTGCTCGGCCGACCCGGTCGGGCGCATCGTGCTCGCGCTCTTCGGCTACCGCGACCCGGAGCGCCGGGCGCGCGCGGACGACATCTGCACCGCGCTCCAGCTCACCAACTTCTGGCAGGACGTGGCGGGCGACCTGGCGCGCGGCCGCGTCTACATCCCGCAGGAGGATCTCGATCGCTTCCCCGCGAGCCGCGCCGCGCTGGCGGCTGGCGCCACGAACGACGACTTCCGCCGCCTCCTCGCCTTCGAGGTCGCCCGAACGCGCGACCTCTTCGCGCGCGGGCTCGCTCTGGCCGGCATGGTGCGCGGCCGGCTGGCACGCGAGGTGCGCCTCTTCGCGCGCGGCGGGCTCGCCATCCTGGGGCGCATCGCGGCCGCCGACTACGACGTCTTCGCCCGCCGCCCGACGCTCACGCGCGGCGACCTCGCGCGCCTCGTGCTGCGAGGGCTCCTCGGATGAGCCTCGCGGCGCTCGATCTCCGGAGCCCGCTCGCCGCCGCCTACGATCACTGCGAGGCGCTCACGCGCCGCGCCTCGTCCAACTTCTACTGGGGCTTCCGCCTGCTCCCCCACGAGCGGCGCCGGGCCCTCTGCGCCGTCTACGCCTTCTGTCGCTCGGCCGACGACATCGCCGACGAGCCCGGCCCCGCCCGCGACCCAGCGCGCGTGCTCGCGCGCTGGCGCGCCGAGCTGGAGGCAGTCTACGCCGGCCGCCCGCGGCATCCGATCGGCGTCGCGCTCGCCGACACGGCCGAGCGCTTCGCCATCCCACGTGAGCACTTCGAGGCCGTGATCGCCGGCGTCGAGATGGACCTCCGGCGCGACCGCTACGAGACCTGGGAGGACGACCTCGCGGCGTACTGCTACCGCGTGGCGGGTGCGGTCGGCCTCGTCTGCATCCAGGTCTTCGGCTACCGGAACCCGTCGGCCCGGCAGTACGCGGTCGAGTTGGGCCTCGCCTTCCAGCTGACCAACATCCTGCGCGACGTGGCCGAGGACGCGCAGCGCGGCCGCATCTACCTCCCGCGCGCCGACCTGCGCCGCTTCGGCTGCCGCGAGGAGGACGTGCTGGTCGGCCACTGTACCGAGGCGTTCCGGCAGGTGATGGCCTTCGAGTGCGCGCGCGCGGGCGAGCACTACGGCCGGGCGCGCTTCCTCCTCGCCGAGGAGGACCGCCAGTCGCTCGCGCCCGCCGAGGCGATGCGGCTCATCTACGAGCAGCTCCTCCGCCGCATCATGTTCCGGCACTACGACGTCTTCGGGCCGAAGATCCGGCTGACGCGGCCGGAGAAGGCGGGTCTCGCGGTCGCCGCCTGGGTGCGGTCGCACTTGAGCTTCTACTACTGGCTCGCGGGATGACGGCCCGCCACGTGGTCGTGGTGGGCGGCGGCTTCGCGGGCCTCGCCGCGGCGGTGCGGCTCGCGCGCGCCGGCGCGCGCACCACGCTCCTCGAGCGCCGGCCGTTCCTTGGCGGGCGCGCCTACTCCTTCGCCGACCCGGTGACCGGCGAGGTGGTGGACAACGGGCCGCACGCGCTGATGGGCGCGTACACCGAGGCGCTCGACTTCCTCCGCGAGATCGGCGCGTCGACGAAGCTCCGCGTGCAGCCCCGGCTCCGCGTCGCCTTCGCCCACCCGGAGCTGGGCCTCGGGGAGGTTGCGGCGCCCGCGGTACCCGGGCCGCTCCAGGCGCCGCTGGCGCTGCTCCGCTATCGGCTGCTCGCCCGCGGCGACCGCGTGCGGCTCTTCGCCGGCGCGCTCCGGCTGGCGGCGCGGGGGAGGGGGCTCGCGCGCCGTACCGTGGCCGAGGCACTCGCCGACGTCGGGCAGTCGCCCGCGGCCTGCGTGCGCTTCTGGCATCCGCTCGCGATCGCGACCCTCAACGAGTCGCCCGCGACGGCGGCCGCCGCGCCGTTCGCCGCCGTGCTCCGCCGTGCCTTCTTCGCGGGCGCGCGCGCCGCGCGCTTCGCGCTCGCCACCGTGCCGCTCTCGGAGCTGTACACGACCGATGCGCGCCGCGCGATCGAGGCCGGCGGCGGGACCGTCGTGACCGGCGCGGCCGTGGCCTCGCTCGCCCTCGAGGGCGAGCGGGTCGAGGCGGTCCTGCTGCGCGACGGACGCCGCGTGGGCGCCGACGCCGTCGTCCTCACCGTGCCCTGCGCCGCGCTGCTCCGCCTCCTGCCGCCTGCGCTGCGCGACGCGCCGCCCTTCCGCGCGCTCGCCGCCGTCGGCACCTCGCCGATCGTGAGCGTGCACCTGTGGCTCGACCGGCCCGTGGGCTGGGGGTCGTCGTTCCTGGGGCTCCTCGGCGGGCGCGCGCAGTGGCTCTTCGACTGCGGGCCGGCGCGCGACGGCGGGCACCGGGTGGCGAGCGTCACCAGCGGCGCGCGCTTCTGGGACGAGGCGAGCGACGAGGCGATCGCGGCGGAGGTGCTCGGCGACGCGCGCGCCGTCCTGCCCGGGCTGCGCGCCGCCCGCTGCACGCGCTCCCTCGTCGTGCGCGAGCGGCACGCGACCATCTCGCTCACGCCCGCGGCGGATGCCGTGAGGCCGGGGGTGACCACGCCGCTTGCGAACCTCTTCCTCGCCGGCGACTGGGTGCAGACGGGGCTCCCGGCCACGATCGAGGGCGCGGTGCAGGCCGGGCGCGAGGCGGCGCGCCGGGCGCTGGTGGCGCCGGTGGCGCGCGCGCGGGCGGACACGGCACGGCAGGCCGGCGTGGGCTGACGTCTACGGTCTTCGCGAACTATCAGGGCTGATTTCTGTTAAGTACCCTCTTTGTGCTGCCTACGCCCCGGAGGGCGTAAGCCTTCGTCACATCGAGGTCAAATCCCCGCCATGCGGAGAACTGGGAGAGCGATCCGGTTCCGTACCGGCGCTGACCCGGTCGCGGCGGTGACCGCCGCCTCGGACCCGGCGCGCCGGCAGCGCTTCGTCGGCCTCGCCGCGATCGTGTTATCTCCGCGGTTGCCTATCTTCCGATCTTCCGCGGCGGCTTCATCCGGGACGACGAGACCTGGATAACCGATAATCGGCTGCTGCGAACCCTCGCCGGGCTCCGCGCCATATGGCTCGAGCCCGGTCCGCCCCAGTACTACCCCCTCACCCAGACGACCCTCTGGCTCGAGTACCATCTCTGGGGCCCGCACTAGGCGCGCGAGAACCTGAACGCCGTCCGGGCGCATCAGCGCGGCACTCCGACGCGCTGAGCTGGGTGCAGGGGGCTCCCGGCCACGATCGAGGGGACGGCGCAGGCCGGCCGCGGGGAAGCTCAAGCGGTTGCGGACCCACACTCGGCTTCGAGTTGGCGCGCTTTCGCGAGCAGCGCTTTGGCCATCGCGTCGCCCGATTCGGCGTGCTCAACCGCGACCGGTCCGCCGTACAGAATCATCGCCACGGCTGCATACGCCGAACGAATGATCCGCTCGTCGCCGGTCCAGCGCGCATCCCGCGCGCCCGCGACATAGCGAGCGACAACGGCCGCTTCGAAGCCGTCGAGATCGGCAACGGGAATCAGGTTGCAGCGCACCGGTTCGAACGTCAGCTTGGCAAGGTCCTCGCCCAGAGGGCCAAGCCCGGCGTGTGCCCAGTTGGCGACGACGGTGGCATGGGCAGCGTCGTCGGCAAACATGCACGCTGGGGAGAGGTCGAGGTGATTGATCGTCAGGTTGCGGTCCTGCATGCGCGGGGCTGCGGCGGAGCGTGCGAGAAATGACGCTTCGAGCGCAGCCTTGTTTCCGATCAGCCCGGCACTGAACAGGCCCATGGCGTAAGCCGCGTTGGCGAATCGCTCCGGCTTCCAGCGCGTCGCGGGCTCACCCTGAACTTCCTCCAACCACATGATCGAAGACGTGGGAGTCGTTACGAGGGCATAGTAACGCGGCAACCGCAGCACGCTCGGCTTGGGAACCACTGCCGCGTAGGCATTGCTCATGAAGTCGAGTTCACGACGCCAGTATTCCGGGCTACGCGGCTCTTTCCGAGCATCGAGAAGCTGGCGGAGACCTGGATCGGTCGTCTGCACGCCGTCGGGATCCCGAACGGTTTTGACGAGCGCCGACCAGGCGACGGTCTCGCCATCGCTCGCCAACGATCCCGAGAATCGAAGCACCGGCTCGTTCGTGATGCCGTCCCCGGGGCTGACGAGTCTGGCTTTGGCGTCTACCAGCGTCCCGGTTTTGCGGCCGGTGATGTTGCGCGCGAAGCGTTCGATCTGTTCGCGCGACAACGGCGGCGGAGTGAAACTCTTAGCGAGCCGCTGCCGTTCTTCCTGGCTCAGCTCGATCCGCTTCTCGGTTTGGCACTTGACGATCGTCGTTTCCCAGCCATCGAATTCGCCGCCCAGCGATGTCGCGAGCTCCGTGAGTCGTTCACGCAATAGTACGATGTTGCAGGGGTGCGGAACGATCATCTGATGGGCGAGCGCCAACCACCCCGAGCCCTGCGCACCAGGCCTGACTTCGATCGAGAAATCGTCCGACCGCAATACGTCGCTCGCCTGCTGCGCCTGATGTTCGGTGGCGAAGTAAAGGTAGCAGGCAATATAGTGCGGTTGATCGACGGCGGAGACGCTGGCGAGCCGCACCAGAATCTGTTTGTCACCATCATCGAGTGAGCGGACGGCGCGTTCCAGTTCGTGCCGATCGAACGACGAACGAAACATCTTGGCCTCCAAGGGCGACGCGGACGCCTAACCCGCGTTGTAGCAACTTCGAGATGTAGCCTTGCAAAGGGCCCGACGCAACGAAAACTTCGATCGAGGGGACGGGCGGACCGGCCGCGAGGCGGCGCGGCGGTGCCAGCGGCGCCGGTGGAGCACGCCTTCCCCCGGCTGTCGCTGCGCCGTGGCACCCGGTGGGTACGGGGGTCACGGGCGAGGGGAGGACGGCGGAGCAACGAGAGCCTCGGTTCGCCAGGCCTGATTTTCCGCGCCGTCGAAGGCCGTAGTGCCGACTTGCCGCACGCCGATCGAGAGCTCGTAGCGCCCGGGGACGGACGGCGTCGCCAGCGAGACGGTTTGATCAGCTGCCCGCCCAGGCAGCGCCCGCGCCGCAACCGAGCGCGCGGAGCAGACAGGCGATCGCCACGCCCCCCAACGGGTACGAGAGAAGCATGACGACGTTGGTTGCCAGGACGGGGTTGCCGGTGAGCCAGAACAGGGGCGCGAAGACCAGCTGGCTCGAGAGGTAATGGTCGGACCCGGCCAGCTGCCGGGGGGCGGGGAAGTTGATGTTGGCGTCGAAGAGGTGGGCCGGGTCCGCGACGATGGCGTGGGCGACCCACGCCAGCACCCACACCGTCCATTCCACATCATTGCCGTGGAAGGCACCGGAGATGGTCGAGGACGCATGCGGCAACCAGGCGCCGCTCAGGAGGAGGAAGACCCCACAGTACGCGCCCAGCGCTCCCGGGACGAAGCCGCGACCCGCCCGCGACGACCGGTTCATGCTGGTTGGCGATGAGTCTAGCCGCCGCGTCCCCTGCTGCGCTACTCGCCATTCGCCGCCCCTCGTCCGCAGGCGGCCCGTTGAGCGCGCGGCAGCGCGCGGGCTACAACGGAGCCCTCCGGATGGAGTGCCCCCGCTGCCAGCACGAGAACCGCGAGAGCGCTCGCTTCTGCGGCGAGTGCGGCGTCTCCCTCGTGCGCGGCGATGCCTGCCCGCGCTGTGCGACCGTCAGCCCGCCGGGCCAGCGGTTCTGCGATGCCTGCGGCGAACGGCTCGGGGCGGGCTCGACGGCCGAGACGGCGCGCCGGCCGCACATCCCCACGCCGGGGCATCTCGCCGAGAAGATCCGCCGCGCCCGCGGCGCGCTCGAGGGCGAGCGCAAGCAGGTCACGGTGCTGTTCGCCGACGTCGTGCACTCGATGCAGCTCGCCGAAGGCGTGGACGCCGAGGAATGGCATCGGGTGCTCGACCGCTTCTTCCAGCTCCTGGCCGACGGCATCCACCGCTTCGAGGGGACGATCAACCAGTTCACCG
>WNFQ01005484.1_pt1 | contig 10969 bp, 6 predicted proteins | sample 5400171 | NCBI WGS metagenome assembly WNFQ01 (sample SAMN13153356, study PRJNA577476) | soil metagenome | isolation source: 20 cm soil under Madrone tree | place: USA:California | collected 2016-06-14 | reverse complement strand
GATCGCAGCGCACTTCGCGCTGTACCAGAAGCTGGGCGCGGAACCGGTGCAGACCGAATTGATCGCGACGCGCCACGCGTTCTCGCTCACGCTGCTTACGGCGGACCGACCCGCGCTCTTCGCCACGATTTCCGGCGTGCTTGCTGGCTGGGGCATGAACATCATCAAGGCGGATGCGTTTGCCAACGCGGCCGGCGTGGTCCTGGATACGTTTCACTTCGCGGATTTGCACCGCACACTGGAGCTGAATCCCGGCGAAATCGAGAGATTCCGCAAGAGTCTCGCGGACGTCGTGAACGGCAAAACGGCGCTCGAGCCGCTGCTGAAGGGCCGCGAAAAGGCAAGCCGCGCGCGGACGCCGAAAGTGGCCGTCGAAACGCGCATTACTTTTGACGATGCATCATCCGCACACAGTACCTTGATGGAAATCGTCACGCAGGATCATCCGGGCTTGCTGTATGAAATCGGTTCGGCGCTGGCGCGATTGGGATGCAACATCGAGGTCGCGCTGATTGATACCGAAGGCCAGAAAGCCATTGACGTTTTTTATCTCACCGCGCAAGGAAAAAAACTCTCCCCGCAAAAACAGGAACTACTTCGCGAAGTGCTGCAAGGAACGCTGAGTTGAGACTGTCGTCCTATAAATAATCCGTCTAGAAAGAGATACGCGCACTGAGTTGAATTTCGCGGCCGGGCGTCGCCGCTTCCGTGATGGTGCCGAATTGCGGCGTGTTGACGAAGCGGTCCGGCATGCCAAGATTCACTTTGTTCAGTGCGTTGAAGAACTCGGCGCGGAACTGGAATTTCATGCGCTCCGTGAGACCAAAATCACGCGCCAACGCCAAATCCAGCGTCTGCATTCCCGGTCCGACAACCGTGTTGCGGCCGACGTTGCCAAATGTGAATGCAGCTGGCGCGGCGAAAGCAGCCGGATTGAACCAGTGCTCCGCCGTGTTGGTGCCGGGCCCGAAAATGGGTTGTCCGGTGAGGTTGGCGCGAATCGGATTCTCGCCGAGGACGGTGCCGGCGTTCGCCGTGTCGCCGAAGACCGAGATGGTCAGTGGAAAGCCGGTCTGGATTTGGTAGACGGAAGAGAGGATCCAGTTGTGGGAAAGCGCACGCACGAAACCCGAATCGCCGTAACCGGGGATGCTATAGACCAGGCTGGCGGCGAAACGATGCTTGATGTTGCAGGCCAGGCCTTTTTCGGCAGGAAGGTTGCTGTTGTTTTGCGGGATCGAGGATTCGAACATGGGCGAACGAAAGTCCGGCGCGTTGCTCAGGCTCTTGGCAAAAGTGTAGTTGGCCAGCAAGCTGAGGCCGCGCGCGTAGCGGCGGCGGGCGTTCACGTAACCCGCGTCGTACCAGCTTTGCGCGGAGTTGGCAAGCAGGTTGATGGTGCTGACCGGCGTGCAGATCGCGCCTGCGGGGCAGCCCGCAGGCATCGCGGGAGAAACAGTGACGCCCGAGGGCAACACGGAATGGTCAACGAAGGCGAGGAATTTGTACGGACGGCGCGGCCCGATGGCGCCGGGCCCCGGAGGCGCGTTGTTGATGAGATCGGCGCGCTGCAGGTGGATGCCGCGGGAGCCGAGGTAGCCGACTTCGAAAGTCGTCTCGCGACCGAGGCTCTTTTCAATCGAAGTACTCCACTGCTGAACGTACTGCGCGGGAGCGCGCGGATCAAACGTCGTGAAGCTGACAGTAGTCGTGCCGAGAACCGCGGGGTTGAAGTTCAACGAAGTTTTTGCCGCCGCGGCGTTGAGCAACGCGGCGGGCGGGTTGAAATTGTCAAACTGCTGCGTTTCCGGAAAGACAAAGGGAATGTTGTGGCGCTGGTTGCACCAGGTGTTGAGGTCCACCGGTGTAAAGAAAATGCCGAACGCGGCGTGAAGAACGAGGCCCACGTTGGTGAAGTGGTGCGAGATCCCGAAGCGTGGAGCAAAATTGTGTTTGTTGGAATACATCAGGCCGCTGGGGAAGCCATTCTGCCCGCCGATAAAAATCCGGGGAGTGCCGTTCTCAAAGATGATGTTGGTGTTGGTGTAGGCGATGTCGTGCAGCGGGCTCGCGTATTCATAGCGCAAGCCCATTTCGATCGTGGTGTTGCGCGTAATCTGAAAACTGTCTTGCACAAAAGCATCGGTGGACCAGGCGCGAAGCTGCATCTGCGGGATGCCCGCCTGGCGCTGCTTCACGGCAGGCAGCCCAAGCAGAAAACTGGCCAGCGCGGAGCCCGTGCCGTCGTTGGTTCCCGTCTGCGAAGTGTAGCCGTTCGTGAACTGGTAGTAGCCGCGATTCTGGAAAAATCCCCACATGGGCCAGATGTAACGGCGGAAACTTCCGCCAAACTTGAGACTGTGGCGGCCGTGCTGCCAGTTGAGTGAATCGCGCGCTTCAACAGTTGTGTCCCAGGCCCGCATAGGAGTGGCGGCATAGGTGTCGCCCATGCCGGAAAAACCCTGGACGTTGAACCACGGCGCGCCCCAGGCGCCCGGCCCGCCGAAGCCGATGCCCAGGATTCCAAGCTGCGAAACGATGTCATTGCTGAAAGCGCTTTGCGTGAAATGGCTCATGGCCAGGCGCGAAAACGTGAGCGCCGCGATGTTTACCATGTTCGGCGTGATGATGCGATTCCACGCGAGGCTTCCTTGTTGAGAAAAATCGTCGTGGCTCGTGCCAAATCCGGGCAAGTTGATGGGCATGAAGCCGTGCTCGGAGCTGAGTGAGTAGCGCGCGGAAAGCGTGTCGCTATTGGAAAAAATGTGGTCGATGCGGACCGTGCCCTGATCGGTGACGTGACGTTCATTGCGGACATCCAGATAGTTGTTACAGTCCACGCCCGCGCCCACGACTCCCGGCTGCCCCATCATTGAGCCGCCGCAGGCCATCATGCCCATGTCCATGTTCGGCTGCGGAACATAGGTTTGCAGGAAAAGCTGCGCGGCCGGGTTGATGTTTTGTGAAGGAATAGTGTTGTTCGGAAAAGCAGCGCGAGGATTCGTCGGACTTGCAGGCTGGCCCGGCGTAGCAACGCTGTACGGATTGTAGATGGTGACGCCGCTCATCTGAAAATTGCCAGCGATTTCATCGGGCGTGGGAACGGTTTCCGTCATGGAATCGGCCTGCGAATGGCGGAAGCCCTCGTAGTTGAGGAAGAAGAAAGTCTTGTTATGAACGATGGGACCGCCGAAGGAGCCGCCGAAATTGTTCTGTACGAGGAATTTTGAAGAGCCCATCGCGCCAAACGTGTACGCATCCATGGCGCCGTTGCGAAGAAAATCGTACGCGGTGCCGTGAAACGCGTTGGAACCCGAACGCGTAACGATATTGATCTGGCCGCCGCCCGCGCCGCCCATTTCCGCGGAGTAGCTGCCGGTTTGCACTTTGAATTCCTGCACCGCGTCGGGAGACGGGCTTAGGTTGAGAGTATTAAAGGTGGGATCGGTATTCGTGGTGCCGTCAAGCAGAAAATAGTTTGCGTTCGGCCGGTTGCCTCCGATGCTGACCGCGGAGCGCTGCCCCGGCCGCCAGTAGAGCGGATTCATGTCGCCGGTTTGTGCGCCGTGGCTCAAATGCGCGCCGGGAACCGTGAGCACCAGGTCGATGAGCATGCGCCCGTTCAGAGGAAGATTGCTGACCGCGGCGGGCTCGATCACTTCGCCGACACTGGCATCCACGGTGTGAAGAACGTCCGCGGCAGATGCGTCCACTTGGACGCTGCTGGCAGAAGACGCGAGCCTCAGGGCGAAATCGATGACCAACTGCTCACCCACTTCGAGGCGGAGCGCGCGAGTGACTTGCGCGAATCCCTGGGCCTGAACGACGAGTTCGTAGTCGCCGGGCAAGAGACCCGTGATCTGAAAGATGCCTTGCGCGTTGCTGGTGACGCGGCGCTCGGCCCGCGTTCCCTTCGCCGTGAGCAGTACGGACGAGCCCGCGACTGGACTTTGCTGCGGATCTGTAAGCGTGCCCGTTACCACGGAATAATTGCTCTGGCCAAACGCAGCCGGCGCGGCACACAACAGGAAAGCAAGAATAGCTCTTCGCACGACTTTACCTCCACCTTGTAGGACACACGCGACGCGCCCGAGGTGAGCGTCATTACAAAACCATTAGCACCGCCACAGCTGGACCGCTCCCTCCGGGGTGGAGGAGCGAGTTTTGAGGATTAGAGCGGTAGTGGCGAATAGACGCAATAATAGAAAAACACTAGCCCCTCCAAATGCTTGGAAGCGACGACGTGCGCCAACTCTAACCCGTCTACTCGCATTCTCACCTGCCAGGGAAGTTCGATTCGCAAGCAGAGGACAGAAGAACAAGAGGGACATTTGCGGCCGTAGATTACAGGGAGAAATCACGGGCATTTGCGGGTTGCCTTCTGTACAATCCCGCTACTCTAGCCATTCGAAGCGGGAGCCATGAAACTGAATTCGACTCTATTGAAAAGCACGGTGGTCGCGGCATTGGGCGGTTTGTTATTCGGATTCGATACCGCCGTCATCGCCGGTGCGACCCAGGCATTGAAGGTCCTCTATCATCTTTCCCCGCTCGGCGAGGGATTCACGGTTGCCAGCGCGCTGGTGGGAACTGTGATTGGCTCCATGCTCGCGGGGATACCAGGAGATCGGTACGGCCGGCGCGACAGCCTGCGCGGGATGGCCGTTTTATATGTAGTCTCCGCCCTGGGTTGTGCGTCTGCTTGGAACTGGACTGCCCTGGTGATTTTCCGGTTCATCGGCGGGCTGGCCATCGGCGGATCTTCGGTCCTCGGTCCGATGTACATCGCGGAAATCGCCCCGGCCAAGTGGCGCGGAAGGCTGGTGGGATTATTTCAGTTCAATGTCGTATTTGGGATCCTTCTCGCCTACCTCTCCAACTACGTCCTCGGGACCATGGGCTTTGGCGCGGCGGAATGGCGTTGGAAGCTTGGCGTAACCGCCGTGCCGGCCGCCTTTTTCTTTTTGATGCTTTTTGGAATTCCGCGCAGCCCACGGTGGCTGGTGAAGAAAGGCAGAATCGACGAGGCCCGCGAAGTGCTGCGCCGGATCGGTGAGGAGAATTACGAACAAGAGCTGAAGGACATCGTTGAGTCCATTGACGCCGAGCATGTCACCAGCGACGCCCTCTTCACCGCCAAATACCGAGTCCCGATTTTTCTGGCGATCTCCATCGGCATGTTCAATCAGTTGTCCGGGATCAATGCAATTCTCTACTATTTGAACGCCATCTTCGAGCACGCCGGCTTCAGCAAAGTCTCCGGTGATCTCCAGGCCGTGGCCATTGGTGCGACAAACTTGCTGTTCACCATGCTCGCCATGTCCATGATTGACAGAGTCGGGCGGAAAACTCTGCTGCTCATCGGATCCGTCGGCACGGCTCTTTGCCTTGGCGGTGTGGCGGCCATCTTCCTGACGGGGCGCCACGAAAACCTGCTGGTATGGATGCTGGTCGGCTATATCGCTTTTTTTGCGTTTTCGCAGGGCGCGGTGATCTGGGTCTACATCAGCGAAGTTTTTCCAAACCGCGTGCGGGCCAAGGGCCAGAGCTTGGGGAGCTTCTCCCACTGGATCATGAATGCGTTGATCTCTTGGACTTTTCCTCTGATGGCGGCTTCCTCCGGCGGTTATCCGTTTGTATTTTTCTCCGCCATGATGGTGCTGCAATTTTTCGTCGTCCTTTTCTTCTATCCGGAAACCAAAGGCATTTCGCTGGAGGATATGCAGAAGAAACTTCACATCGCTTGAGGATTCTGCAAGGCCGAAGCGCGGGACTTTACTCGTTGTCGCGAGGAGCTCCGCGCTTCACCTGCTCGAGGTTTTCACGCGCCAGAGTATTGTTGGGGTCGATCGCCAGGGCTCGTTCTAAATGCGTTAGCGCTTCCTTCCAATGCCCGGTTTCGGCCAGCGCGCCTCCGAGGTTTGCTTCTGCGTTGGCGTCCTCTGGATGGATCCGAACGGCGGCGCGAAAATGTTCTACGGCTCCCTCGAAGTCCTCCCGCATCGCCAGCGCCGTCCCCAGGTTGTAATGCGCGTCAAAATAGTCTGGCCGCGAGCGCAGCGCAGCTTCCAGATATTTGATGGCTGCCTCGGGATGCCCCGCGGCCATGTTCGCGGCTGCAAAAGCATTGTTGGCCGTGGCATCTTCCGGCCGCAGTCGCAAAGCCAACCCGTACTGTTTCATAGCCTCCGCCAATTCGCCGCGCGCCTGCAGCATCGCAGCAAGATTGTAGTGCGCTTCAAAGTTCGCCGGATTTTTCTCCACGTTGTGACGCGCCATTGCCTCCTGCAAAACTTTCCGTGGATCATGGGCCTCGCTGGACGCCGCGCGCGGCAGCACTTGCAGCCACAAGTGGGCCATCTCATCGTTCGAGCTATTGCCGGCGATCACCCGCTTGGGCGGATCATTTGGGTTAAGCGGATTCCCGTCGGTGTTGTCATAGGAATACCGCATCGAAACTACAGTCCCCGCAGGCAGTGCCACCGGCGTGGCGTACCGATAGACCGCTTGCCAGTTCAGATTCCACTCTGGGATACGGATCAAGGATTTTTTTGTTCCATCCGGATAGGTTGCAAAAGCCTGCAGATTTCTCCCGAGATAGTGCGCATGCGGGTAAATCGCCAGGAGTTCCACGTCCGCGGGCACCGTGAATTCATCCGTCACGATGAAATCTTTGACGCCGGCTGGAATGTCAATCTTCCGGTCATTTTCCAGTTGCACCAGCATCGGGTACAGTGTCGCGGGACGATCCGTGAAGTACAGCCCCAAGCTGGGTTGAATCCACTCCGGCTTGCCGGAAGGCTGCAAGTGGATGTTGAGCACCAGGTCCGTGCCTGCATCGAGTCGTAACGCCATGCCGTCTGGTTCTGTGTAAGGCGCGGTTCCGGGTTTCCAGAAAAGAAAGTGGCTGTCGGGATCGAAGGCTTCCGACTCGATTTTGATTTCCATCCCGGCAAACCCCGCGCCGGGCGAGGACTCTTGCAAGCGAGCCGACTGCGTGCGGTCCACCAGGACATTCGCGTGATGGACCACGTGTTTGTCGCCGGGACGGATCTCCATGGCTTTCAGCCAGCGCGTCTGATTCGCGGGCGTGCGGAAAATAAAATTCCAGTACTGATCGGTTCCCTTGGCCGGCAGCAAGTAGGGCTTCTCGGCTTTGATGATCAGATCGGGCTTGCCCATCTGCCAGCCTTCCACAAAATTGGGCGCGGGTGGCAGGTCGGAAGCTGCGCCTTCCATCGCGCCGCCTTCCACCCATTTTGCGATCAGCTCAATTTGCTTGTCCGTGAGATGAAGTTCATCGGCAAACTTAAATTCGCCGGGCTCCGGAAGCCAGGGAGGCATGAATTTGGTCTGCGTTACCGCGGCGATTTGTCTGGCATGAGACTTTGCATCCTTATAGGTGAGCAGCGGGAATGGTCCTGCTTCCCCCGGACGATGGCAGCCCGTGCAAGAGCGAAAGAGAATGGACGCGATATCACGGTTGAAAGTCACTTGCTGATTCGCTGCAGGAATTTGGTTCTGTGGTTTGGGAGCCGAATGACTCTGCAAGACCAGAGCAATTGCCAGAAAAAAGAAAAACGTGCTCGCGCCAAGAGCTTGTACCGAACGTGTCATTTGAGGTCGGAGATGAAACAGCCAACGCCCTCCGCAGCGGCTGACGGGGGGGCCACACCTTTGCTCGCGGCTTCTATGGCATCGGCCAATTCATGTGTCGTCGCCGCGCGACGCGCTTTGCCAAACTCCCGATAGAGGTCGTCGATCCGCCCGTGATACACGAGGTCGCGCTTCGAATTGAAGACCGCGACTTCAGGAGTCACCTTTGCGCCGGTCTTTTTCACCAAGGAATGCTCCGTATCGCGCAAAGCCGGCAGCTTGTAGTTGAATTCCTGCAAGTAGGAACGAATGCTTTCCGGCGATTCGTTTTTGTCTGGAAAGACCAGCCAGAAAGCGGCCTCGCGTCCGTATTTCACGCTCATTTCCTGCAGGAGCGGCGCATAACGATTCGAAATCGGGCAATCCGTTCGAACGAAAACCAGCACAACAACCTTGCCGGGAGTTTCTTTGAGCGGATCCTTGGGCGAGCCACCGAGGTCCAGAGCTTGCTGCCCCGCAGCCATCGGAAAACTAAAAACAAAAAGAACCAGGGCAGCAGTCATCGCTAGTGAAGCCATAGAGAGGCGCCGCAAAACGTGAGGATCCCTGCAATAGAAAATCCGCGCACGACGTGGCATAAGCGCAGCTTACTCCTGCGGCCAGCCCCCCGTCTATTTCGTTATCTTCGCGATGAATGCAGAGTAAGGCTCCATCGGCAGTTCCGCGGCCATCCCGGGTAGCGGCTTGTGAAAACTGGTCAGCAATACGCTGAGCTTCGGCGCGGCAAAGCCAAGTGGCGAAAGATCGAGTCCCACCTTCTGATCCGTCCCCGACATATTCAGAACCACGAGGATGGCTTCATCCTTATAGCGGCGGACGTAGGTCAGCACATTCGGGTCGTTTTCGTTGAGGGCAAGGTAATCCCCTTCAAGCAGCGCTGGTTCCTTGTGGCGCATCGCCAGCAATTGCCGGTAAAAGCTGAGCACGGAATTTTGATCTTTCATTTCACTTGCGACGTTGTGGGTTTTGGCGCTCGGCGGAACGGGCAACCACGGTTTGGCTTTGCTGAATCCAGCGTTCTGGCCATCGGTCCATTGCATTGGGGTACGCTCGCCGTCCCGGCCCTTTTCCAGCGGCCATCCCAGCTTCCCAATTGGGTCTTGCACTTCGTCTTTGCTCTTCGGGTCGTTGTTCTCCATCCCGATCTCTTCGCCGTAATACATGATCGCCGTGCCGCGCAGCGTCAGGTACAGCGCCGCCATCATTTTGGCGATGTCGTCATTGTGCGCCCCGTCGGCATAGCGCGTGTAGGAACGCACGATGTCGTGATTGGTGTCCAGGTCTCCCCGATCAGCACGGAACCATACTCGTCCGCGGCTCCGCGCAATTTGCGCATCACGTCATGCACTTCCGGCAGCTTCTTGTCGTACTTCTCGTCCATGTTCGGCCGCCCGAATTTATCGGTGCCCGGCAGCACCGGATTGTCCGTGAGTTTGGGATCTTCGAATAGCGTATCCACGGCATCCAGGCGGAATCCGGAAACACCGCGCTTGTACCAGAAACGGGTCGCGTCCAGCATGGCCTTTTCCACCGCGGGATTGCGCCAGTTCAAGTCCGGCTGTTCGGGATAAAAATAGTGGTAGTAATACTGATTCGTTTTCGGATCGAGCTTCCACGCGGACAGGCCAAACGTGGAAAGCCAGTTGTTCGGCGGCTGGCCCGGCCCTTTGCCGTCGCGCCAAATGAACCAGTCGCGATGCTCGGAAGTTTTTGAAGATCTGGAATCTTGGAACCACTTGTGCTGGTCTGAAGTGTGATTCACCACGAAATCGAGAATGACTTGAACGTTGCGCTTCTTTCCCTCGCTCACCAGGCGATCAAAATCCTTCATCGTTCCGTACATCGGGTCGATCGCCTCATAGTTGGACACGTCGTATCCGAAATCTACTTGCGGCGACGGAAAACACGGCGTGACCCAGATGGCGTCCACGCCAAGATCCTTCAAATAATCCAATTTCGAAGTGATGCCGTTGAGGTCGCCGATCCCATCGTTATTGCTGTCCGCAAAACTGCGCGGATAAATTTCATAAAACACCGCATGCTGCCACCATGGGTGCCCTTCCGCATCCGCCGCCTTCTGTTGCGCCCCCGCCCAAGAAGTGCGTGCGCTCAGGCCCAAAATCAATATGCCCAGTACAAACGTTTTTCTGAACACAGCTCTTCCTCCCTCACTATCTTTTCTCGCTCTTGCCTCGTGAGCTTGAAAAATGAACTACGACCTTCTTGTGAGGATACTGCTCCACTTCGCTTGGCGGTATTTGAATCCAGATTGTTGACCGTCCAGGCCTATGTCCCCCCTCTGCCCCCTCCAGCTTTTCGATCAGCGATGAACCCCACGTGATCAGTTCGTACTCGCCTCCCTCGGCTCCAGAAACCTCCAGCGTCAGTTGGTCTCTCGAAGTCGACCACGTCTCCGAAAGAACCCGCAGCCCGCGGCTCGCGTTTCCCAGGGCTGGCAAACTAGATTGTTCGCTCAGTTCAAAGTCGTTCAGCAGCCAAATCCGCAGAAAATACTTTAGTGTCTTGACTGGAAATTGCACCACAATGTGTTGATCGCTTCCGCGGGTTTCTACTTGGAAAGGAACAGGCATGCCATTCAACTCAACTTTCTGCACTCTGGCCTTCATGCTGATTGCCGGACGAAATTCGACTGTGCACTCTTCGCTTCCTGAAGTTAGCCCGGTCTCTAATACGATTCCCTCATCGGTCTTCGAATAATTTATCAGCAATGTGTTTTTGCCGACCCGCACGTTTTCGATGCTGAACCGGTCCCAATCGGCCGGAAGATGTGGCGTCAATTTCACACTGCGATGTATCGCATCCGTTTCCAGCCCAAGCATTCCGCGCAAAATGGGGCTCACCACCATCGCCGCGGACCAAATCTGGTGCGGCGAACTCGTCGAGAGCGGCTGGTAATAATCTCCGGAAAGCACTTCCGTCACGTGTCCCAGCGAGCCATCCAACGCCAGCAGCGCGTTGGCCCGCAAATTCGCATACGCAGGATGCGTCTGATGGTAGCGATATTCCCCGACCGACGCCCAGCCCGTGAACAGCGGCCACACCGAACCGTAGTGATAGCCTCCGCCACTGAACAGCGGCGAGCGATTCGAAATGATCCGCATCCCCCAGTCCGTCTGATGATCGAAGTCCGCCAGTTGCTGAATCATCGGCGCCGCATCCGCCTCGCTGGGCAGCCCAAACCACATCGGCACCGTCGCCAGCACGCTCGGCTCGTCCACTTTCTTGTCGTTTTTGTCCAGGGCAAACGCGAACCGTTTTTTGTCCGCAATCCAGAAACTTTCGTTTACCAGCG
>WNFQ01003827.1_pt1 | contig 10970 bp, 10 predicted proteins | sample 5400171 | NCBI WGS metagenome assembly WNFQ01 (sample SAMN13153356, study PRJNA577476) | soil metagenome | isolation source: 20 cm soil under Madrone tree | place: USA:California | collected 2016-06-14 | reverse complement strand
CCCTGACTGAACGGCCGCAAGAGAACACGTGACTGGTCGGGCCTGAGGACCGTGGCGGTGCGCGTGACGTGAATCGAGTTGTCGCTCATGGACTGGTCATTTCACAGGAACAGGACCGGAAGCGCTAACTTTACTTTTAGACGGCGATCGGTTCCCTAAAACTCGTCAGTATATTTTGCGCCAAGCGCATCTCCCCCAGCGAGAGCAGGAAGGCCAGGGTTGATTCCGCTCCCTGGTTCCGGTTGACCCGATCCACGTGGAGCCCATCGCGACAGCCGCCTGTTTTGGGAGAGTAGAGCTCCAATCCGAGATCGTTCCAGCCGATGAACCAGTCGAACGCCCGTTGCGCCTGCTCGTACCACCAGAGGTCCGATGTGGCGCTGTAGGCTTCAAGACAGGCTGAGACCATTGCTTGCGCCTCGATGGGCTGCTGGTCAAAGTTGGCCCGCATGCCGCCGCGGCGATAAAATCCGTTGCTACCAATGGATCGAAAGTGACCCTTCTCGGAGATTTGCAATTCCGTCAGCCAGCGCAGGGCCTGCAGGCCGCGCTCAAACACCGCTGGTTGTCCGGTTGCACGACCGCTCAGAATCAAGGCGTGTGCGAGCTTCGCGTTGTCGTAAGTCAGATCTTCTTGAAACCAGCACCAATCCCGCTGCGCGGTCCTTTCGAAAAGTTCCATAAGCCGGGAAGTGAGTGTCTCACGGGTTTGGTTTGCCAGGCTGTCGCCGCTCAACCGGCGCAGGTATTCATGGATGCCGATAAGGCCGAACGCCCACGCCCGCGGCGAAGTGAACTCCGTCAGTGCTGGCAGCGCCAGCGCGAAGAGTTGTCCAGCCATGATCTGGAAGCTCCGATAGGGCGAACGACCCACGCCCACACCCAGCGCCCAAAGCGCTCGCCCGTGACAATCCTCTGATCCTTGTTCGTCGAGCCAGCGGCGGTCGAAACTCAGGTGGTTGTGGAAGCGTTTTGTTTTGACATCGAACGCATGATGAAGAAAAGCGGCGTAAATTGTGGCCAGGGTCCGCACGCGCTCTGGCTCTTCTCCCAACTCGCTGAGCAGTACCGCCAGGATGAAGGCGCGAGCATTGTCATCCGTACAGTAGCCTTCCGAAAAATTCGGGATGCTAAAAATGGCATGTTGGAAGATTCCGGTGGAATCGGTCATCCGCGAGAGATGACTCAACTTCAACTCCGGCAATTCCCGCGGCTTTTGCTCGAGCGTCTTGGTGGCGAGAGATTTTCGAGATCGCGCCGCCCCCTCGATCCGCGACAACTCGAACGAGCGCATATACAGCCGCGCCACGTTGCTCCAGACCATCTCACGGCCCAGCTTGTAAGCATTCTTGCGAATGGCATGCCGGCGGGTGTCGTCGCGCAGCAAGCCAATCACCTCGCGGGCTATGGCCGGGGCGTCGCCGAACGGCACCAGCACGCCGTGGTCTTCCGCCAACAATTCCGCAGCGTGCCAGTACGGTGTCGAGACTACCACTTTGCCGGCACCAAACGTATAGGCAAGCGTCCCCGAGGTGATCTGCGCTTCGTTGAGGTAAGGCGTGATGTAAAAGTCTGTGGCGCCGATGAACTCTTTCAGATTTTCAAGTTCTACGAACCGGTTGTAGAAGATGACGTTCTTCTCGAGCTTGTTCTTTTTGGCAAGGATTTCGAGGCTGAGCCGGTAGGCTTCGCCATGCTCGCGTTGTTCGTTGGGATGGGTGGCACCCAGGACAATGTAAATAACGTCGGGAAACTCTGCCAGAATGTGCGGCAGGGCGTTGAGCACGTATTCGATCCCCTTGTTCGGCGAAAGTAGCCCGAACGTCAGCAGCACCACCTTGCCTTCCACACCGAACTGGTCCTTGAAAAAGGTCGGATCGACAAAACCTACGTCGGGAATTCCATGTGGGATGAGATCGATCTTGGCCGGCGGTGCCTGGTAAATCTCCCGCAACATCTGTCGGCCCCGCTCAGCCATGACCACAAGTCGGGTCGAAAGCGTGACTAACTCGTGCATTACGCGCCGTTGGTCGGTTTTCGGCTCACGCAAGATGGTATGAAAGGTAGTGACAACGGGCATTCTCAGTTCGCGCAGGAGCGCCAGGATATGGCCGCCGGCCGGCCCGCCGAAGATCCCGAATTCGTGCTGCAAACAGACGATGTCCACGTTGCTTATGTTGAGGAAGTCCGCGGCACGTAGATAAGACGACAAATCCTGCTCGTCAATCTCGAAGCGAACTACCTCCGGGTATTCGTAGCCACCTTGAATGTCATTCACCGACACTGAGAAACACTGACTTTGGGGATGCGCAGCTGCCACGGCGGCAAGCAGGTCAGACGTGAACGTCGCAATGCCACATTTGCGCGGCAAGTGGTCGCTGACAAACGCGATCTTGCGAATTGTGGAACCTTCTTCCATGAGGCGGTCTTTCATTTCTCGCGCCCCGCGCAGCTATGCGCAAGAATCTGTGCGCCAACTGCAAATGTGCCGCCTTAGAGCGTGAAGTGGGAAGGAGTGTTCTCCGGGAGCGTAGATCCCGTCCTTCGGGCCGTGGTTTTCAAGGCATCCGGCTCTACCGATCCGATGCGGGTGGCAGGAGCGCGAGAAGAGATATTCATTCGGATGCAGCGATCGTGTCGCGAGCCCAACCAAGCGATCCCTCGGCACGGTTGCATCCCTGCAGAGCCCGCTGCTGTTTCACCCAGCAAAATCATTGTACCTCTCATCGTGAAGAGAGGTGTGATTTTTGAGCAGTTTGCCGGCGGCGGAGTTAGCATTGGCGTGTGGCCACTAGTCTGTCTAGGTACACTCCTTTACCGCAAAGAATTCCGAGAGAGGATGGAAGCAGCATACCTAATACTCCGTATTATAAAAAGGGCGCTTCACAAAAAGGACAGAGCCTGACGGACATCTTAAAGGAGCGACCGGAACACTGTTGCACAGCCTCCTCCGGTGAAATGGCACGCAAACGATGCCGTCTGGCCGAGTCGCACGCACGGATTAACCGTTAGTATTGGATCGTCTTATGTTACGTCTGTGCCCCGCGCGCGCTTTCTTCTCGTTAGCGCGCGTATTCTCAGAGCGCCTGTCGGCGGAGCGCTCCGGCGCAGCATGTCTCTTGGACTTCACGTCGCGATCCCCCACCGAGGACGAAACTATGTCGACCACGGTTCCGGTAACGTCCGTATGAGCGAGCTGGGGGTTGGCGGTCTCGCTGACGGCACCAAGCTGTGAGTCGCCTTGTCTGGCCTTCCGCTCTTGGTTCTTGTGACTCCATTTTGTCTTTCTCTCTACTGGGTTCTTCTCTGCGCGCTTGCGCTCGGCTAAAGTAGTTCGCTCCGACCGAGCCCTGAACCTTTGCAATGAGATCAACCGTCATGCGGGTTTAGGTGCTTTCGACTGTTGGCCCCTTGCCTACCCGGATGTGTTCTGCACTAAAAAGCACGGCCGCACCTGCTACATCTCCGAAGCGTGGATCGGCTTGTAGCCGAATCCCGCCCACCATTGACCTCCTGACGTCCACTTAGACGCACTGCGAGACCTAAGTCTGCGCCGCACTCTGGACACAGACGCTCACTCATCGCCGAAGAGGATCGAGTCGGGACTCTCCTGTTCGCCCGGCCTCATAACGACTCGCTGCCCGGTACGCGATCGGTAATGGACGCAATGGAAAGCCGCGGGGGCGTCTTGAGCAGCTTCAAGGAAAGTCCAAACAGAAGCAGTGTGATGGTGTTCAAGACCATGGCCGGGCCGTTGGAGAATCCGATCGGCACGATAGGGTTGAACAGACACGCCACGACGCCAAAGGCAACCATCCAGCGGTATTCGCCCATCGTGGCCGCCTGGAACACGACGACGGCAGCCCCTGCTGCGACCAGAAGTTGCAGCACCGCGTGGTACCCCAGGACGGGCCGCAAAAGACTACCAAGCAGGGCGGCGCTGGCAATCCACTTCATGAATGTCGTAAGCATTGAGTCTTCTTTTTTCTTCTCATCTGGTTAGACGCTTCAAAGCCCTCACCTAACACCGTAAACTCCGTCAGCCACGCCAGCCCCACTGTTTCCATGTCCTGTTCTGCTGGCACACCATTGCAACCAGCAGACGAATGCCGGCCACGAACAGCAGCGTCACGGCGACAGCGAGATATTTGTCGGTCATGTCCACAAACGCTTTAGCGTGTGTCTAGTTCCTAGTACATGTCTCCCATACCGCCCTGGCCGCCGGTAGGAGAGCCCTTCTTTTCTTCCGTGATGTCTGCGACGAGGGCTTCGGTGGTCAGCATCAACGCCGCAATCGAGCCGGCATTGGTCAACGCGGTGCGCACGACCTTGGTTGGATCGAGCACCCCGGCCTTGACGAGGTTTTCGTACTCGCCAGTGAGAGCGTTGTAGCCGAAGTTAGGATCCTTCGAGTCGTTGATCTTGCCTAGGACGATAGCACCCTCTTCGCCAGCGTTCTCGGCGATCTGGCGTAGCGGCTCCTGCAGAGCGCGCTTCACGATGTTGACACCGATCTGCTCATCTCCCTCGACCTTCAGCTTGTCGAGGGCGGGAATGCAGCGGGCTAGAGCCACACCGCCTCCGGGGACGATGCCCTCTTCTACGGCCGCACGGGTCGCGTGCATGGCGTCTTCGACACGAGCCTTCTTCTCTTTCATTTCCGTCTCGGTCGCCGCGCCCACCTTGATCACAGCTACGCCACCGACCAGTTTCGCCAACCGCTCCTCCAGTTTCTCCCTGTCGTAGTCACTGGTGGTCTTATCAATCTGGCTGCGAATTTCCTTCACCCGACCTTCGACGTCGGCGTGTTTGCCTTTACCTTCGATGATGGTGGTATTGTCCTTGTCAATGGTGATCTTCTTTGCCTGTCCGAGATCCTCCATCTTCACGTTCTCGAGCTTGATGCCGAGATCTTCGGTGATCGCCTTCCCGCCCGTGAGCGTTGCGATGTCTTGCAACATATCCTTGCGGCGATCGCCGAATCCCGGCGCCTTTACGGCAGCAACCTGCAGCGTGCCACGAAGCTTGTTGACCACCAGGGTCGCCAGGGCTTCGCCCTCGATGTCCTCTGCGATGATGAGCAGCGGTTTGCTACTCTTCGAGATCTGCTCAAGCAGAGGAAGGATATCCTTCATGGAGCTGATCTTCTTTTCGTTAATCAGGATATAGGCATTCTCGAAGGCGACCTCCATGCGTTCGGGATCGGTAACAAAGTACGGCGAGAGGTAGCCGCGGTCGAACTGCATTCCTTCGACCACTTCGAGTTGAGTCTCAAGCGTCTTGGACTCTTCCACTGTAATGACGCCGTCCTTGCCGACCTTCTTCATCGCATCCGCGATGATGTGGCCGATGGTCTCGTCATTGTTGGCGGAGATGCTGCCAACCTGGGCGATCATGTCACCGATGACGGGCTTGGACAGCTTATCTAGCTCGCCCTTGGCGCGCTCGCCGGTTTTGGAATCGATATTGCCACAAACCACGTTGACAGCCTTCTCGATGCCGCGCTTCATCGCCATCGGATTAGCGCCGGCAGCGACGGTCTTGACGCCTTCACGATAAATGGCTTGGGCGAGAACGGTGGCGGTGGTGGTGCCATCGCCGGCGACGTCGCTGGTCTTGGAGGCGACCTCACGCACCATCTGTGCGCCCAGGTTCTCGAGGCTATCCGGCAGTTCGATCTCTTTCGCAACGGTGACGCCGTCCTTGGTGATCGTCGGCGAACCGAATTTCTTTTCGATGACAACATTGCGGCCCTTGGGTCCTAGAGTCACCTTCACCGCGTCCGCCAGAAGATTTACGCCACGGAGGATCGCCTGCCGCGAGTCCTCTCCGTGCACAATTTGCTTTGCCATAACTTTGTTCTCCTAAGAATATTGAAGTCTTCAATTCGCTACTCTTCCTGCTGTGTCATTGCGATCCGGCGATCTTGATTACGGTCCGTGACTCGACATGATCGTTTGCGTCCCACGTGTTCAACAAAGGGGACGATCAGGATGACAGACTATCGTTTAGCTCCTACGGTCTCTTTCTTGGCCGCGCCGGAGATGATGCCGAGGACCTCTTCCTCTTTCATAATGAGGAAATCTTCTCCGTCAATCTTGATCTCGGTGCCGGAGTACTTGCCGAACAGAATCCCGTCCCCTTCCTTTACTGCGAGCGGGAATAGTTTGCCTTCGTCATTGGTTTTGCCCTTGCCAACCGAGATGACTTCGCCCTCCTGTGGTTTATCTTTGGCAGAGTCAGGGATGATGATACCGCCTCGAGTAGTGCCAACTTCTTCAATTCGCCTGACCAGAATGCGGTCGTGCAGCGGCGTAAACTTTGTAGCCATACTTGTACACTCCTTTCATGAGTATTTCGGTCGTAAGAACGCGAGTCCTTGTTTCCGCTTATTCAAAGCACAAATCACGGCAGCCTCGCTCAGCCTCGGAACCTATCGAGGAATTGTGTGCCGCTCGGGCGGGATCGCGCCCGATTCAAATGGCGTTAGCCGGGAGCGATCGCAGTAACCGTGGCCTTCAAGACATGCTTTGTAGTTGCGCGTGTGCTCTGCGATAGCCAACGCGCCAGCTTCCGATCGAGTCAACTGCGAGTAGTCGCAGGTTTCGCGACCGTCCCTGCAATCGAAAAAATTGCGCTCGTGCTCCGCCACGGCAACCGCGCTGGCTTCCACCTGATTCAGTTTGGAGTGGTCGCAGTCTTCCCAACCATTCCTGCAATTCAAGGCGTTGCGCCGGTGTTCCGCGATCATCACTTCTTCCACCTCCGAGCTAGTTAGCTTGGAGTGATCGCAGAGCCCTACTCCGTCCTTACAATTCGATACGTTTCGCCGGCGCCGGGCGATGGCCACATCAGCGACTTGCGTCCCAGTCAGCTTGGACTGGTCGCAGGCCGCAACACCTTCATTACAGTCGGAGATGTTGCGCTGGTCCTCAGCGGCAGCCACTTCGCGAGCTTCCGACTGGGTCAGTTTGGACCGGTCGCAGGACCTGATGCCGTCTTTGCATTCGGAGACATTACGCTGGTGATCAGCGATAGCCCATGCAATCGCCTCCTGCTGGGTAAGTTTGGAATGATCGCAGGCTGCAAAACCACTCCTGCAGTTCGAGACGTTGCGCCCGTGGTTGGCAAGAGCCACGTCGGCTGATTCCGATTGGCTCAACTTAGAGCGATCGCAGGTTTCGCGGCCATTCTCGCAGTCCGCCAAGTTTTGCGCGAGATCAGAAGACTGTGCAAATAGAGCAATGGGCCAAAAACTGAGGCAAGAAACAAGCATCCAATATTTCCAGAGACTGACTTTCATACTCGCCGCCTTTCGGGCGATAGAACGGTCACGCTGCTGCTGAAGCCTGGAGAACAGGCTCTCGACGATTCTTCAGGCTCAGAGGCGAAGTATCCCAGCAATGCAGCTTTGTACTTCACTTCGGTCCTCATCCTGCTCCACAACTGCACCTTCAAGTGTCAGGCCGGCGAACATTAGGAGCTGCCGAACTAAGGGGACAGAACTTCAGATGGACTGACTTAACTCAGAGGATCTGAAAGAGAGAGAAGAAGTGCTCGTCTCTGCATAATGATCGCTGACCTACAAGAGAATAGCTGGTCTAAATTGCTCACTTTCGTCTTGCCGTCAAAGCTGACTGGATCGATGGTCACAATGGCACACCGAAATCTTGCTGCGAGGAGGTCAGCCACTTCTCACGCAACAGCCACTACAAAACTTTCGGCTCTGATATTCATTTAGCTTTTAGTTTCGCTGCTTGTTCGAGTTTCTTCACAGCAGCCATGGTGCGTGCGGTGTAGTCCACACGCCTGTCCGACTTCGGGCGTCGGTTGCGTTTGGTGACAGAATCATGCTTTGACATTGGCTTCTCCTGTTGCTTGCTTTATGATTTCACGGGTCGTGGCCCTCTACTGGTCAATTTGGATCAACCGAGCATCTGTCCGACTGCTATAATACCAGTAGGGGTGGTTACCACCTTCTCCTCTTTCAGGTCTTCTGACCTAAGCCAGTCCATCTGAAGTTCTCCCACCTTAGGCTCTTCAGCGAGAGAGAGAGAGCTTTGCCCATGCCTTTTGAAGCGATCTTGCGCGAAGTCGAACAACTCGACAGTGTCAGCACGCGGCTTTGGGGGCCTGGCGGGACCAGCATCCGCCCGTGTCAGAAGCACTCATGAAGATAGCGGGAAACGTCCGCGATACTGCGCCCGTATTGGCAGTGCTGGTTGTGGCAAAGGGCACCCAAGCCGATCTGAGTACGGCAGATAATATGCCCGGAGCACGACCGTTGGACATTAGAACGTTTGTGCTCGCTCGATGCAGAACTCGCCAAGAAGGGTCGCCTTTATGAACGCAACCAGTATTTTCCTCGGTCTCCTGATCGTGCTGTTCACGATCCTGCTGCTCCGCAGGATGCGCAACCTGAAACCAAAGATCGCCGGGTACGGAACACAAAGGATGTGTCCTTATTGCGGATTGATCACATCTCGATTGAGGGCATGTTGCTTGGAGTGCGGCAAGCCTGTTACAGCGGTGGTGTATTCGACTGTAAAGAAATGAACACCGCTCACCTGATCGTTGGTCGACGGAGGAGGACGGAGGATAAAAGCATGAAAAACACCAAATTTGTTGTGAAAGCGAACCGTGGCGATACCCACGCTCCTGAATATGTGCAGCGGGTTGATCCGACTCCCATCCACATGACAACCAACCTGAAGCGGGCTCTGGTGATGGGGAAATTCATGGCCGAAGACGCCGTCAAATCTCTCGAAAAGTCCCGGTGCAGACCGGAGTTGGTGCCGGTACAGGACAATGCCCAGAATTCGTGCTGAAGACGGGCGCTCGTACCGATTTACGGCCGGTGTGGGGCAAGGGCGAGTCGAACCATCACTGCCCGAGCCCTACCACTCTACTGTAGCCTACGCGCGCGCGTTTACCGAGCGGAGACCTGCCGCTATGCTCTATCCAGCATCAAGAGCGGTTCAGTTTACTTGAGTTCAGCAACCGTGAGAGGGAGTGACCCAGCGGCGGCGGTTCGAACCGAAAAAAATAGGTCAATTGTGAACAGATGTCTCAAGCACAAAAGACTAGAATGTGAAGCGAATCCTCTTATGTTCAAAGGACACAAATGAGAAGACAGTACCTTCACCTCTCCGCATATTCGTGTAACAAATGCAGAGGGCCAGTCATTTCAGGCTCCACCGCAGTGCGCGAGAGTGAAATATCGAAAGAGACCGACATCAGGGAGGTGGGAGCGATTTGCCTGTCATGCGGCCATAGGCAAAGCAACGCCACCGGGCCGGTTCATGCCCGTCATTTTTTGCCGGTTGAATGGGAGACAGCCGCGGCCCTATAACGACCGCACACGTGGAGGCGCTCAATCGTGCAAGACTACATTGAGCAGCGAGCTGTGGACCTGCAGACCGCCGTTGTAGTGAATGAAACCCAACGTCCTAAATCGGTTCATGAAAAAGCTCACTCGCGACCGAGTGGTACCGACCATCTCGGCTAGGGTCTCCTGACTGATTTTGGGGACTACGCTTTCCGGCACACCCTCCTTGCCGAAATGGGCGAGCAACAGAAGAACGCGGGCCAATCTCTTTTCACTGGAATTAAAGAGCTGGTCGACCAGGTCCTCTTCGTAACGAATATTCCGGGCCAGCAAATACGCCACAAACATATCGGAAAACGCGTGCTCGCGGTGAAGTGCATTCATCATCGCCTTCTTGTCGACACGCAGAAGCTCGCAGTCTGTCATCGCAGCCGCGGATCCCATGCGAAGAAGCTGGCCCGCCAGCGAGCCTTCACCAAAAAAACTCCCCTCATTCAATATGCCGATCGTCGCTTCCCTGCCTGTCTTGGATACGACGGTGAGCCTCACTTTGCCTTTCTGGATATAGAAGACAGCATCCGCCCCGTCACCTTGTGTGAATATCGTTCGCTTTTTCGGAACGGCCAGCCTCTTCCTGCCGGTGCCAATCGTCGCGAGGAAGGTGTTGGGATCGAACACGCGCTTCTTCTTAGTTGCCGCAGCAGAGCTCATCGCCACTGATTATAGTCCCAGAGACGGGAGTTTTCATTTGCACAAATCCTGACCGTCGTCGTATAGCCAATCTTGCAGTGTGCCAGCGGACCTCTGGAAGTGAGCTACTCTGCACAGTATTTCAAGAGAAAATCAGCGAGCCTTGATGCATTGAGGAGCAGTTGATCCGTTCAAACCGGACGGCTTACATCTCCTCTTGAGCCAAGAGGTTGCCAGGAAAAGTGTGCTCGCGGGTGGAGTCTTCTAGCACAAGAAGTTCAAGTCGGCGCAATTCTGACGAAAGAGTGGCCGCTGATGACGCAACTCCTTGGCTTGGAGAGCGAGCCCTATTCGGCGAACTGGAACCTGGTTAAGGCGGTAGATGGCTACGCCCTTGATCGCAAGATCCGTGCCTCGGGATGGAACTTCTTTTTCATGGCGGCAGAAGTAAAGGCGATGTTCTTTGGCACTCTTGGAGCGAAGAAGATCCAGAACGCATTGAAGCGGATTCTAGGAAAGGTCGGGCAGCAACACTTTAATAGCCACGAGGTGACGGCAATCGTCGCGAAGCATTTTCTGTGTGTGCCATATGCCATCGTTTCGGGGCATTCTCGGCATCTCCAGCAGAGCCGATACTTAGACAGCGTCGAGGCACGGCCGACGTCCCCGCGCGACGCAGAGTGGGCAAGACGTTGAGCAGGCCGTCCGGTCGGGAGAGTGGACTTGTGAAACCTGGTGAGAATCAAAGTCTCGAGCGAATCCTTTGGTCTGCACTTGCCGTGTCTGGGGCAGACTTGCTGCGTGGCGCCCAAACAGGCTTGATTCGCATTGAATGCGGCTTCGCTGCGGACAGCACAATGGATACGAATCGGAAGATCTGGTTCAAAATTCTCGAATTTGTGATGCGACGCCAGAATGCATTCACGCTTCCCCTGGACCGTGGCCGGCAGGG
>WNFQ01004303.1_pt1 | contig 10976 bp, 5 predicted proteins | sample 5400171 | NCBI WGS metagenome assembly WNFQ01 (sample SAMN13153356, study PRJNA577476) | soil metagenome | isolation source: 20 cm soil under Madrone tree | place: USA:California | collected 2016-06-14 | reverse complement strand
AAGCCGCAACTACCAGGCCCTCGCGTCCCGTGGCGCCTCCGGTCGTCTTTGGAGAATCACCTGCTTCGTCGTCGATAGAAAACATCGCAAACGCGGCGTTGCCACGGCTGCCTTGCGAGCCGCTCTCGAATCAATCAAGAAAAAGGGCGGCGGAGTCGTCGAAGCTTATCCCCTCATTGACTGGGAAGACCTCCGCCGCTCCGAATTGCGTCGTCGCGGCCACGCTCCGTCCTTCGGAAATATGTCTACACACGGAACCGTCTCCATGTTCGAAAAGCACGGTTTCGAAATCGTAGCCCCTTTTGGCGGCACCAACGTCTTGGTGCGAAGAATCATCTGAATCCGCTCGATTGCGAACCGTTTTAGAATGAATACTTCCAAGTCTGTACTGAAACAAATGACTTTAACTATCTGTAGAATCAAGCAGCTTCAAAAAGCAAGTGGAGGGCGCCGGGGACGCTCGCGCCGATTTTCCGCATCCTTTGCTAGACTCTTCGCTTCTGTATTCACGAGGGATCAATGAATCAGACCGGTTGCAAGTCGGTGTTTGTCACGTCCGCTCTCTTGATGGCATTTCTCACCGCGCTTCTCGGCGCGCACGCGCAAAATCCGCAGCAGGCCGCGCCTCCCTCTGACGCTCCCACCTCTGGCGCTCCAAAGACCGCGTCGCAGCAATTCAAGAATATGCAAATCCTCAAGGACGTTCCGGCCGATCAGATCATTCCCGCTATGCAATTCATCACCGCTTCTCTCGGCGTTGATTGCGAATACTGCCATGTCGAACACGCTTTCGATAAGGACGACAAAAAGCCCAAAGTCACCGCGAGAAAAATGATGGAAATGATGATCACCATCAACCAGGAAAACTTCGAAGGCCACCGCGACGTCACCTGCTACACCTGCCATCAGGGCAGCGCGAAGCCAGTGAGCATTCCCGTCATCTCTGCCAAGGAAAAGTCACCTGGAATGATGGAAGGCGGTTCGATCACTGCGTCCGGCAATCCCGCGCCGGAATCGCTGCTGGACAAATATCTCGCAGCCGTTGGCGGAGCGGACGCGCTGAAAAAAGTTACCAGCCGCGTCGCCAAAGGAACTGTCACTGCATTCGGCGATCAGCACATGGCCGTCGAACTTTTTGCCAAGGCGCCGGACAAGCGCGTTTCTGTAATGCACATGAAAGAAGGCGAAAGCGTCACCGCCTACAACGGGAAAGTGGGCTGGCTCAGTGTTCCCGGCCGCGTCCACATAATGAACCTGCAAGAATCCTTCGGCGCCAGAATGGACGCGGACCTCGCCTTTGCGGAAAACGTGAAATCGCTTTACGCAAAATGGGAAACGCTGCCGGGAGAGAAAATCGACGGTCACGATACCTGGCTCGTCATCGGCCACAAAGAAGGCAGTCCGCCGTTGAAACTTTTTTTCGATCAGAAATCCGATCTGCTTCTGCGCTTGATTCGTTACATTGACTCTCCGCTGGGCTACAATCCCACGCAGATTGATTACGCGGATTATCGCGCGGTAGATGGTGTGAAGACTCCCTACCGGTCTACCGTCGCGCGGCCCGGCAATCGCTTCACTATCCAGCTCGAACAGCTCCAGCAAAACGTTCCCGTGGACGATGCGAAGTTCGTTCCACCTCCGCCACCCCCGCCGCCTCCGGCTCACTAGCGACAATCGAAGGTGTGTGATGCGTGCAACCCGGATGCCCGCGATGAATCAGCTTATCCTTTCGCGCCTCGCGAGTTGATCTTGGCTAGATAACTTTAGCTAAGCGGGAGTTATGGGTTGACCGGTAGTGACTCGCAGCGCAAAGTCGCGGGAATGTTCTTGTTTGCGTCGGAGTCCATCTCTTCGTCAAGATCGGTATGGAACTGGGACAACAGCTGGCCACCCGCTCGCTTGAGATTCATTACGGTTCAGAGTCCGCGGGCGGAGATCCCAGAATCAAGGCCTGGTCGCGTTCCAGGGAGCTTCGGCGCAGGTCTTGCGAGCGCGCCAATGCTTTCTGCGCGAGTTCGGTTTGGCCGAGCTTTCGATATGCCAATGATAACTGATAGTTAATATTACCGAAATGGTCGCCGGGAGCAGCCTTCTGGAGTTTTGGAATAGCTTCGGCAAACTGTCCCAAGCGGACGTACGCTGTGCCTAACAGCCCACTGGCTTCATTCAGATTGGGTTGAAGCCGGAGCGCGCGCTGTAGATAGGGAACAGCTTTCTCGCTTTCGCGGTTTACCATGTAGAGGCGTCCCAGCAGATAGAGCGCCTTAGTGCGCGAGGGATCGAGCGAAACGGCCCTTTCCAACTCGCCTTGCGCGTCTCCGTCGGAGTGATTGTCGACGTAGAATTCCCCAAGCGCCTCGTGAAGTTCGGCTTCGCCGGGACGCAGCTGTACGGCGAGCTGATACTCTTTAATTGCGTTGTCAAGGTCCCGGCGAATGGCGTAGCCTTCGGCGCGCAGCTGGTGGGTACGCCAGGAGTTGGGGAAAGAACCCTCGAGCCGGGCGTACGCCGCTGCCCCCAACGCTTGGTACGTCCGCTCCAGCCAGTAGCTGGCTTCGGCATTTTCGCTTGGCTCACCACGGACTTGCGCCAACGTGGTGGCCGCGGGTTCGTATTGTCGCAGCGTGAAACAGGTTTTTCCCAAGAGGACCTGGGCGGAGCTGCTTAGCTGCCTGCCGCGTATGGAATCCGCGCAGCGCGAATAGAGATGGGCCTTGCATGGATCATGATTTGCTGAAGAATTGGATGCCTCATGCCATCGTGAAAAGTCATTTTGGAAGGATTTCCATTCGCGGTCTGAAAAGGCGTTTTCATTCGCTGCGGCGTAAAGACTCGCCAACAAAAAATGCCTAGCTGTTCCTTCCGGCTGGTCCAGCACTTGCGAAATAGAACTCTTGGCCAACTGCTGCGAGAGTTCGATTGAGGGGAACTCCTGTTGCAAGGTCAGGAATTCAGGAGAGATTTCCCAAACCTTGCCTAGAGATTCTAGGACCCCCACGGCTTGGCCTCTAACCAACTGTAGGTTCGCCAAGCCAAGCCAGGCCAGCTCATTTCGTCGATCAAACTGAAGCTCCAGATGGAATTCGGTCTCTGCTTCTTTCAGCTTCCCCGCGTGCAGATAAGCTTTGCCGAGCAATGTGTGCAAGCCCGCCTGGGTTGGCTCGATGGCCAGGGCCTTGCGATATTCCTGCACAGCATCTTCCCAGCGGTCGCGCTGGAATAATAGATCACCGAGAAAGCGATGGCCCCAGGCCGACTCTTTGTACAACCGCGCGCCGCGATAGGCAAAATGGGCAGCCAGGTCCAAATATTGATGTCCGAGTTTGTACCAGGGGTCGGGCTTATCGGAATCGAGGGCAGCTATTTGACGAAACTCCTCGGCCGCAGCTTGGAAGTTTCCCTGACCGAGGTAACACGAAGCCAATGCTTCGCGGGCATCGCGGTTGGACGGATCGAGTTTCAGCGCGCGCTGGAGATACAGAACGGCTTTTTCAGGAGACCCAAGTTTGAAGTAATCCATCCCGACGATTACGGTGGGGCCGACCAGATTGGGCCTTTCGCGTAGGGCCTTTGTCAGGTGGCGTACCGCTAAGTCGTATTCGAAAAGACTCTGGTAAGCGAGCCCCAGATTAACCTCAGCTTCAGGGAGGTTTGGATCGAGAGCCAGGACCCTCTTGAATTCTTCCGCAGCGTCGGCAAACTGGCCGCGTCGTAGAGCATCCTGGCCGGCGCGGAACGACTTTTCGAGCTGTTCTTCGGAAGTCTGGCCAGTCGCCAATGTCGGAGTTATGACGAGCAGAATCAGAGCAGCCAGCTTCATCCAAGCATTTTCACGCGAACCGGACATTAGATCAGCACGAATTCGGAAGGAAAAGCACAAGAGCCATGAACCTGAAGTGAAATGAGGTATTCGAGAAAGAGTCGTGCGTCTGGGCGGATGGCCCGCCCAGACGCACGAGAGGAAGTCCTAGAAGCTGAACCTCAAGGCGAACTGGACTAAGCGCGGCAGATTGTATTGACCGGTGACTCGGCCAAAGTCCGAGCCCCCACAGCAGCCGGAATTGGGCGGATTGAACTGCGGATGATTGAATCCGTTGAAAAACTCTGCCCTAAACTCAACGCCTAGTCTGTCTTCCGGACCAAACTTGGTGTTTTTGAAAACGGCAAAGTCAAAGTTTTTCACGCCGTCGGTGCGAATGTTGGGTTCGGTGCGCGAATCGCTGCCGGGACCGGAGGCGGCGAAGTCGTTCGGGTCGCCTTTCGTGAATACGGAAGTGTCGAACCAGTGGGCCAGCCGATCATCCAGAGAACCGGAGGTCAAATGGGACAAACTGGTTCTCGTTGGGCGGGCACAGGGCACGTTGGGGATGCCGGAGTTACTAAGCGCTCCAGGGCAACCTCCGATGATTATCGGGAAGCCTTTCTGGAATGTGATGATGGTATCGATTCCCCATCCGCTGATGAGCTTATTGGCCACTCCGTTCAGGTTGTTTGCAAACTTCTTGCCTCGACCAAAGGGCAAGTCCAGCACAGACGCAAGTACCAAGCGCTGAGAAACGTCAAATGCATCGAGGCTTCGCTCGTGGCGCAGATCGTTTGGATTGGCGTCGTTCCAGCTCACGGGGCTGGCTTCCAGCCAATTGATTTCCGAGTTGGTGTTGTCAATCAGTTTGGCAACGGTGTAGCTGGCGAGCACCTGAGCGCCGGCAGCGAAGCGCTTCTGCACTTTCAACTGCATGGAATGGTAAATGGAATCGCGGTTATCCGGCTCCTCGAGGTCCACGTTGTCCCACTGCGGGAAAGGTAAGAGCAGTTGAGCTGCCTTTACCTGAAAACTCGTCCCCACAGTGCCCGATAGCACCGGTCCAGTACAGTCCAAAACATGTGGCGGAGGGCAATTCCCGGCAAACGGGTTGTTAACCAGCGTCGTCAGTGCGGTCACATCCGCAGCGGTCTTGGGCAGCAACTGCGCCGGCAGTTGGTCGATGCTCTGGGTATGCATGGGCAGATGGGTACCCTTGGACCCGGCATAGGCGATGTCAAACAGCGTATTCCCAGGGAGCTGGCGCTGGATGTTGAAGTTCCACTGCTGTACGTAAGGCGCTTTATAGCCGCTGGTAGCTGCTCCGAGGCCATTCCCTTGCTCGTTGATCAAAGCAGGGTCCCTCCCGAAGGGAGGAGTGATTCCGCTTGGGAAGGGATTGAACAATGTGTTCTTGGGGGTAACCCCATCCGAGTTCACTGCGAGCAAGTTTGTATTAAAACTGTTAATGAAGAGGTTGTGGGGAGCATCGTCCCAGCGACCATCTACCGGGAGGTAAAACATCCCATAACCGGTTCGGATGACCGTGTTCCGGTCAAGCTGAAAGGACAGACCGATGCGCGGGCTGACGTTATTCCAGGCATCAAAGGCGCTACGGCTATGATGCTGCGAAGAGTTCACCAGATCAAAGGCACCCTTCAGATTCGGCAATCCGGATTGGGTTGCAATCGGACTGGCTTCGGTCGGGTTAAAGACCACGATTCGATCAAACCGCTCTGTCCAGTCCCCTTGTAGATCGACCCGAAGTCCAAGGTTCAGGGTAATCTTCTTGGTGAGCTGGAACGTGTCGCCCGCATAGAACGCTTTGTAAATATTTTGGTCGGCGGTCCTGGCGGGCTCGGTCACGCTGTCACCGTTGTCCCTTGCATACCCGAGCAGAAAAGAAGCAAAACCGTTCCCCGAGGAGCCGTTAGCTCCAGAGGCAGGGTTGTTAGGGTTGAGAGGATTTGCCGCTGTGAGGCCAGCATCGAAGTTGAAGAAACCTGCAGGATCGTTGCTCTGGTAGTAGTTGTTGCGGAGCAGACGGAACTCAAAGCCTACTTTCAAATTGTGCTTCCCCATGATCTTGGAAAGCATGGGGCTGACGCTGAGGGTATCGTCCCAGGCGCCGATGCCGCTTCCGGTTCCCTGCGAGCACCAACTGCCGTTGCCCCAGTGGTTGTCGCCATTGGTTTCTGATACGCATACCGTCGGAATGTGAGTGTAGGTCATCTGGGGGGCTAACGCGGCCCAATTGGGGCCAAACACCGATAAATCGATGCCCTGGCTTAACGGCGTGCGCAGATAAACGTAGCGTGTGTAGCCTAGATGCAGGTCCAGAATCGTCTTGGGCGAAAACGCGATGGTGTCACCCAAGGAAATCTGGTTGGCTTTCGTGTCTTCGGTGCAGCGGTCGCTGCAGATGTCCTTAAACGGTTCATCGGGAAGCGACAAGATATGATTATGGGTGTACCGCCCGTAAATCCTCTGTTTAGAACTCAGGTTATAGTCAATGCGAGCGTTGTATTGGTCAACGTTGCCACCGGTGCTGTAGCTTTCGACAAAGTTGCCGCTAGGATTGTTCGTTTGATTTGGCATTGGGAAATAGGACAAAAGGGCCATGGCAGTGGGATCAAGCCGGGCGGGATCGATCACGTTTGGCACACCGTTGAAGGAGAATTGCGTCCTGCACGTCGCCGCGCTTGCGGTGCAGCCTGAACTGGTGGTTGGGTCGTAAATAGGAAGCAGTGACGTTGTGTTGGCAGAGCCTATTTGTGAAAAGTCTCCGCTTCTCTCAGCCGCGGTGGGAACCCACGTTGTCAAAATGTTGCCCTTACGCTGCCGAAAGCCCTCATAACTCCCGAAGAAAAATAACTTGTCCTTGAAAATGGGCCCTCCAGCATTGCCGCCGAACTGGTTTTGGGTAAAGGGAGGACGCTTGGCGCCACCTTGGTTGGCGAAGAAGTCGTTGGCGTTCAGCACTTTATTTCGCAGAAACTCGTATGCCGAACCATGAAAAGAGTTTGTGCCGGACTTGGTGTTGAGGTTGATGACGCCGCCGGCAAACCGCCCGTACTCCGGGCCCAGGTTATTCGTCTGGACCTTGAATTCCTCGATGGCATCTTGCGTTGGAACCACGGTGACAACGTTCAGATACGCTCCGTTGGTCGGCACGCCGTCGATCAGGATCTGGCTCTGTCCGGCCATGCCTCCGCCAATCTGAAAGTCTCCCAGAGCGAACGGATTTGCGCCGACCGGATTTCCAGTGGACGAGTTCCCAGCGGAGGGCTGACCTTGTGGCACCACGCCCGGCACAAGAGCTACCAGCGCCAACGGGTTACGGCCATTCAGGGGCAATTCAGTAACGCTTCGTTGTTCCACTACTTGCCCCAATGAGTTCGTCTCCGGTTGGAGCAACGGCACTTCCGAAGTTACCTCGATGGTTTCGTTTTGCGCCCCGACCACGAGGGAGATATCCACGCGGAGTCCGCTCTCGATTTGCACGATGATGGGCTCGCGGACGAACTTCTTGAAACCGCCTTTTTCACCTTCCAACTTGTAGCGGCCGGGCACGATATTTACGAATGTGTAATTGCCGGACGTGTCGGTTTCGATGCTGTGTTTTTCTTGTGTCTCCAGATTCGTCAACGTGACGGTCGCGTCAGCCACTGCGGCTCCGCTTGCGTCCGTTGCAGTTCCCCGGATGGTGCCGTAGACATTTTGAGCTCGTCCCTTTGTAGCCGTAAGCGTCAGAAGGAAAATAGCTACCAGAGATGCAAGCCCAAGCTTTTTGAGATTAGGCATTCGTTTCCTCCTAAAATGATTTCTGCGTGATTAGCCCAGCCGCACGGACGCACCAGCCGGAGGCGACGTATTCTTCTGGTTACGTGATGAAGCTTGTAAATAGAACGGACACAGGACCACTCCCACGACACTCGCAATTAGTGACTCTTTTAGACCCGGGTTTTTCAATAGTCAAGTGGGAAATCGTTATTCTACGAAAAAAGAGCGACTCTTTGTTCCAGGCGGGGTGACAGGAGAGTTCGGGAACGGTTACGGTCGCACCGCAGGGTTTGCGGTCTTGGCAGGGGACTGTTCGCAGCGGGAACTATGCCCTGCTCCAACCCCGATTCGGAACTAGCCCCACTCCCTCTTTAATCGTGATGAGCCTGTTGGACGCGACCTGTTTGAAGGTTTCGTGTAGCCCATTCGGCCAATAAACGTCGATGTCCGCCGACGTCGAGTTCCCCAAGCCGAAGTGCAAACGAGAGTCGTTGCACGAGAAGAAGCTGGATTGGCTCAAGACCGCTTGCGCCTGAGTCTTGCCCGCATAATGAACCAACACCCTGGCGCCAATCGCGCTGCGGTTGGACTTTACTCCCTGCAATTTCACCTTGATCCAATTGGTCTTTCCGCTCACGTCATTGCGCAACAGCGAGGGGGGCTCGTTGAGATTGATAATAAGGATGTCGATGTCTCCATCGTTGTCGAAATCCCCAAAAGCGCATCCCCGGCTACAGTGTGCGGCCGCCACCCCTGGTCCGGCCTCTTGGATGAGCTCTTCGAAAACGCCGCTGCCTAGATTCCGAAAGACGGCACGCGACGTTTTGTAGGGGTATTGTGGCAGCGTTCGTTCCACTTGCGGGTAAACGTGGCCCGTTACCATGAAGATGTCCGGAAGACCATCGTTGTCAAGGTCGCCGATGCCGGCGCCCCAGCATACGTAGCGCGTTTCGACTCCGATTCGCGAAGCCCCGGTAGCATCATCGAAGTTTGCCTTCCCATCGTTGTGATAAAGAATGTTGGCGTCATCGGCGAAGTGCGTCTTGAAAAGATCAAGATGACCGTCCAAATCGTAATCGCCAACCCCCACACCCATCCCCGCTTGTTCCATCCCGTCATCGCTTAGAGCCGCGCCGCGGAGGACTCCTTCCTCACGAAAAGTTCCGTCTCGATTGTTCATGAAAAGCAAACTCGGAGTGGAGTCGCATGCCACATAGATGTCCTGCCACCCGTCCTCGTCAAAATCCGCCGCAACCACGGTCATTCCATAGGTCGGTGTGGCTTTTGAGATGCCCGCCCGTTGGGTCACATCGGTAAAAGTTCCGTCACCGTTGTTTCGATAGAGGGTGTGCTTGCCGGTTGCTAGGCCCCTGGGGCCGCACTCGACGGGAATTCCTTTCCAGCGACAGTTCGGGTTTTCGCCGGGCGTCAGCGCATTTTCAAACGAAAAACGAACGTAGTTGGAAACGAAGAGATCCAGATGCCCGTCACGGTTGTAATCCAGGAAGGAACAACCAGCTCCAAATCTTTGTTCATCGCTCCAAAGGCCGGCCGCTTTCGTCACATCGGTGAAAGTTCCATCGCCATTATTGCGATAAAGCGCGTTCTGTCCGAAATTGGTGCAAAAGATGTCGTCGAAACCGTCGTTATTGTAGTCGCCGATACAGACCCCACAGGCCCAGCCGACCGAGCGCAAGCCTGCTTTTTCGGTAACGTCCGTAAATGTCCCGTCACGGTTATTCTTGTATAGCCGGTTCGTCGCACCTTCGGGAGCGCCTTCGAGGCGAGTGCCTGAGAGCACAAACAGATCCATCCACCCGTCATTGTCGTAATCGATGAAAGCACAGCCGCATCCTGTCGATTCAACGATGTACTTCTTTTGTTCGGAATCGCCATAGATTACCGGGGCGCGCAACCCAGCGGCAGCAGCGACGTCGCTGAAGCGCGTGTTGAAGGGACGCCCTGAAGCTTTGGGCCTCGGAAAGGGCTTGGCCGTGTGCGTGGAAACGCCTTGCGCCAACAGCCGATTCGCGCCAGAGGAGAGCGCGGCGGCCCCGATGCCGAGTTGGACAAACCTGCGACGGCCCAACTTCATGGCGCTGTGGGCCCTGAGCTCGAGAGTCCAAATGAACCACGCAGCCAGTGGATCACCATGCGCGACGTGACAGAACGACAATGATGCGCACCGCGGTTCATTTCTGAGTCGACGACGATTGCGCAGAGACCACTGCGGGATCGGCGAATTGTAGCCAGAAGCCCATCATTTCCTCGTCGCTTGGTTCGCCCCAACGAACGGACTTGGACGGGTCGGGATTCTGGAAGTTATTCTTGGAATTGTCAAAATATGCCACGGTCATAAGCTTCGTGCCCTTAGGCAACAAGAATTGTTTCTTCAGGAAGTACGTCTCCTGCCATCGGAAATCGTAGTGCGGAACGTACAGCAGCACTTCTTCATGGCCATCCGGATAAATAGCCTTCGTCAGCATATTCTTCCCGCGAAAATGCATATGGGCCGTGTAGGCCACTGCGATCACGTCCTTCGGCAGGGTGTAGCAGGAAGTTACACGGTGATTGTCGTCGTTCGCGGAAGAAGTTCCGGGAACGCCGCCACCGTCGGGTGCGGCGCACCCATCGTCAATGACTGGCGCTTCTGGGCGCAGGTGCAGCACCTTTCCGGTCCGGTAATGATACTGGTCTTCGCCCTCGTTCGCCTTGCCATGCCTTTCAAGGTGTTTCGCGACTTCATATTGGCCGACCACGGAAACTGTAGCGTGATGAACCACGCGACGGTCACCTGGCAGCACCTCGGCAGCTTGTATCCATTTGTCTTCCCTAAAATTCGTTGGGACGTATATGTATTCGTAGTCGTCTTCGGCAGTTTTTGGAATTAAAAACTCTGGAATCGCGAATACGACGTCAGGCTTGATGTGCCAGCCTGAAGCGGGCGCCAAGGCCGGAAAGGGAGCCGAGTCCGACGACGAAGCCGGAGCGCCACCTCGTTTGGCTCCGTTTTTCACCCAAGCGTCGATGATCGCGATTTCTTCGTCCTTCAATCGAGCGTCGTTGATGAATTCACCGAAAACCGGATCTGCATGCCACGGAGGCATCTTGCGCTGGACTACATTCTCGCGAATCATTCGCGCAAAAGGCAGCACTTCCTCGTAGGTTGTCAGTGACATGGGTGCAATATCGTTCGGACGATGACAGGATGTGCAGTGCTTGTGCAGAATCGGCGCTACATCTTTGTTGTAGGTAACTTCTGATTTCACATACGGCGGGCCTTCTTGGCTTGTCACGGCGTGGGCACAAAATCCGCCGTAAAGCAAAATTAGTGACATTCGCCACAGACGCATGGCAATCATGGCTCCGCGCTGAAATTTCAAAATATTTT
>WNFQ01003821.1_pt1 | contig 10980 bp, 9 predicted proteins | sample 5400171 | NCBI WGS metagenome assembly WNFQ01 (sample SAMN13153356, study PRJNA577476) | soil metagenome | isolation source: 20 cm soil under Madrone tree | place: USA:California | collected 2016-06-14 | reverse complement strand
GATCCGGCCGTTGTGGACCAAATCGGGCGCGAGGTCGGACCGAATGTGGGCGGGAAACTCATCATTCGCCGGCCGTGGCCGTCGATGTTGCGCACGATCTACGGGGACAAGGCGCGCTATCGACAGCAATACTGGAGTGAGTTCAAAGGCAATTATCTGACTGGCGACGGCGCACGCCGGGATGAAGACGGCTATTTTTGGATCGTTGGACGGATCGACGACGTTCTGAACGTCGCTGGCCACAGACTTGGCACGTCGGAAATAGAAAGTGCGCTCGTCAGCCACGCGCGAGTTGCGGAAGCGGCAGTGGTGGGCAGGACGGATGAATTGAAGGGCCAGGCAGTCGTTGCGTTTGTGACAGTGAAAACGGGAGTTGATGCCAGTCGTGCACTAAAGGACGAATTGCGCGATCACGTTGCCGCGCATATTGGCGCGATTGCGAAACCAGACGAAGTGCGCTTCGCCGAAGCGCTACCGAAAACGCGCAGCGGCAAGATCATGCGGCGGCTTCTCAAAGAAATCGCAAGCGGAGCAAAGGTCACCGGCGACACCACCACGTTAGAGGACTTCAGCGTCTTAGCGAGATTAGCTGAATCCGAGGAGGCTTAGGAAAAATCGAAAATGACGAAAGCGAGCCTTAAATCATGAGCTTCATCCGCACAGGCTTTCGTGAGATTGCATTGAAGGTCAAGCGCCAGCGGACGCGCATCGCGCTTCGTCACGAGAAGCGTCTTCTCCAAAGAAGTGAGATCAATCTCGGACGCGAAGGCACTGCGCAAGCAGCCAATTTCCCCGAGCTACGCAATGAGATCGTTGCGCTGAAGAAACTGGAGCAGGAGCAAAAAGAAGTCGCACTTCAAATCGCGCGAATTGAAGAAGGAATAAAAACGATCGAAGAAGAACGGCAACAGAATGCGCGCGAACAAGCTGAGGCACTTGCAAAGCTGGAGGCAGATAAGAAGCCGCTTCTCCAGCAGCAAAACCAGGCGAAGCATAACTTGGACGTGTGCGAGCGTGAGCTTGCCGGCATGGAACGGCGTCTTCAGGAGAGCGAAGCTGCGGATCGCGATCTCTTGAAACAACTCTCGGATTTGCATGCCCTCAATCCGCCACCTGCGGACTTCGAAGCTCGATCCGCCAACATCACTGCGCGGCAAGCGAGACTTCCCGGGGAGCGTGCAGAACTTGTCCGCGCACGCCTGGGCAGCGCGGATGCAGTGCGTCTGGCAAAGGAGAAGCTAAATGGCGTCGAGGCCGAGCTTTCGGCGGTAGAAAAAAATATAGCGCGAACGCGAAGCGAGTTTGAAGCGCGTGACCGAAAGCTCAATGACAACATTCGCGCGCAACAGGACGCAGCGCGCGAGGCGCGGGCACGGCACCAGACAGTTGAAGAGCGAAAAAATCCGGCCTATCTAAGCATCGGCCGGCATCTTGCTGCAAAGGGTGTTGCCCCACCGAACGCGCCACAATTGCTGACAGAGGCGCACCGCCGCCGGGAGGCAGTGGATGCCCATTTGGAGCACAAAGCCGAGCTCGCTTTGCTTTCCAGCCAGATCGACAAGCAGGAGCTGAGGAAGTTTTACTTCAGCGTCTTCTCGGTACTCGTTCTGCTCGCACTCATATTGCTTGTTGTTTTCCAATCTCCCCGCGGACGCGAGTGGCTGCCGCAAGAAACCGATACGATCCTGTCGATTAACGCCGAACAGTTTGAACGCGCGAACCTTGCAAAACGCTGGCGTAACGAAGAGCCAGCGCTTTGGACAGGATTAATTGGCGCAGCAGTGTCGGTTCCAGGTTTGGATCTGCCTCGCGATGCAGTGCGTATCACGCGTGCGCTCACGACGAACGAAGCCGGAGAGACTCGAGAGTTTAATCTGGTTCAGGCGCGCCGTGACGTTTCCAAGGCCATTCGTGCAATCACGACTGACAAAAGCTTCCAAAGGCGCTCCATCAACGGCTTACCGGTATGGGAACGAAAGCCCGCGTCCGCCGATGCTACGGCAGACAGGCCAGATTTTGCCGTAGCTCGGGTGGGACCCGCGACGCTCGCCGTCGGAGCACCTGAGGAAGTTGATGAACTGGTACTCGTGCGTCTCGGGATGAGACCGGACTTGAAAATAACCGGTCAACTATTCGATCGTTTCCAGGCGCTCGACCGTGACAGCGCCCTCCGGATTATTTCCCGCGATCCACCTGATCTGGCACGCGTTTTCCACCCCATCTTTACGCGCGAGCTGCTCGAGGTTTCACAATTACTCGGTCTTGCAGTGAACCTGCAAAATCCTGTAAAAGCCAGAGTGCTAATAAAAGTGAATTCATCCACAAGGACGACCGATCTCGCCCGAAACTTGCACGATAACCCGCAGCAGTGGCTGCGCTTGCCGGATACTCAACTGTTGCTTTACACCCAAACGCCTGAGGTCCAAACGCACGACAGCTCGAACATTGAATTGCGGTTCACCATGCCCGAAGGCACCGCTCGCCTTCTGCTCGAACGCCTGGCAAAAACAGACACTCCTCAAGCGGTAGCAGCGTATTGACCAAACAACGAAAATGCGACGCTTTGATCTGTGTGTTTCGGTAATTGGTGGAATGGCGGCGGCGTTGGTGTCAATGGACGCAAATGCCAACGGACCACTCGTTGATGTCCGATCCGTTGATCCGACGATCACGGTCGAGTTACGCTATGCAGGCCGAAATAATTTCCTTAGACATTCGCTTTATCCCCGTGGAACACACGCACTCGCTCGTCCCGAAGTCGCCTCAGCTTTGGCTGTGGCCCAGAGCTTTCTGCGGCGTTACCAATATGGCCTCAAAATCTGGGATGCATATCGGCCGGCAGAAGTGCAGGCCATGCTCTGGCAGGCGTCACACAACAGTGATTACGTTGCCAATCCCGGAATCGGCGCCGGCTCGCTGCATACTTGGGGTATCGCCGTCGACACCACCCTGGTCGACTCACAGATTCGCGACGTCCGCATGCCAACGGACTTTGACGATTTTACTCCCGCTGCAATGTTGCCTTACATGGGTCCGTCTTTGGAAATACGCGCACACGTGCGTTTGCTGCGGTACGCTATGCACATGGCTGGTTTTTGCGGCTTACGCACTGAATGGTGGCATTTCACGATCGCTGATTGGCAAAAATACGTGCCGCCTGAAAAAGCAAAGAGTGCCGCACAAGTTTTAGAAACTCACTCAGAAGGCGGATTGTGATCGATTCGATACTCCGTGGTTTGCGGCAACCGGAGTACGTTCATGTGTTACTTAATCCGTTGCCGGTTTATGGCTTGCTCATCGCCTGGATCGGATTGCTCATCGCCTTCTTTTCCAAGAGTCGCCGCGCTCAGATCGCCACATTAGTGCTGGTACTCATCAGCTCGCTCTCCGCATGGCCAGTTTATGAATTTGGCCAGCAGGGATACGATCGCGTCCTGTCGATGACGGATGAAGATGGAGAACGCTGGCTCGACGAACATCGAGATCGCGCGGAGGATCTCATCTGGATCTTTTACGCGCTTGCGGTCTTGAGCGCTATCGCAATCGCTGCGCCGATAAAATGGCCCAAATCTTCTGCACCACTCGTCATTGCAGTCATTTTTGTCGGCGTGGGGACCTTGGGAACCGGCGGCTACATTGCTTACGCCGGCGGCAAAATCCGGCACCGCGAATTTCGCAACGAACCGGCGCCGGCGAAGAAGGCACACGAGGAACATTGAGAATCGTTAAAGCGTTAAAGCGTTGAAGCGCTAAAGCGGAAACGAGCCAAGCGAAGAACCTCTGACTATCTCTTCGGAGAGCGCCGACATCACAATCAGCGATGTTTCGCTTCGCTCAACATGACAGCACGAGACCGTTTCAACGATCCAACGCTTCAACCATTCAACGCTTGACCGATGCGAACTGAACTCCAGCGCGCGGAGCAAAAGGTCGAAACGCGCAGCGAATCTCTCAAGAAACCGCTTGGCCTTTTCGATCTGGTTTTGACGCAAATTCTCTTTGTCGTCGGCTCGACCTGGGTCGGCGCCGCGGCGAAGCTCGGACAAGCGCATCTTTTCTTTTGGCTTCTCGCGATTTTGCTCTTCTACATTCCGCAGGCCGCGGTGGTGATTTATTTGAGCAATCGGATGCCACTCGAAGGCGGCATTTATCAATGGGCCAAGCTCGGCTTCAACGAGTTCGCCGGATTTATCGTCGCCTGGAATCTCTGGCTGCTTTCAATCACGGTCATCGCACTCGGCGGAATGTTCGTCACCACGAACATCTCTTACGCTATCGGTGCTGGCGCCGCGTGGATGCCGAACAGCAAATGGTGCGTCTCGCTAATCAGCGCGGCATTGGTCGGCGGCCTCGGCTGGGCTTGCGTCCGCGGTTTGTCGTTAGGCAAATGGCTCCACAACGTGGGAGCATTCGCGATGTTCGTCGTTTACGCAGCGCTCATTTTGTTACCGCTGCTCGGCCTCGCGCGCGGCGAATTGAAAACCTATCAGCCGCTTCAACTCGCGCTGCCCACGATGTCGATCTTCTATTGCTTCAACATCTTCAGCAAGCTCGCGGTCGGCGCGCTCAGCGGATTTGAATACGTAGCAATTCTCGCCGGTGAAACGCGCGCCCCAGCGCGTGACATCGGACGCTCGGTTCTCATCGCTTCGCCGGTGATCGCCCTAATGTTCATTCTTGGCACGAGTTCGGTGCTCGCGTTCATCGGCAACAACCCGATCGATCTCATCGGTCCGGTGCCGCAAACCCTACGCCTCGGACTACGTTCCTTTCCAATCGCAGGCGCCATCGCGTCGATTGGAATTTTGTTAATGACTGTGCGCACGATCTCTTCGACCAGCGTTCACGTAACCGGCAGCTCGCGCTTGCCGATGGTTGCGGGATGGGATCGACTGCTGCCGAATTGGTTTTCGCGTTTGCATCCGCGATACAGAACGCCGGTCAATTCCATCATCTTCGTCGGAGCGACCACACTTCTCATCGCGATTGCCAGCCAGATTGGTGCCGGAATACAGGAAGCATTTCAACTGGTCGATAACGCCGCCAATGTTTTCTACGGCATCGTTTACTTCACGATGTTCGCAATACCGATCTTTGGCGCGGGTGCGGTTCGTTCGGGAGCTCCGGTCTGGTTGCGCATTGCGGCAATCTGCGGCGCTGCCGTCTCGCTATCCGCGATATTTTTTACGATCTATCCAATCATCGACGTTCCAAGCCCGTTGAGCTTCGCTGTAAAAATCATTGCGGTGACCGCAATCGCGAACGCGGTCGGCGTCGCAATTTTCGCCATTGGGAAAAAAAGACGCCGATCTGGCAAAACTCCCCAGAATTAGCGTTATCCGTCACAGTTCTCGGTAACCCAGTGCAAATATTCGGGCAGCCCGCTCGAAATTGGAACAACGATGATTTCGGGGACTTCGTAGGGATGCAATGAGCGCAGTTTTTCTTGAAACGCTGATTGTCTATTCTCGCTTAGCTTAAACAACACGAGGGTTTCATTTCCGGATTCAATTTTTTCTTTCCAGCGGTAAATCGATTCAACCGCCGGCAAAATATTCGCGCAGGCAGCAAACTTTTCCGTGACAAGTTGATTTGAAATTTTTCTCGCCGTTTCGGCGTCGGGAAATGTGCTTAGCGCCAGCAGAATTTCGTGGGACATAAGAGGAATTCAACAGAAGACAACGAAGCTAACAAAAACTGTTTACACAAACAGGAACAAACTTCGTTATCTTAGTTTTCTTCTGTGTGGCTTGTTAGGCTGGCACCGGTGCTGAGCGCCGGCAAATCCAGCCGCCGCCAAGAACCATGTCACTGTCGTAAATCACCGCAGCTTGCCCCGGTGTCACAGCGCGCTGTGGCTCATGTAAATGAATCCGAGCGCGATTATTTTCCAGCGGCGTCACGCTCGCGGGTGTGCCTGGATGGCTGTAGCGAATCTTCACCGTCGCTTTGAAGGAGCCGCGGTCAACGTCCGCGGCTACAGCGTTGTAGTCCCGCAGTCGCGGGATGACCCCGGCAGCCGGATGCCAATTCACCCGGTCGATTTCGAATTCATCGCAAACTAAATTTTCCGCATCGCCGATAATCACGCGGTTTGTTTCAGGATCTAAATCGACAACGTAACGCGGGCGCAGCGATCCGCCCGGAAGTCCTTTGCGCTGGCCGATCGTGAAGAGCTCGATGCCGCCGTGTTCGGCAACGAAGTTTCCATCGACATCATAAATCTCGCCGCGATGAAATTCGTTTTCGCCGAGGTGCGAACGCAAAAACGCTTTGTAATCATTTCCCGGTACGAAACAAATTTCCTGGCTATCGAGTTTGTCGGCCACTTTCAAGCCCAACGAATGCGCGATGTCACGAATTTGAGGTTTCGTCATTTTGCCCAGCGGCGTGAGCGCGCGCCGAAGCTGTGGCTGCCGTAAACTAAATAAAAAATAGGACTGATCTTTGCGCGGATCGATTCCTTTGCGAAGCACGGCGTAGTTGTAGCCGGGATCGGTGATCCCGGCAGATCCAGACTTGATCGGTGCATCCACGCCGCCGGGGTCACCGCCCCCGGCTACAGAATGCTCGATAATCGCGTAATGTCCCGTGGCGATGTAATCGCACCCGAGCGCTGCCGCTTTACTCCAGAGATTGCCGAACTTGATCTTTTCATTGCATATCACGCAAGGATTCGGCGTCCGACCGGCCTGGTACTCGCTGGAGAAATAATCAATCACGAGCCGATCGAATTGGTCGACTTCGTCGACAACGTAATATGGAATGCCCAGCGAATGCGCCACGCCGCGCGCATCTGCTATTGCCTGGGGACCGCAACATTTGTCCTCTGCACGGGAGATACAGTCTTGCGGCCAGACTTTCATAGTGACGCCGATCACGTCGTAGCCTTGTTCGCGCAGCAAATATCCGGCTACGCTGGAGTCCACTCCACCGCTCATTCCAAGAAGAATGCGTTGCTTCTTTCGGCTCATTCGAATGCAGAATTTCGATCAAGAGGTGCGTGAGTCAATGTTTCCGCAGAGCACAGGCTGCCAGCCTGTGCTTTTCGGCAGCCTGCCGAAAAGAAATGTCGTCGGCAAGCTGCCTGCGCTCCCCAGAAAGTGACGCTTCGCTAAAACTTCACAGCTCGGCTTACGAACTCGCTTCCACGCAAGGTAAACCGCCAGGGATAATGCGCTGAGCGCGAGATACCGATTCGCGCATCGGCCACAACGTCCACAGCCGTATTGGCGTTTCGAGCAAAACAGTGCTGCGGGTCCGCGCACAAATTCATCTCATGGTGGCAACCAGTAATCCCGAGCGCCTGCGTTAGCTTGCCAGGCCCGGAACAGAGGCGTTTCACTTCGCTTAGTCCTCGACGTTTTTTCATTCGCTCAATGCCTTTTCGTGGCTCCAGCGCACGAATCAAAACGAACCCGTTGGCGTCGCCTTTCACCAGCACATTCAGCATCCAGTGCATCCCATAATTAAAATAGACATAGGCTGCGCCGGGGTGGTTTCGCTCGATAAAGCTACGCGCGCTCGGCCGTGTAAAAGTGTGCGCCGCCTCGTCGTCGATTGCCGCGTACGCTTCTACCTCGACAAGGATTCCCGAGCAGTCGCCCCAGATTAGTTCCGCGCCAATCAATTCACGCGCGCACGTGATCGGGTCGCGTTTAAAAAAAGAGGCGCGGACAATCTTGTTCGCCATTTGCCCTTGGTGATCCGCTCGTCCGTAAACAGATTAGCTCGACGGTTTATAGTAAACGGGAATCTTAACGTCGCTTTCGACCGGCTGGCCATTGCGAAAGGCCGGAATGAATTTCGCGCCAGTGAAATCGGTGATTGCCGCATCGCCAAAACCGAGCAGCGGCGGCTCCTCGGATACGACGCGCATGCTTTTCATATTTCCTTGTGCATCCACATTGACTGCGAGTTCCGCAACACCGGTCACCTGCACCGTGCTCCCCGTGTCTGGATAATGTATTCCGGTGAATTTTGAGTCTTGGCCGACATACGGTTGTGGATCGATGAAATCGCTTTCTTTTTTCAATTCGTCCAGCTGCTGATTGGCGAAAATACGCAACCGCGGTTTTCCTTTTACAACTGCGAATGTCACCGTTCCGTAGAAAATGGCGATGACCGGCTGATGATTGTGAATCGCAGGGACAAGCTTCTCATTCGCGAGGCGTTTCAATAGTTCCTGCTCCAGCAGTTCCGATCCCACTGTGCCGCGATAAGCGCCACTGCGAACGACGTCGCCAGTCGGTGCCACGAGACTGGAAAACATTACGGCACCGTCCTTTTGACCCTTTTTGATCAGATCGGCGGTATCAATTCTGTTTATCAGCGAATCCGGGCCTGTCCCGATCAGTGCTGGCCGGAACTCCGGCAGAGTCGGCTTCGGTGATGGCGATGGTGACGCGGTTTCTGGCGTTTGCGATGAACCGAGTTCGACACTCAGCAGCAAACCGATAATGCAAAAAATCCTGAGACCCATGGCGAAATAGGCAAGCGAAAGCTGTTCTCTTTGCAAGAGCGAACTGGTGAAACTTTATGCCGCGATTTCGGCCGGGATTCCAGCGGCGATCCGGTGCACAATTTTATGGCGCTGAAAATAATCGATGAGTGCATCGCGCGTTTGCACCGGATGCAGGACGTGATTGGCCTCCGGTCTTTCAAGTAACGCGCGCAGTTTCATGAAATGATGACCGCCACTGCGCGAATCAAAACTGTTGAACGCAATTTCGTATTTTTTGTTTCGATCGAGTGGCCGACCATCAGCCAGAGTGATCGAAACGATTCGACAGTCATTACCGCGGCCTTCCGTCTTCAGTTCGAAGCCAAGAAGGTTACGTTTCTCGTGGCTGGCGAATACTTCTTCCATGACAGTTTGTATTTCCTCAGGCGAAAGCTGCGCTGTTACGATGTAGTTTTCGTAAGGAATCAAGTTCCAGATGTCGTTCAGCGTTTTGGGACCGGCAACCAAACCGGCCCTGTCATCAAACGCGCCATGCATCACGCCGTCCACTGGCACCTTTCGCGCCACGAGCGCTTCGCCGATCGCCGCGCCAATGAGTCGTTCTACATCGCTGGGAATGCCTGGGCGGCTTCGACCCCGCAGCGTCTCGGCCAGTTCGCCGACTGGCGACGCTAGCGCAGCGTCCGATTCGGCAAGCTGCGATTTCGCTCGCGAAACAATCACGTGATCGGGATGGACATGCTGATCCATCAGCTCGCACATCGTTTCCCGATGGAGCAGCTTCTTTGAATTACGGTCGAACAGAAGATCGACTCGTCCTACGTGGATGCCGAAGTGATCTGCCTGAGTGAAAAGCGCACCGTTGGTCAGACGACTTGGAATTGCCTGATGCGTGTGACCAGCGACGAACACTGCCGTTTCGGGAAATTCCGAGGTCAGAGCCATTACAGTATTGGCAAAATCATCGCCGCCGGTGCGCATTTTCAATCCCATATGCCCACTCAGCACAATCGCGTCCGCACCTTCGTCCTTTGCCTTGGCCATCGCACGGCGAACGGGTTCGACCGGATTTTGAAACTCGATGCCGCGCGTGAACTCCGGGCCGAGCCAGAACGGCATTCCGGGCGTTGTCACTCCAATGACCGCGAGCTTGATGCCCGCGATTTCTTTTATGATGAGCGGCTGGATCTTCGCGAATGGATGTTCCGATTCGGAAGATGCGCCGGCCGGCTTGCCGTTCAGAACCGTGTTTGCTGCTAGCACCGGCATTGCCGATCGCTGCAGCGCGTTAAGAAACGTCTCAATCCCCCAATCGAACTCATGATTGCCGACAATCCAGGCGTCGTATCTGAGATGATTGAATAGATCGATCATCAGCTCGCCCTTGTTGCGCAAGCTGACATCCGTCCCCTGATAGACGTCGCCGACGTCGATCAAAATCGAGTTCGAATTTTGCCTGCGCCACCGACGAATTTGCGCCGCACAACGCGCTAATCCGCCGTAATCAGGATTCCCGTCGTAATCCGCGGTTGGCAAAATATGACCGTGGAGATCGGTTGTGTGCAGGATCGAGATGCAAACCGTATCGGACTCGAGCGCGGCAGCCGCACTCGCCAGCGTGGGAAAAGCACCGAGCAATCCCGCGCGACCTGCGAGTCTCAAAAAGTCTCGCCGCGTCCATGATCTGTATGGGTGAGACATTGCAGGATGAGTCTGCCGAGAGGCTAACCATAAATGAAACTCAGTTTCAATGGAAAAGGGGTGCCGACACAGCCCAAGAAGCGGCGGCTTGGGCAGTCGCTGAAATCTAAAATCGACGGCTGGCAAGCCGTCGTTCTTGATCGTTTGGTAACACAGCGTAACTATGTCGGTTACAATTCTCTTGCTATGCTTAACGAAGATTCCATTGCCGAACTAAAACGAAGCCTGAGAGGCAGACTCATCCAGCCGGGTGACGCAGATTACGATGAAGCCCGCAAGGTCTACAACGGCATGATTCATAAGAAGCCGCGGTTGATCGCGCGATGTGCTGATGTCGCAGATGTCATCTGTTCAGTGAACTTCGCCAGAGATAACGATCTGCTCGTCTCCATCCGCGGCGGCGGTCACAATGCAGGTGGACTGGGAATTTGTGATGACGGTCTCGTGATTGACCTCGCGTCGATCAAATACACGCGAGTCGATCCTGCCGCTCGCACTGTCACAGCCGGCGGCGGATGCGTCTGGGGCGATGTGGATCATGCTACGCACGTGTTCGGATTTGCTACGCCGAGCGGAATCATTTCTACGACCGGAGTCGGCGGCCTAACTCTGGGCGGCGGAGTTGGACACCTCACCCGTAAATGTGGGCTGAGTATCGATAATCTCGTCTCGGCTGATGTGGTATTGGCAAACGGCAAATTTGTTAAAGCGAATGCCGATGAGAATTCCGATTTGTTCTGGGCACTTCGCGGCGGTGGCGGAAATTTTGGCGCAGTAACGGCGTTTACATTCAAGCTGCATCCGATCGACACGCT
>WNFQ01013373.1_pt1 | contig 10984 bp, 8 predicted proteins | sample 5400171 | NCBI WGS metagenome assembly WNFQ01 (sample SAMN13153356, study PRJNA577476) | soil metagenome | isolation source: 20 cm soil under Madrone tree | place: USA:California | collected 2016-06-14 | reverse complement strand
CTAGTCGGGTCGGTCCGACGGCCGATGTGTAGATGTTCCCCTTGGTGTCGGTCACCGCGGTCACCGAGGAAGTGCTGTCGCTCCAGCCAATGGCAACGATGTTCGTGTCCCCTGCCAATTGTGCAGCGGCAAAGGTCGCAGACACCGACGATTGCGGCGTCTGCGGTACAGCGTAGTTAGCTTGAACAAACGTAATCGCCACCGGAGCACCGATGGTGTACGTTCCCGTTGCGGCCGCGCTGTTGAGGAATCCGCTGGCTGCAGCGATGGCTTTGATGGTCGTCGTGGTGCTCACCTGAATCGGGGTGGCATCGTTGTAGACCGTTGAAGAAGTTGAGGGTGTGCTTCCGTCCAGCGTGAAGTAGATCGTTGCGCCAGCCGTGGTATCCGCTAGATGTACGGTCTGTGCGGATGTGTATGTCCCTGGTGTCGGGCTAAAACTCGGGGTGGCTGCTGTGGGGGGCTGAATCATATAGGCCCCGGTAGCGACGGTGCTGTTGAGGAATCCGCTGGCTGCGGCAATGGCTTTGATGGTCGTCGTGGTGCTCACCTGAATCGGAGCAGCATCGTTGTAGACCGTTGAAGAAGTTGAGGGTGTGCTTCCGTCCAGGGTGTAATAGATCGTTGCGCCAGCAGTGGTGTCCGCTAGATGTACGGTCTGTGCGGATGTGTATGTCCCTGGTGTCGGGCTAAAACTCGGGGTGGCTGTTGTAGCTTGTGAACCTGGCCCCTTTAACGCCACTAACTGCATGACCCAATTTCCCGAACTCATTGAGGCAGTGGCACTGTAGGCTCCCGCCGCCGTCACTACGCGGTCCTCCGCGATATCGCCATCTGGGCTAGTAATCACCCGATTGGTAAAGCCTGTGCCCGCCGCTGTGGTTGTTGAGGTCACATAATTGGCGGCGAACAGCAAATCATTGGCGTTCGCGGTGGTTAGCGAACCAGAGTTACTGGTCGTTCCGCTACCGGTTGATCCGACCGCAGCTTCCACTGGTGCCACCGAATCCAAGCCTCGATATGCCAGGATGCGCACATCGGGATACGGCACAGCCGCACTAAAGCCTACAGTTACCGTGTTTTGGTTGGCTGCAGCCGCGACAACATTTTTCTAGTCGGGTCGGTCCGACGGCCGATGTGTAGATGTTCCCCTTGGTGTCGGTCACCGCGGTCACCGAGGAAGTGCTGTCGCTCCAGCCAATGGCAACGATGTTCGTGTCCCCTGCCAATTGTGCAGCGGCAAAGGTCGCGGACACCGACGATTGCGGCGTCTGCGGTACAGCGTAGTTCTGCTGCACGAAGGAAATCTGGGCCGAGCAGAGCGTTGGGGCTAAGAGTGCGGGCAAAACCAATCGGAGCAAACACTTGATGTAAAAATCGCCAAGAGCCCTCCAGCGAGAGGATACAATTCTTCGAGCGACGGTAGTCATGTGTGAATTCACTGGGGCCTCCGGACGAGGTAACTACCTACGAATTGGGGACGAAAGAAACTGACCAGAACGCTAGGTCGCTCGTGAAAAAGTGGCTTATCTTAGCCCGACACTGTTCTTCTCTGCAACCTTAGAACAAGATGCAGGCTGATTTGACGGATTAAGTCGCACTCATTTTTTCTGCCAAGGGCTGATATCCCACCACAAAGGCTTACACTACCTTTAAAGTTCTGTGTGTAGTAACTAGGGCGTTTTGGCCAGACGGCGACCTGCCCGTGGATGTGAAAGGGGATGCGCCGCAAGAACGTCAATCTCAACTCTCGGATTCTGCGATTATGCTCCCTGCTTGGATTCCGAGTTCCCAGAACCGTGTGGTTGTACTCTCTCGAGCCAAATCTCGCGCCACCACGAATAGATACCCCTAGGACAGAACATCCGGCAGGCGCTGTATCGGGCTTGACAGACAACCGAGTCTAAGATGACACAGGGATTCTTAATCTCCTGTATTCTCCCAGTCCGTTCGTTGATGATCTTAGTCACGCGCCTTAGGACTCTGTAAGTTCCCCCACAGTAGGGAACCAGCTCAGAATCCCATGCCATTCCTCGGTTTTTTCCGTCGACATTGAGTGTTCGGAGGATCTCTTCATGGGATTTTATGCGCACGAGCTCGCCCGGTTGCAGACTGAGTTCGGCCGTCGGTGTCGGTTGACCAACAGGTGTTGTTCCGACCTTCTTTGGAAACTTGGAACCGCCCCAAAGCCTATGGGCTCTGTCGTAAAGCCATCGCATTGGCCGCCCCAGTCCGACGCCAGCCTGACTGAGGTTGTAGTATGTCGAATAAGTGAAGCCACGGATAATTCGCCAGAGGCCAACATTTCCAGACGTGTAGTCCTCGACGTACTGTCGAATATCCCACCAAGCCAGATCAGTGGTTGCATAAGGGAGTCGTGTGGCTTGGCAACCGTAGACAGTCTCTCTACCGTCGCTGTAAGAAGCGTTGGCCCAAACGTCTGCCTCTGAACACCCGTAAGCAGTGGAGTCCGCTGCATCTGCGTACGATTCAGGCTGGTGCCCTACGACTTCCGATGAACCACCGGTGACGGGCTTCAGCCACGCTTCTTTCCAGAAAATCAGGCAACCTGCCTGACAGCCGCCATGGGCCCGTCCGTCGCAGCGCGTTTCGAGATGGAGCGTTCGATCAACCCTCCGCCCACGTATGGGGAACACAGTGTCGCAGGTTTTGTGTGCCCGTTTGTATACCTGAAATCGTTTGCCGCAAAACGCAAACATCTCCGGCATGAACGGCATTCCGTCGAGCTGGCCCTCGCTGTTAAGAGTCCTAAGGATTTCTTCCTTGTTTTTAACTTCTACCCAATCCCCTACGCTCAATTTGCGTCTCCTACTCATGATCCTCACTCTTGAGTTTTATCCGATTCAACCTAAGTATCTTGCCTCATGCAGCAGAGCGAACCCATGGCGGTGTCGCCCAACGTGGACCCTACCTATTTCTTTTTGCTCAACTCAATGATCCGCTTGGAGACCTCTTCTTGGAATTGAGCTGCTATAGCCATCGGCGAAAACTGGGTCTTAGCTCGTCGCATACCTGTCTCTCCCATTTGTCTCCTCTGTTCCGGATGGCGATAGAGGAACATCAATGTCTCCGCCAGTTTTTCGGGCGATTCAGGTTCGACAAGAATACCCGTCTCGCCATCCACAATCGCATCAGGAATCCCGCCCGCCCTGGTCCCTACTGCGGGAATGCCGCAAGCGTTGGCTTCAATAAATGCTATCCCGAAACCCTCATACTGCTCGGTCAGGTTGACCCGCGAAGGCATCACAAATACGTCAGCGGATCGGAGAAGAGACCACTTCTGTGCTTCAGTAATATGGCCAGTGAAATGGACGCTTTCGCTTATCCCGAGGTCGAGCGCAAGTTTCTGAAAAAACTCGCGGTCGGTGCCGTCTCCTGCAACCACGTATCGGCAAGAAATGCCCTGCTTCTTCAAAATGTTTAAGGCATGCAGAACAAGATCAATTCCCTTGCCTCTGACCACTCTGCAGACCGTCGTAATGACGTAAGTCCTGTGGTTCCCGACCGGTTTTTCCTCGGCGCGCTGCTGAACCGCTTCCTCCGATATTGGAGGATGCACTAGCATAATTCTGTCGTCGGCTATCCCCCACATCTTGATCTCCGACCTTGTGTGGCGGGAATTGGCCGCAATCCAGTTTGCCTCCTTGAGCATCAGCCCTCTTCTTAGCAGATCATTCTTCTTATGCGGGTATCGGTGCACCTCAACATCGTGAGCGATGATTCCATACGGCAACTGCTGCTCACGTAAGAACAGAACAAAAGGGTACTGGTTAAGATCCAGATGGCCCAGTACAACCACATCAGGCCTGTTTCTTGCCACGATTCCCTTCAGTCTTGCGACTGCATCGGCAGATGATTGAAAAGGAGGAGTTCGATCCAAGATATACCGAAGAGCTGGCGACGAGCATCTGAACATCTCCAGCGCACTGACGCACGTATTCCCGAGCCAGTTCCCAGGGCGCTTGTCACAAATCATGGGAAACGAGCTCACCCACGGCTCGTACTTATCAAGAAACGTCATCCGCTGCGTGTCTTCCGGTGGAATGACGCCCAAGACGTGGACGGTGTTGCCCAAGGCGATTAGACCCCTGGCAAGGCTGTCGAGGTAGGCAGCGATGCCGCCGGGCTTTGGCTTGTAGTCAGACGCAATAAAGAGAAACTTGGTCATGCTCTAGGATAGAACCCCATGTTCAGCTATGAGCCTTCCATTGAGAAGGCTTGCGGCGCAGAATTTTCTCAACTGTTTGCTTTGGATTCAGCAAGAGATCAGCCAGTTTAAACGCCACGGCTTTGGCGAGTCTGCCTCTCTGAAACTTGAGTCCAATTTCGCGCAGCCGGCGGTTATGATAATCCCAGAATCTAGCAGGGAAGAGATTCACAACGGCCAACGCAAGATAGTGGTAGTATTCGTCCAGCAATTCTTCAAAACGTTTCTCCCATTCCTCGCTTGCTAAATAGATTTGCCCGTAGTCGACCAAGAAACCAACGCGGTTCAATAAGAAAGCGTTCAGCTGCATTTGTTCAGCGTTGAGGGCCTCTTCATGAATTCGCTCAAACGAAAGGATCTGGTGCACAAAGCCGAAATCGTTGTGCTGCAACACTCGATAGTAGGCGGCTTCGTCGGCGCACAGAGCTGTTCCGGGAAAGAACGACTTTTCGGCGCGCACGACGTCGGAACGGTAGAGAACGGATGAAGGGGGACCCATCACGGCAGGCCCCCCGAGGAGATGTTGGCGACAAATTTCGCGTCCCCTGAACACACGCTTCTCGAGAGGCAAACCGACCCAGATTACCCCACCCCGATTGATGGTATACGACCCGACCAGCGCTACTGAGGGATGTGCTTCTGCAACTTGGATCATGCGGCTTATACATTCAGGGAAAAGCCAGTCGTCCGCTGAAACAACTTTGCAGTATTTACTGTCAGAAGATATCAGCCGAAAGGCGCGATTGTGATTTTCGATTACGCTGACGAACTCCGTGCAGTTCACCACCTTAATCCCGAGATACTGCTCACCGTTGTAGACAGGCGTGACGATGCTTACCAATGGAGACGATCCAGCCATCAGACTCCTTTCGAGCGAGTAGCGTTGACATCAGAAGGAACTGATCAGAGACAATGCTTGTCCGTTCGGCGGCGTGAAACAGTTCTCAAAGGGCTAGGTCGTCCATAGAGATGTTAGTGTCCAGACTTTTTCGCACATTTCTTGAAAGGTAGATTCGGTTGTGGTGTTCGGCTCCCCCGAGGGGAGCTGAAAGTTTTTGCGCGGGCGTTCACGCAGCTTCGCTCGCCACTCCGACTTAGGTGGAAGCCAGAGCTTTCTCCTCGATTGATGAAGGTCTTTTCATCCCTCGAACTAGGTTGACGTACACCGTCATTTGCCCCATGGCATACAAGAGCATCCCAGCGTAAACCCCCAAGAGGATCGTCATTCCCAACAGGAGTCTGGGTAAAGGAGCAAGCAATTGACCGAACATAAAGTGCACTCCAAAGGCCAGGCATGCGGCAACGATGCCGGAAGTCAGCGGACGGCTGACAGCTAATAGAATGTCTTTGAGGGAAATCATAGTGCCCCTCACGCACCAGGCGATGTGAGGAATTACCCACAATGTTAAGACTGCTGAGTATCCTAGCGCGACCCCTCTCGGTCCATACGGCAATCCGAGGATATACCCCGCGATGACGATCGGCGCGAGAACAAATGCGATGTTCAGACTCCGCCTGACTAGTCCAAGTGGCATGAGCAACCAAGACAGGGGATTGATGAGCGCAAAAACCATAATGGTGGGAGCCAGCAATCGAAAGATCACTGCCGAATCTTTCCACTTCGGGCCAAGCAGGACGGAAATGATGTCATCGGAAAAAAGTGCAACGGTTAACGTGATCGGCAATGTGATGGCTAGGACGAGAGAATAGCCCTTCAAGAAGTAGCTCCTGAAACGAGGCGGGTCGTCCTGAATCCGGGATAGCGCGGAAAGGGCTACCCCGCCGACAGCAGAGTTTAAATTGTCGGTGGGAATATTGATCAGCTGATACGCTCTGCCATAGATCCCCAGCGCCTCTGCTCCCCAGAATCGGCCCAAAAGAACTTTTTCAAAATTATACGCCATATAGACAACCACGCTGTTCAACGTGATCGTACCGCCAAAGCGTACGAGCGATCGGATCTGAGCTTGCTTGCGGGGCCTTCCTGGAATCCAGGAGGTAGTCAGCCAGAAGCACACCGTCATCACGAATGGTGGCGCGATTGACATCGCGACAAGGGCCCAGTATCCGAATCCTGCTGCGGCTAGGGTAATGCTTATGGTAATGCTGACAGCGAAAGAAATGACGTCTATTGCCGCTAAGGCGGTGAAGCGCATTTGACGCTCAAGAAGCGCCGAGTGCTGTACGCCGGCCGCATTGAACAAGAAACCTGTTGCCAGAACCACGGTTATCCAAAACAGATTAGGCTCATGGTAAAAGGAGACAGCAACAGGCGCCGCCACTGTCAGAGAGAGCCACAGAATCGCTCCGACGAAAATGTTGACCCAGAAGAGAGTCGACATTTGTTCCTCTGTCACATTAACGCGTTGCACCGTTGCTGTGGAAAGGCCAAAGTCCCGGAACAGATTAAGGACGCCGGTGAACGCAGTAACCATAGCGACCAGACCAAAGTCCTTTGGATGGAGTAATCGAGCCAACACAACCAGGGAGCTGAGGCGGAGAGCAAACGTAATGGCTTGCCCGCAAAGTTTCGCAAATCCGCCGCGAATAACCTTGTGCTTTAAGTCCTTCATGGCACGGAGCTGCTCTTCGGCGAACAAGTAAGTATCCGGCACGAGATGCTCCAGATTTTCACAATAGTTGTGTTCACTCCGTTCTTAGATTCCCAGCACCGACTTGCGGCAGTAGAAGGCCTCTGCGTAGCCGCTGGGAGCGACGCATTCTATTCCCCGCAAGCGCATGAGAGACAAAAATGTCTCCGGCTCGAACCACTGTTTGAAGCGCTGCGATGCAAAAGCATCCACAAGGTACTGCACTTTTTTTTGATAAACATCCTTTTCGAGTGGAACAAAGAAGTTTGGTTGTCCCAGGTCTCCATCGTACTTCGGGACCTCGTATTCGAGGATCAAATGATTGCGGAAGGTATTCCAGGTCAGCTCTCCGATCAGACGATGATCTTGATGTGCGTCTTGACGATTGTGTGTAAAGATCAGGTCGGGAGATGCGCTTTTCAATTGTTCGATGAAGTCCTTTATTTTCGCACCCTCGAAAGGAAAGAAGGCGTCACGAAAATCGCTGACGATAATCTCTTTTTTCGCCGCGTGCTCCAAGAACATTGCGGCGCTAGTGCGGGCCTCTTGCTCGCGTTCTTTGCTGGAGCTGAATACGACCCAGGCGATTTCCACGTTAGCGTTCTGGGAGAGCAACCGCAGGATTGTTCCGCCGCAGCCAATTTCGATGTCGTCCGAATGAGAGCCAAGGCACAAAATGCGTAGGGGGCGATCATTCACGCCCGAAAGCGCGAGACTACGCATAGCGAAGTGCTCGGGGCCGCGCGGGGATCGTTGTGTCTACTCCCTTTTCAGAGTTGCCTGATGCATTGGGGATTTCGTGCGAGGATTTCCAGACCACCCACGGGGCGTTGCCCCCGGCATACACATCATCGAGCTGCTGTTTGTCCTTGAATGTGTCCATGGATGCGTAGAAGCCGTTGTGCTCGTGGCCCATCAACTGACCTTCATCGATGAGGCGCTGAAAAGGCTCCTGCACTAGCTCTTCGCCGTCTCGCATATAGTCAAAGATTTCGTGACGAAAAACGAAGAAACCCCCGTTAATGCGGATATTCGATTCGGTGAATGGTTTGATCCCCCCGACTTTTCCACCCGGTTGGAGGTTAACAACGTGATAACTCAAATTCGGCTTAGTGGCTACAAATGTCGCGATTTTCTTGTGCTGCATGGAGAACCTAACCAGTTCGGGGAGATCCAAGTCGGTTAGCCCGTCGGCGTAGTTGGCTAAAAACATCTCTTCGCCCTCGAGGTATTTCTTTACAGCCATCAGTCTCATGCCGATGTTGGAGTTCGTGCCAGTTTCTGCAAATGTGATTTTCCAATCTTGAATATCGCTGTTGAAAAGTTCCAGGTTTTGACCGCCCTGCGAGAGCGTGAAGTCATTCGACAGGCATTCGTCGTAGTTTAGGAAGTAGTTCTTAATCACGTCTGCGCGATAACCGAGGCATAAAATAAAATCCTTATGACCAAAGTGTGCATAGTACCTCATAACATGCCACAGGATCGGTCGATACCCGATGGGTACCATCGGCTTCGGGATGTTTTCAGCATAATCTCGCAAGCGCATTCCCAGTCCGCCGCAGAAGATGACTACTTTCATGTCTAGTTACTCCTTCCGAGAATCGGTCCTTTGTAGCCTACTGCGCGAGCTTTTCAATACACTCTTATTTCTGGGATTGGAACGACAAAGCGTCCATTCCATTCTCGTACGTGGGCGTTTTGGTCCATGATTTCGTCTTTGAGATTCCATGGGAGAATCAACACATAGTCAGGACGTGTCTCACGAATGTGGTGTGGCGGGAATATTGGAATGTGAGTTCCCGGCAGGAACTTGCCGTGCTTGTGAGGATTCCGGTCTACCGTGTACTCCAAGAAGTCTGTGCGAATACCACAATAATTGAGCAGGGTGTTTCCCTTGCCCGGGGCACCGTAACCCGCCACACGTTTTCCCTCTCGCCGCGCACAAATCAGAAACTCAAGCAGCTTCCTCTTGGTTTCCTTGACTTGCTCATCGAAAGACGCGTAAGTCTCCAACCGATTCACGCCTGCGGCCAATTCTCTTGCGCGTAGTTCTTCGATGCGTGTCGTTACGGTCTTTGAAAGGTCCTCCGCGTGGCGGGCATAGATGCGAAGGGAGCCACCATGCGTGGTCAATTCTTCAACGTCGAATAAGACAAGCCCATGGGCAGCGAAGATCTTTTCTGTTGTCCACAGGGAAAAATAGGAGAAGTGTTCGTGATAAATTGTGTCGAATTGATTTTCCTGCATGAGACGTAGGACGTGAGGGAACTCGATTGTTATGACGCCATTTGACTTGAGGAGAGCCTTCATCCCCGCGACGAAACCGTTTAGATCAGGAACCTGCGCCAAGACATTGTTGGCGAGAAGGAGGTCTGCCTGTTTGCCTTCCTCGGCGAGCTCACGCGCGAGATCTCGCCCAAAAAAGCTCACCAAAGTTGGAATACCCCTAGACATAGCTACCGTGGCCACATTGCCAGCTGGCTCGATGCCGAAGGCGGGAATTCCTCTGGCAACAAAGTTTTGCAACAGATATCCGTCGTTGCTGGCCAGTTCGACGACGAGACTCTCGCCGTTTAGACTAAAGAGCCGTACCATCTTCTCTGTGTACGCCTTCGCGTGAGCCAACCAGCTGTCCGAATAGGAAGAAAAGTACGCGTAGTCCTTGAAAATGTCCTCCGCACTCACGTACTCCTGTAGCTGGACGAGAAAGCATCTGCCACAGACGTAGACATGCAGAGGAAAGAAGGGTTCCATCTGATTGAGTTGATCAGATCGAAGAAAGCTCTCGCATAGAGGCGACATTCCTAAATCCACGACGGTGATTTCGAGCGGGGCTGCGCAGAACCGGCAGAGATTCAAGTCGGCACCGCCACCTGGCGCCGTCTCCACGATGCTCTCTTGAAGGCCAATGCTTTTGCTGGGCGACTGCATCATTTCGCGTTCCTTTTCCCTAGTTTCGTCGATTCGCGACTGCTGAGTTCTCGACAGCCACGCGATACCACTCCACTGTGCGCTCAAGTCCTGCGCGCAGTGGCGTTTCTGGCGACCACCCAAGCAATTCCCGAGCCTTTGTGATGTCAGCAACTCGAATTTGTTCAACCGGCCGGTCAGGCAGCGCTCCTAGTAGCGGCTGCACAGACCCACCTATGATCCCTACGATTTCCTCGACAACATCGCGAATTGGAACTAGTGCACCCGACCCCAGGTCAAAGGTGCGCCCTTCAACACCCACAGCACATGCTGCAGCCAGCATTCCCTTCGCAACATCGTCGACGTAGACCCAATCTACCTGACGCTTCCCGCTGCCCAGACGAGGCGCATCGCCGCGCAGCAATGATGTAACGACGTGCGGGATAATCTTGTGGTGCTGCTGGCCCGGACCGTAAGTCATATAGGGACGCGTAAGCACTACTGGCGTTCCGTAGAGCGCATGAAACATCCGCGCATAGCTTGACCCTGCGGATTTCGCAGCTGCGTAAGGAGAGATCGGCACACTCTCACCTTTTTCGGGCTGCGGCTCCTCGAGTGATGCAGCCAGCACCAGACGTCGAATCGTTCTCTTTGTCACACAGACCAGAACGTTGACGAGCGGAACGAGATCGTCTTGCAGGTTTGGCAAAACGTTGTCGATTTCCGGACCACCCTGACCACTGCCAGTGCAGTGAAATACAAAATCTGGCTTGGCCACATCGAAGAGATCTTCCACCGTTCCAATCTTTGCAACGTCACCGACAAGCCAGTGCAGACCAGTGTCTTCGCAATCAGGAGGGCGGCGAGTGACCGCAAAAACCTCCGCATTGGCCCGCAGAAGTTCTTGGCACAGGTTGGAACCCAGAAAGCCACGTGCTCCGGTCACTAGAACCCGGCTTCCGAGAAATTGCGTCATAATCGACGTCATGCTGATTACTCTATCCACCTCTGATGTCTAGTTAGCTCAAGCCTCGCTCGGAATAACTGCCTCGGCGTTGTGCGGCGGGGTGTCGTACAGCGACACAAGCTCCGCCGGAATATGAGCGAAATCCGTGCCCCGGAGGTAATCGCCCATGGACGTGCCTGTGCACTGGGAATCGATGTTGGGAGCACCACGCTGGGCTACTGCATCGTCCAAATGCAATGTGCGAAAATCAATGCTAAAGCGCGTCTTGCCAGAGTTGTTCGGAACGGA
>WNFQ01013007.1_pt1 | contig 10986 bp, 6 predicted proteins | sample 5400171 | NCBI WGS metagenome assembly WNFQ01 (sample SAMN13153356, study PRJNA577476) | soil metagenome | isolation source: 20 cm soil under Madrone tree | place: USA:California | collected 2016-06-14 | reverse complement strand
AGAACTGCGCTTCATAGCGCGGCGACCAACCTCCTGCGCGTCTGTGTCAGGAAATATCGCAACGCAGGTCAGTTTGAATTGTTTGCCTCCGTGTCGAAGCAGCTTTTCAAGGCACAGACGGAATTTTTGGTAGGGACAGCAGCGTCATCCAACAGATTGGGCCGTACGTTGTGCTCAGTACTTTTCCATTAACCACATGTTGCCACTCGTGGTCCAGGCCTTGAGCGCAAGCTTGCGGCCGTCTGGAGATGGGAATGCGACTGCTTCACCGAACTCTCCTGGAGTCTCCCAGAGAACATGCGCGTTACCAAGAAGATCCACATGTAAAACTACTCTTCTACTATGGACGCCAGCCGTAACAAAAAGGCTCTTACCATCCGCTGCCCAAATAAATGCCGAGAGGTTGCTCCAACCCTTCACCTGGATCTCCCGCGCCGGTTGTCCACGAAGGGAGAAAACGTAAATGGGGCCTGCAGGGCCTCGAATTGCGGCGATGCGCGCTCCATCGGGAGAGAGGTCTGAAAACCATCGGTCATCATTCATATGAAGCGCAAAGCGGAAGAGTTCAGGGCCACGGCCTTTCATAGGATCAAGAGCCGTAAAGATTTCCTGTTTGCGATCCTCCGTCGGCTCTGCTATCACACACAATGTCGAAGGAGACTTGGCACAGGTAAGCAAACTAAAAGGTCTCGCCATAAATAGCAACTGTGAGGGTCCGCCGGTAAGCGGAACCCGCATGACGGGTTCTGGGTCCCTTGCGCGCCAGCCCCCACTCTTTGCACGCCCGAGATAGATAATATTCTGGCCGTCCGGAGTCACGCGAGCGAATTGGCCAACCCCCTCTGTCAGGAGTGGTTCTGCTGTATCTTCGTTCAAGGACTGCTTGTAAATCCCGAAATGGCCGGTTCGGTTCGATCGGTTCGAAACGAGAATAATTGCGTTGCTATCGGCGGTCCACCCTGTCACAGCATCTGAGCTCTCGGTCAACGGAAAATGCTTTAGATTGAGGATGCGCGTACCGCCCGCCGCCAAATCACCCAAATAGGAGGTAAAGCGCGCCACCCATCTCAGGAATACAAGCCTCTTGCCGTCCGATGTTGCGCTGAGGCCACTCATGCAGTAGCCGGACCAACTTGTGAGTCGTTTGGGTTTGTCGATAGGTTTGGCTGTGCGGCTATCGAGCCGCATTTCCCAAAAGTTGCAGGTATTCCCAAAAAAATCCTCGGGCTCCTCGACCGAGTAGATCAATCGTCCATCGGCCAGCCAGAAAGCCTCATTCACTCTCCTCATTTCAGAAGGCGGAAATATGGTAGTCAACGGCCCACCTTTCAGGTCGCGGCTTACGAGATTGTCTCCGGAATCGTCGGTCCTGACGTAAATGATTCGTTGTCCATCCGGGGACCAATCGGTCCCTGCGATCGAACTGTTCTCATCGGTGTCAAAGAGTCTCCGAGCCTGCTCTCCGCTCGGCTGCATCAGCCAAATTTCGCGATCGCCAAGCCTGCCCCTTTTGGTTCCAAAAGAAATTAAAGAGCCATCGCGCGAAACGGAATAGGCGGTGGCATTGTTGCGAAGCTTCGTCGGCGCTCCACCCAGCACCGAACCCATCCAAATGCTCGTGCCTTGTGAAGACCCGTCGGTCCCACTGGGGTGAGCATTGAAAAGAAACCTGCTACTGTCCGGAAACCAAGCGGTAGTGGCGATCTTCCATTCAATCTGTTTGTCTTTGAGCTCCTCAGGCTGCGGAATGGTGCGGGTCTCACCGATCTCCAGTAATTGGATATGAACCCCGTTTACGTCAGCATAGGCCAGATATTTCCCGTCGGGCGAAATCGCCCCGCTCAGCACGCGATTCTCGAAGGAATTGACGGTGAGTTGCCGCAAATTCGGCCCCGGTGGAACTTGAGAGGACGATTGCCGGCGTTTGGTGAACCAGAAAATCGCGCTCGCGATCAAAAGTAGAGTAACGCCTCCTGCCGCCATCGCCCGCCACCAAGAACGATGTTCGGGTTCGTCCTTTTCCCCCAAAGCTTCCAGATCGGCGCGTATTTCAGACGCGTGCTGATACCGTGACTGACAATCTTTCTCAAGTGTCTTGGCAATGACATTCTCTACTTCTTCGGGTAGCTCTGGATTTATCTCTCGCGCGTGCTGCACATGCCGATGGAGAATTGCGGCACGAACCAACTCTTCGGTTTCGGCCCGAAATGCGTGTTGTCCCGTGGACATTTCGTGCAGAACCAGCCCGAAGGAAAACAGGTCCGAACGTGGGTCCAGCTTCTCACCTAGTATCTGCTCGGGAGACATGTAGCTTGCCGTTCCAAGATTGGCACCAGTCAGAGTGAGGGGAAGAAAGGTCGGCGCTGCCATATCAGGCAGTGAAGCGGCCTTGATCGACCCGGACGCGACAATTGAGTCAGGCTGCACCCGATCGGCAGCGAGTTTAGCCACGCCGAAGTCCAGGATTTTTGCCTCGCCGCGATCGGTGATGAAGATGTTCGCGGGCTTGATGTCGCGGTGAATGATGCCTTTCTGGTGCGCAGCCTCAAGTCCGCGAGTAATTTGGATGGCGAGATCGAGTAGCTCTTCCGTTGGCAGAGGCTTGGCGTGTTGCAAATCAACTCCAATTCGTTTGCGTAAGGTTTGACCTTCGAGCAATTGCATCACGATGAAGGGCTTGCCTTCGTGCTCGCCGAATTCGTAGATGGAGCAGATGTTGGGATGGTCCAGCGCCGAGGCAGCCCGCGCCTCGCGCTCAAATCGTTCCAACGCCTTCGGTTCGTCAGCCAATTCTTCGGGCAGGAACTTCAGGGCAACACGGCGGCCGAGCTTGAAGTCTTCCGCCTCGAACACAATACCCATGCCACCACCGCCCAGAACCTCCAGCACGCGGTAGTGGGACACCTTCTTACCAATCAAGTTGGAAGCGAATGACCCGTTCTCTGGTAGCGCTCCAGCCGGAATATCTGGAGGCGCAAGTGCCTTTTCTCGCCGCTGCACCGGGACCATCCAGCGGTACCCGCGGCGAGCAAGAGTCTCGATGTACTGAGGATTGTCGGCAGATTCGCGCAGCGCCTGGCGCAGTCGCTTAATAGCGGCGTTGATGCTGTGGTCGAATTCTACAATCGTGTCGTTAGGCCACAGCGTTTTGCGAATCTGCTCCCGGAGCACCACCTCGCCGGGCTTTTCCAGCAGCAGAGCCAGAATCCTGATGGCTTGCTCCGGCAGCCCTGTGCTCAGCCCGTCGTTTCGTAGCTCGCGCGCGCGGAGATCCAGCTCAAAAACACCAAAGCGCACCACACTACCAGATGGAACGGGCGTTTTCACGTTTTGTTCTCTGGCGCAGTGTACTGCGTGCCCTGTATGGTTTCAAATGGTTTCTCCGGGGAGCCTCTCCCGACCTGCGCCACTAACAGGTGTCTGCTCAGTAGGTTAGGCCAGTGATTTCTATGCCATAGTAATACCAGCCCTAGTGCATTGAACTATTTTTGCTCCTGCGTGAAGATTGCGCGTTCACAACGCGTCTCTTCACCAATTACGGGAGACATAAGGAGGATAAACATGAAGCGAGCTATCCATTTCATGGTGTTTGGGACCATTTTCCTGGCTGCGCTTGTGGGTATTGCACCGTCGGCGCAAGCGCGGTCTTGCTCCATGCAAGGCGTGGCGGGGAACTACGGATTCACACTTACCGGAGTGGTGATCCTTGCAACAGGCCCGGTACCCCTCGCTGCGGTTGGAAGGGCCAAACTGGATGAGACTGGGAATGCGAGCGGAACAGAATCCCGAAGCGTGGGTGGCGGCTTCGCCGACGAGACCTTTACCGGAACGTATACGGTGAATCCGGATTGCACGGGCACGGCCACACTGCAGTTCTACGAATCAGGGCAGTTGGTCCGCACATCGGAACTGTCGCTCGTTTTCGACAATAACGAACGGGAAATCCGCATGGTTCAGAAGTCATTGCAGCAACCCAACGGCGCATTCCTTCCCGTCGTGATCATCGTCCAGGCGAGAAGGATATTCACCGAAGAGTGAAGACTGAAGGACCCGCCCACCCGGTCCCGGGGTCGAACCCCCGGGACCGGGTGGATGACTTTGCGGGCTGCGGACTGTGAAAGGAATTTCGCCATGCGTGGAATGAATCGGAATCTTGCAACTGCCTTCGTTCTTCTCATCTCACTCGGCTATCCGGCAAAGAGCGGGGCAGTTGATTTCGCGCCGCCAAAGTCCTATCCCGTGGGGGCGAATCCGTCGGCGGTCGTTGCGGGTGACTTCAACGGTGACGGAAAGCCAGACCTCGCGGTGGCGAATGCGGGCAGCACAAACGTGAGCGTCTTGCTTGGAAACGGGGACGGAACTTTCAAGGACGCCGTGAATTCCTCTGCCGGTCCTTCGCCTTCTGCACTTGCCATCGGCGACTTTAACGGCGACCACAAGCTTGATCTGATTGTGATAGATACGGGCATCGCTAATATGATGTTAGGTAACGGCGACGGAACTTTTCAGCCGCCGGTACAAGTTAATTCCGGTCAGTCTCCGCTCAGCATGGCGGTTGGCGATCTCAACGGGGACAAAAAGATCGATCTCGTTGTTGGTGACCTGAGCAATGAGAGCCTGAGCGTGCTTCTCGGCAACGGTGATGGGACTTTCCTGCCGGCGAAAACCATTTCGCTCGGCAGCAGCGGCGCGATCATTTCCATAGTCATCGCCGATCTCAACGGGGACACAAATCCTGACGTGGTTGCAGCGACTCCCGCAGGCGCGGTCATCCTTGCGGGCCATGGCGACGGCACATTCCAGGCCCCGACCCCCGTCGCGGACAGTACGCATGCCGGCTTCTTTCTGGCCGGCGACTTCGACAATGATCACAAGGTAGATCTGGCTCTTCGAGCGACGATTCCTCCTCCGTCAGGATGCCATTTATTCTGTATATCGCACGCAGGCGTGATCGTATATCGAGGCAACGGGGACGGCGCATTTAACTCGGGGGTTCAAGTGGCCGGCTCCTTGATTCAGTTCATGTCCGCAGGCATCGTCGCGGCTGACTTCAACGCAGACAACAAGCTGGATTTGTTCATGGAGATCCGCGGCCTCGGAAATCTGCTGCTTGGCGAAGGAAACGGAGGCTCTTTCATAGGAGTGCCCCCGATCGACTCCGGGGCAAGAACACATCCTTCATTTATCGCCGCTGCAGACTTCGACGGCGATAGTCTCCCTGATCTGGTGCTAACCTATTCCCTCACCAACTCCGTCGCAGTTCTGCTCAACACCAGCCCGACCTCTGGCGCGGATCTCGCGCTGACTCTGAACCCCGCACTAGCAAACGGCGCCTCGGTGGGCGTCGACCTTAGTTACAACGTGACAGTTTTCCGCGAAGGCCCGCAAGATGCCTCCGGCGTGATACTCACGGAGAACTTGCCCTCCGGTTTGAAATTCGTTTCGGCGCAGCCCAGCCAGGGAACGTGCACCGGCACGATCACCATCACGTGCGATCTAGCAGCGATAACCGACCCGTCCACCGCGACCGTGCAGTTTACTGTGACGCCCACGGCGGCGGGAACCTTTATGGATGTCTTGCAAGTGGCGGCCACGCAACCCGACCTCAATTCGAATAACAATTCAGCTTCGATCACAGTCACTGCCGTTCTGCCCGCTGATTTGTCGGTCTCCGCCACAGCTTCGGAGACTACCGCCATACCCGGGGACAAGGTGACTGTGAGCGTGAAGGCGGCAAACAGCGGCCCTGGCACCGCCACCAACGTGACTCTGACCGATAGCGTGACCGACAGCACTCAAGTTTCGAGCGTGACGATTAGTTCAGGGAGTTGCAGCATGAGCTCCGGACAGATTACCTGCGCGCTCGGAACATTGGCGTCAGGGGCGAACGTCACAATGGCTTACATCGTCGCAGCCGGAACAAGCGGTTTCGACAACAATCTCGATATCAGTTCGGATCAGCCCGACCTGAACACGAATAACAACGGCACCCAGGTGAGTATCGCTGTCCCTGCGCAGGGTGGATTCTCTGGGACGATTGCGCTCGCGTGCTCCGTCAGCGGCCCTTCGCCCATGCCCACATGTGGCATCTCGCCCGCATCCGTCACTCCCGGCACCAATGCGACACTCACTGTGAATGCGGCAGCTCTCTCAGCCTCACTAACCGCGCCCTGGTTCGAGCAGCGAGCGAGACTCTGCGCTGCATGGCTTCCGCTCGGACTGCTCGGCTGTGTCCTGGTAACGAGCTTCGACAAGAAACGGCGGAGACAGTGGGCGCTGTGCCTTTTGATGCTGGTCGCAACAATTCTGCCCGTAGGGTGCGGCAGCAGCGTCACCACAGGCCCACCGCCCCAGAACTATACGGTCACTGTGACGGCGACATCGGGGGCGCTGCAGCACGCCACCAACATCATAGTCACAGTGCAATGACTCACTCTGTCACGGTGACGATCAGAATCCGGCGGCAACGGGAGTGGACGCTGGAATGGCTTAACTGAACAGGGAAACCTCAATCATTCTGGCGGCCGCACCAACAATTGGATGACAACATTGGGTGTGCGGCAAGAGGTGAAAGATGGGGAGTAATCGCTTTTCGATTCTTTCATTCGCCCGCACGGCGTTGGTACTCCTGGCTGGTTGCGGGGGTGGAGGCCCGGCTACTCCTCCACCACCGCCGACGGCTGATTTTGGCGTGTCGATTTCTCCTTTCTCAGCCTCCACGGTGTTAGGCAACACGACTTCGGCCGTCACGATTTCCATCTCTCCACAAAATGGATTCAGCAGCCCTGTCACTATCACACTGCAAGGAATTCCGCAGGGTGTCGACGCGATCCCACGATCATCCTTCTCGATTGATCCGGGCAAGAGTCAGACCGTCAGCTTTTCCGTCTCGGCCTCGGCAACAGCGGGCGCCTTTCCCGTCATTGTGTTTGGTACCAGCGGCGCCTTGTCTCATAGCGTGCAACTCATGCTGACCATGGAGCCGATTGTGAGCGTCCGCACCTATCAAAGTGGATCGGTCCTCTATCTGGAATCAACCGCGAATACCGATACGGCGCGAATCGGTCTGGAGGCACAGTGGGGCGGCTCCATCGTGGAGGTGAGTTTGAACAGAACCAATTTCGTGAACATGCACGACACCGGCCGTGAGATCCAGGCCGCGCAATACGACGGAAACGCGCAATACCAATCTGGCGCCTTTGGTTGGAACCCGGTCAAAGGAGTTGACGAATACAACCAGGGCAGCCCGGTTCTGGCGCAGTCTGGGACCAGCGATTCACTTTATATCAAGGGGCAAGGATATCAGTGGAACCCGGACGACAAGGGAGGCGGGCCCGGCCAGCCCGTTTCGGGTGATACCTACTCGGAAACAATCACCACCGCCGAGTCCGCACACGCCTTCACATTCAAGGTGCATTTCAAGGTTACTCATTTCGGTACGGACCAGCACGCTGATGTGCTGCAAGAGTTTCCGGCGGTTTATGCGAATCTAGAATACAGCAGATTTGCCAGATACGGTGGAACTAAGCCGTGGACGAATGACCCGATCTCGTTTACAACTATGCCCATACTGCCCAACGGGAGTCCACCCCTGTATGCTCCAGAGCAATGGGCGGCGTTCGTCAACAACAGTGACTTAGGATTGTCGGTCTTCATCCCTGGCGTAGCGCCCTACTTCCTCGGTTTTGCGGCGGCGGGGGATCCGGGGCCGACTGGCTTTGGCACGAATTACTTCAATGCATTGACTATCTACAGCTTTGGTCCGAACAGTGTGCTGGAGGGCGATGTGTACGCGGTCGCCGGAGACTACAAACACGCGCGTCAAGTGATCTACGACCTGCACGACCATCTTCCAGCGGTGGACATTTTCACTCCATTGGGGACGGTCGATTCTCCGCCACCCGATTCGCAATTGACGGGCGTAGTCGATGTATCCGGATGGACCTTCGATAACGTGGCAGTTTCCAAGGTGGATGTGTACGTCGACGGCGGGTTGGCTGGTACCGCCACCTATAGCGGATCGCGCCCGGACGTGGCCAACACTTTCCCCAACGTGGCCGCCGCGATCGGCTTCACGTTCTCTCTGGACACACGGCACTATATCAACGGCGCGCACATGATCGAAGTCAAAGCCCTCGATAGCAGTGGCAATCTCGCCGTCTTACCCCGTGTGTCTGTGACGGTTCAAAACTGAATGTCGATCATGAAACTAAATCAAGCGGTGCTGACGGCGAAAGGAGTTTCGCCATGCGTGGAATGAAGCGAATCGGAAGTTCCGTCCTCGTCGGTGTCTTTACCGCGGCCGGCTTGCTTCTGGCGTTGGGTGGTCAAGCTCAGCAAACACCCTCTGCCTCTGAGTCGTCTGAGTCGGTTGAGATCGGCGGAATGACGCTTCGGTTGGGAATGTTGCAGGAGTTCGTCATTCATGGCCTTAGGGAGCTTTACAACCTTCAAGAAATCGGGACGCCGGCAGCCTCTGGGTCTTCCTGGATGGCTGAGACGAAGGCCGGGCCGCCACACGTTCGTGTCGCTAACGTGTCATTCATAGGAGGACGGCTGTCATCGGTCTATAAATATTGGACGGTTGGAAGCGAGTCTGACACTGAAGTAAGTTTTGCCAACACTCTGTATGGAGCCATTACCAAATTTGAGCAAGAAAACATGACGCCGTGCGAGGTAGCGACCAATCGTTCGCAGCAGGCGGTCGGTGAATTGAGGACGCTGTTGGTCACTTGCAGAGGACGACAAAAGTACCTGAGCGTTGATATCACTCCAATGGTTAATGGCAAGGAAAGTGTTTCCCTGGCTGAAGTCCTCCAATATCCCTCGGACGTAATGGCGGTGATGAAGGGAATAGCCGCAGGTGTGTCCGGAAGCATCGCGCCTTCCGTGCCTGCGTCAACGCAAGACGAGCAAGTGTTGCTTGAAAAGCCAGCCGATAAAACCTTAGCGTCGCCAAGTGATCAGCCGACAAAGACCGGTCGCTGGTTTCCGCCGGATATTGACCATGTCATACCTCCAATCGAGCCAGGAACGGCATGTCCGCTGAGCGATGTGCTGTCACAGGCCGGAAAGAGGATCCAAGAGCTCATCGGCAATGTTGATAAGTTCACCGCTACGGAGGTCGTTGAGCATCAAAGCGTGGATCACTCGGGCCAGTTACGCCGGCCGGAAACCCGGAAGTTCCGCTACCTAGTTTCGATCGCGCAGACGCCTAACGGCTACATGAACGTTGAGGAATATCGCAACGGGGGATCGAACCCCGACCAATTCCCTGATCATATTGCCACTGTGGGGACGCCCAGCCTGGTCCTGATTTTTCATCCGAACCACGTCCAGAACTCCCGGATGACGTGCGAAGGTTTGGGTCGGTGGAATGGGAAGGCGGCGTGGCAGGTTCGATTCGAAGAACGCATCCACAACTCCAGTCCCATCAGTGTTGTGGTTACGGCCGGCCGCGCATTCGGCCTGAGGCTGCGTGGCAGAGCCTGGATTCTCGCCGATTCGTATCAAGTCGCGCGTTTGGAGACCGATCTTGCCGACGAGATACCGGTGATTCGCCTCCGCCTACAACATCAGGAGATCGAGTTTCGTCCCGTACATTTCAAGGAAGGGAGTGAGATCTGGCTACCATCGACTAGCGACCTCTATCTGGATTTTCTCGGTCATCGATTTTACCGTCGGCACCGCTTTACGGATTTCCAGCTCTTCTCTGTGAAATTAGAGCAAGAAGTGGGCGATCCGAAGGAATGAGAATGCAGATCACGCCCGTTGAGATTCTGAATTTTGGAGCCGGACACCAGCTTTGATCTTGTGCCCCGTCCAGCGCTTTGAACTGGGCGCCCGAAGTGCGGATGCCAATGCTTGCCGCTCAGACGAGTGGCTCGTACCAAAACATTCATGCTCCCTGGCCACTTGGACGACCAGAAGGTTGGCGTTTATTTTGTGGGGGTTGGGACGGAAAGTATGTTCCAGTCGACGCAAGGTGATCAAGCAAGACACAAGAAAGGCTACGAGATCTACTGCACGGGTTTTTAGGGAGCAATCCGCCTCAGCCACCGCAGTTCAACCGGGCGGAAAGGAGGGTGGCCGTTGATGAAGTGGGCGAATATCCGTATGTCAGAGATAGTCTTTGTTGTGGCTGCGGTCATCGCCATGGCCGCGTGTGGGGGTAGGAACGTGATCCCCGCAACTGCCGCGACGCTCCTCGAGCAGGCCGATCACTTTGAACTTCTCTCATTGGACCCTCGTCCCCAGTGGGAACCGGCCGAAGGTGATTTTCATCGGTACAAAGTCCTCGGCACGACTGTTATCACCGACGCTGAAACTCGCAAGAAAATCGTTTCCGCTTTCAAGCGGGCTGTTGCAGAAAATCAGGGCATTGTGGCGGCGTGTTTCAACCCTCGACATGGAATACGTGTCATTCGAAATGAGAAGCAGGCAGATTTTGTCATCTGCTTTGAATGCGCCCATGTTCAGGTGTTTGGCGAGGTTCACCGCGGATTTCTGATCACGAATTCGGCTCGGGGACTCTTCGACAGCGTTCTTCGCAGCAGCGGGATTCCACGCGCGGATAGGTAGGAATGCAACGCCGTCACTTCACCGGGTACCAATCGACAAACCTCAGCGGACATTCTTCGCAACTTGGTGCGGTTGGCCTCGTGCTATTTGCAGCGGAGGAATCACATCCAACTCTGACTCTACTGGAACCTTGCACGTTGAGTGGATATGGCAAGCTCCCGGCCTCGTCTATGAGTTCAAGATCATAGGCGCGCTTCATCGGAGGGGTTCACCCCAAGAACCAAACTTCAACAAGATTTAATAGAGTTCAACCTGCAGGCCGCAAACGGTTCAGCAAGAATCACTCAGAAAGGGGGGAGGGAGCATTTTGCCGTCGCCATACACTGCCCCCCAAAACAATTAATGGGATAGGATATAGCGAGCGCCAAAGTTGCACCCCCCTCCCCTTATTTCGGAGCAACGTTT
>WNFQ01005242.1_pt1 | contig 10986 bp, 9 predicted proteins | sample 5400171 | NCBI WGS metagenome assembly WNFQ01 (sample SAMN13153356, study PRJNA577476) | soil metagenome | isolation source: 20 cm soil under Madrone tree | place: USA:California | collected 2016-06-14 | reverse complement strand
CTCTGTTGTGCACCCTGGGGTGGAAATTGAAGGACGCGCTGCGCTTGATTGAGACGCGGCGGCCGCAGGCGGATTTTGCGGACGTGTACGTGCGGAGCGTGGAGAGATTTCTGGAAGGGTACGCGGCCACTCGGAAGTGAACCACCGAGAAGGACAACTCCCGGGTCGCAGATCAACGCAAATCGATGCGGATCGAGAAGGGCAACGGGTCGCATGGATCGGTTGCTGTTTGCCCTGCTACGACGTGCTGGCGGCTGCGGGCCGGTCTCGACTAGCCGACGTCCTCGCTCCAGCTCTCCAGCGTCTTTTTCACCAGGGCCATGAACTGGTCGGCGACGGCCCCGTCGATCAGACGATGATCGTAACCCAGCGTCAGGTGCACGACGGAACGGATGGCGATCGAATCATTGCCGTCTTTGTCGGTGACGACCATGGGCTCCTTGCTGATGCCACCAACTCCCATGATGGCTGAGTTTGGCTGATTGATGATGGGCAGACCGAACACGGCGCCGAACTGGCCGGGATTGGTGATGGTGAAGGTCGAACCCTCGACGTCCTGGGGCATGAGTTTCTTGGAACGGGCCCGCTCCTTGAGGACGGGCACGATCAGTCCCCAATCCAGGGCAACCGCGATGCCTGCGTTTACGTGCCGGTGATAGCGAATGTTCTCTCCGTCGAGCGAGGCATTCACGATCGGATACTGCTGCAGGGCGATGATCGCGGCGCGCACGAAGAACGGCATGAAGGTGAGGCGTACGCCGTTGCGCTGCTCAAAGCTGTTCTTGAGCTTGTTGCGCAAGCTGACGATGCGGGTGAGGTCCACTTCGAACATGCAGTGCACATGCGCGCTGGTGCGACGCGATTCGATCATGCGCTGCGCGATGATCTTGCGCATTTGGCTCAACGGCACGACGTCACCTGCAATGGCGGCAGGTGCGGGAGTCGGTGCGGGCGTCGGTGCGGGACGCGAGGCTGGGGCCTGAGACGGGGTAGCGGCGGAGGCTGCCACGGATGGCCCTTTCTCGATGAAAGCCGTAATATCCTGCTTGGTGATCCGGCCACCCAAGCCGGTTCCGGTAACCTGGGAAAGGTCGACGTTGTTTTCGCGCGCGATCTTGCGCACCAGCGGCGAGGAGCGCACGTCTTCGTCATGCGTGCTTACCTCTGGGCGCGACTCGGCGACGGGGGCTGCGGGCTTTGCCGGTGGGGCTTCTTTCTTCTCCGGAACCGACGCAGCCTGGGGCGGGGGTACCGAACCCTTGGCGGGCGCAGGGCTGTCGCCGTCGGAAATGGTGCCGACGATCGTATTCACCTGGACGGTGGTGCCCTCGGCAACCTTAATCTCCTGAAGAACGCCTGAGGTGGGCGCCGGGATCTCCGCGTCGACTTTGTCGGTGGAGATTTCAAACAGTGGCTCATCGCGCTGAACTTTATCGCCCGGCTTCTTCAGCCACTTGGTAATGGTCCCCTCGAAGATGGATTCGCCCATCTGGGGCATGATGACGTCAGTCGGCATACTTCCCTTCCGCGCGGCCCACTAGGATGAATTTCGGGCCAGACACAAATTCATATTATATAGGCGGTGGCCGGGAGACGTCAGGAGGAGGATTTCCCCCCCTCGTCTGCACTGAACTTCGTAACGTTCATTGCCACGAAACATACAGACGCGGCAGGCCGGCTCTCCACCTTGGCTGCGAAAGGATGGCGATCAGTGTTTTTCATGCTGCTCGTGCTCCGCTCCACCGGCGGGCGTCGGGGCACCGAAGGCGGTCTTCCAATAGTCCTGCACCGCGGGGGGAAGCTTCTCGAGATGCGAGAGAAAAATCGTGACTTTCCACACGTCGTCGTCGCTGAGGATCCGGTCCCAAGCGGGCATGCCCGTGTAACGGATGCCGTTGCGAACGACGTAGCGGGTGCGCCAGTCAGGATCGGCAGGCGGATCAAGAATGAGTTGTGGGGCCGGAGGATAGAAAGAAGCGCCGAACACGGCAGGTTTCTTGTCTAGGGTGCCGTGGCAACCCGCACAATTCATGGTGTAAACCTTCATTCCGTCGATGAGGTTCTGATCGGTGGGAAGGACCGGGCTGCTTACGTGAGCGGCGTGCCGGTCGGTCGACGCATCGACGGCGCTCATCGCGAGGTGGCGCTCGAAGTCGGGCGGAGCCGAGTTCGCGTTGGTGGGAAACAAGCCCAGCAGGGCAAATCCGAGGCCGCCCAAGATCAAAACCGCCAACGTGATCACCACACCCAGTACAAAATTGCGCATGCGGCCCTCCGAAACTTGCTGAGCTGGCTTGCCAGATTACTCTGCTGCAGCCCACCCCAGGGACGGGACGAGGAGTTTTGACGATGCCAGCTGCGGAGTGTTTATCATAAACGAGACCGGCCATCCCGCAAGGTTCACAGGGCATTCGAAACCAATTCGCAACCCCCGCTGGCATCTTTGGTTAATAGGCCATTAATTTCCGCACCTCACGCACAACGTCGCCGACTTTGGGCAGGAAGTAGTCCTCCTGTGGCGGGGAAAAGGGGACGGGTGTATCGAGCGCCGTGAGGCGTACGATCGGGCCGTCGAGCGAGTCGAATGCTTCTTCATGAATGATGGCACTGATTTCGCCTGCGATGCCGCCGGTGCGAACGTCTTCGTGCAGAACGACAACCTTATTTGTGTGGCGCACGGTTTCGGCAATTGCCTCCCGATCGAGCGGGGAAAGCGTGCGCAGATCGAGAACCTGCAGTTCAATTCCTTCTTTGCTCAGTTGCTCGGCCGCGTCCAGCGCAACGTGGACCATGGCAGCATACGTAATGATGCCGAGATCGCGGCCGGGACGGACGACACGAGCTTTGCCCAGCGGGACCGTATAATCCTCGGCCGGCACATCTTCCTTGATACGCCGGTAAAGGTACTTGTGCTCGAAGAAGATCACCGGGTTGTTGTCGCGGATTGCCGACTTGATCAGCCCTTTCGCGTCGTACGCGCTGGCCGGACACACGACCTTCAAACCGGGCGTATGGACGAAGTACATCTCCGGATTTTGCGAGTGGAAGGGACCGCCGTGAACGTTGCCTCCGCTCGGACCGCGAACCACCAGCGGCGCGGGCGCGCCCCAGCGGTAGTGAGCCTTGGCAACCATGTTGGTGATCTGGTTGAAGGCGCAGCCGATGAAGTCCATAAACTGGAACTCGGCCACGGGGCGCATTCCGGTCAGCGCCGCGCCGAACGCGGCTCCCACGATGGCGGATTCCGCGATCGGGGTATCGATGATGCGCTCGGGACCAAAGCGATGGATGAAACCGTCGGTGACCTTGAACGCCCCGCCGTAGATGCCAATGTCCTCCCCGATACAGAAGACGGTCGGATCGCGCTCCATTTCTTCCCAGATTCCCTGGCGGATGGCTTCGAGATAGGTGAGTTGGGGCATGAGCGTGCTAGTGGACTTCGGTGGGAGAATGAGCTGCCCCCGCAGTCGCGGTCTGTGCATCCGGCGCTCTGCGCGTTTGCCCGGCCCAGGCTCTCGCCGCGTTGTGTTGCTCCCCACTCAGATGAGCGTTCCTGTGTATCAATGGGTATTTGCGACCAGGCCTTCCGCGCCCGCGCACACGAGCGCAGATCGGTTGCAGCCGGTGGCCTCGCTTCTTGATCGAATCAGCTCCCTCCTCTGAGAAATTGAGATCCGCGCGTCCCTCGGGCACGTCGAAAGCTACCAGCCACGATGCCGGCGCAACCCGGCTATGCCACGGCCAGATCGTCTCATTCGAATGACCGTCGTTGCAGGACCGCTGGAGGATTCCATGGACCTCGGGTGGAATCGCGGTCGTGGCCTCCATCTTCTGCCGGTTGGATCGCCTCATTTCAAATGCACCGCAGCTTCCCTGTGAGGCGTCGTCGATGATTTCCCCGCCCTCACTCGCGGCACCCCGTACTTCGGTTTGATCTCGTGGCACCCACCCTCGCAATATGCGCCACCCGCGGCGGTCTCCGGTTCTGGTAGCGGCGATGCGACGGCGAACTCTCGGTCCGCTTCAAGTTCTGCATCGACCGACGCGATCAGCTTCTCGTTCTGGTCCCGCGTCAGCCATTTCTTTACATTCACGAGATAGTTTTCAAATCGCGCAACTGGATCGCGCTTCGACCAATATTCCAACAGCGCCTTGGGCACGTATTCGGCGGAGTCGTGGATGGCGTGACCCTTCATGCGCATCATCTTGGCTTCGATCAGCGTTGGGCCTTCGCCGCGCCGGGCGCGCTCGCAGGCTTCATGCGCGGCGTCGTAGATCTGGCAGGGGTCGGTGCCGTCCACGATCACGCCCGGGATTCCGTACGCAATCGCGCGCTCGGCCAGATCTTCGATACGGAACTGCATGTCGGCTGGCGTGGAGTATCCCCAGAGATTGTTTTCGACAAACAGCACCAACCCCAGGTTCTGCACGGCCGCAAAGTTCAGGCCTTCATAGGTCACGCCCGTCGACTGCCCGCCGTCGCCGATGTAGGTCATGACGGCTATGTTTTTTCCCTGCAGGCGAGCGCCCAGCGCGACGCCGGCCAGCACGGGGATCAGATCGCCCAGCGTGGAGATGGGCGCGACGACGTTGCGCTTCTGAATATCTCCGAAGTGCGACGAGGCGTCACGACCCCCGGTGGGCGAGCCCGCTTTGGCCATGTACTGCATCATGATGTCGCGCGCAGAGAAGCCGCGCACCAGGAGCGCCCCCTGGTTCCGGATCATCGGCCCCAGCCACTCGTCGGGCTTGAGAGCGCAGGCCGAGGCACAGGAGCAGGCTTCCTGTCCGAGCCCGAAGTAGACGCCGCCCACAACTTTCCCTTGCTTATAGAGGTTTTCGAGGGCTGTTTCCATCTTGCGATTGAGCAGCATCCAGCGGTAGATCTGGATGCACTGCTGCTTGCTTAGGTAGTTGGAGTCGCGGATGGGCGGCACCGGGCCGTTCAGATTGCCGGAAACCTCGTAGCAAACCGAATCGCCGTCGCGGACCTGACGCAATTCGATGGTGGGTTTTTCCAAACGACGGTCGACGATCGTATAGGTGCGCTGCTGGGCAATTTGCTGGGTGGCGGTTTGGGTTTCCCGCGAGCTTTGCTTTGGCGGTTGCAAGCGAATCGCTTTTGGCTTCGTCTTCTTCGCCCTGGGCATGGGATTATCGTGGAGTGCGCCGCAGAGGAATGCTAAATCGTTTCCGAGTCTTTGACCAACCCCAGCTCAGACCCAGAACGTGTCATCTTCTTTGTGCAGGCGTCGCAGTTGTTGGGGAGGCCGCGCGGGCACGCCCAGGGTCTCTTTGAGCAACGCGTCGAGCGTTTCCACCCACAGGATCTGGCTGCGAAACACTGTGCCGAAATTGCGCGTGATCGACTGCGCAACGTCACCGAGCAAAAGTTCTCGCCCAAGTTCCCTGTGCATCGAGGTGACCGGTTTGGTGGCGATCCCGCAGGGAACGATCAGGTCGAAGAAGCTGAGATCCGTGTTCACATTGAGCGCGAAGCCGTGGGACGTGACACCCCGCGAAATATGCACGCCTATGGCCGCGACCTTGCCCGGTCGAGAGGCTGCATCGGGTTCGGGCGGCGGGGACGTCCAGACCCCTGTCAGACCCGACAAACGTTCGGCGGGAATCCGAAAATCGGCGCAGGTGCGAATCAGGACTTCCTCGAGGCGGCGCACGTATTCGATCACGCCGAGCGTCTTGTGCTGGCCGTCTTCGGCAGGAAACCCGCGCAGGTCGAAAATGGGATATCCCACGACCTGACCGGGTCCGTGGAAGGTAACGTCGCCGCCCCGGTCGCAGTCAGAGACTGCAACGCCCCGCCTCGCCAGCAACTCTGCGGACGCAAGTATGTTCGCGGCCTTCGCGTTGCGGCCCAACGTGATCACCGGAGTGTGCTCGAGCAGGAGCAGGACGTCGCCCACTCTGCCCGCCTTGCGTAGCTCGACGAGCTTGCTCTGCAGGCGCAGGCCGGTTGCGTAGTCGATCGCGCCGAGTTGGGCGACGGAAATCATGGGGAAATTGTGCAATCGAGCCATGGTGTGAATGGGTAACCCTTCAAAAACTGGCAATGGCCAATGTTTGCCTCTTTTCCCAGCTCGCAAATCACACCATTACCCGATTCCCGATTTGCGAATTTGGCTCACGCGTTAATCGCCATCGCATACACGCTATTGGATGCGTCCAGCATCGCTTCCGCCAGGGTCGGGTGCGCATGAATCGTCCACATTAGATCCTCGACCGTGGCTTCCAGTTCCATGGCCGCGACCGCTTCCGAGATCAGTTCGGTCGCCTGCGGCCCGATGATGTGTACGCCCAGGATCTCGCCGTAGTTCGCATCCGAAACAATCTTGATGAAGCCTTCGTGGTGGCCGACGATCGAAGCCCGTGAATTCGCCGTGAAGGGGAACTTGCCCACCTTCAGGTTGTAGCCCAGTTCTTTGGCCTTGGCTTCAGTCAGTCCGACGCTGCCGATTTCCGGGTGGCAATAAGTGGCGTTTGGAATTTTCCGGGGATCGATGGGCTTGCCCTCTTTGTTTGCGATCCGGGTGACGGCCACGATGCCTTCCATCGCGCCGACGTGCGCCAGTTGCGGCGTTCCCAGCACAATGTCGCCGATCGCAAAGACTCCGGGCTCCTCGGTTTCCAGCCACTCACTGACCTGGATGAAGCCGCGGTCGGGCTGGATCTTGGTCTTTTCCAGGCCCAAATTTTCGGTGCGCGGCTTGCGGCCAACGGCGATCAGGATCTTCTCGGCCTCGATTTTCTGCGGCTTGCCGTCCACCGTGAAGGCTACCGAGATGCCAGTCTTCGTCCTGTCGATCTTCTCGACTTTGGCACCGGTATGGAAATGGATCCCCCGCTTGCGGTAAACGCGCGCCAGTTCTTTGGACACTTCTTCGTCTTCGACCGGGACCAGGCGCGGCAGCATTTCGAGAATCGTCACCTCGGCGTCGAAGGAGCGATAGATCGAGGCGAACTCAACGCCCACCGCCCCGGCGCCGACCACCACCAGGGACTTCGGAATTTTCTTCAGGTTGAGAATCTCAATGTTGGTGAGAACTCGGTCGCTCGCTTCGAGGCCGGCAATCATGCGCGCTTCCGACCCGGTCGCCAGGATAACGTTGTGGGCTCTGACCTGGGCTGCCTGGCCGTCGCGGCCCTTCACCTCCATGGTCAGCACGCCATTCTGGCGCGCACCCGCCAGCTTGCCATATCCCGGGATGGTCTCGACCCGGTTTTTCTTCATCAGGAACTCGAGTCCCTTGGCATGCTTGGCGACGATCTTCCCCTTACGTTCCTGGATCGCGGCCCAGTTGAGCCTGCGCACATCGATCCCTTCGATTCCGAACTCCTTGGCATCTTTCAGGTGATCACATATCTCGGCGTTGAACAAAAGCGCCTTCGTGGGTATGCAACCCACGTGGAGGCAGGTGCCACCCAGCAGGCCGTCTTTCTCGATGAGGGCGGTTTTCAGGCCGTATTGGCCGGCGCGAATGGCGGCTGTGTATCCAGCCGGTCCGCTTCCGATGATGGCGACGTCATAAATGGTTTCAGGCAAACAGTGCTCCCACTGGTATGAACAATGATGTGGACCCAAATAGCTGATTCTACGACAGGGGAAAAGGATTCGCGAACGGCGGCGCTCCAGGTTCCAGCCCGCAAGCGTGAGTCTGAGCGAAGGGACGCGCGCACAGGGCCTGCAGCCTGCACTCAAGCAAGGGAGGCGAAACCTGCTTGCGCAAGGAAGAAGACAAAAGGTCGCCGTCGGCGAGCGTTCAGGGAGGTCCTACCCCAGCAGTCTCGCGGCGTCTTTGGCGTAGTAGGTCAGGATGATGCTGGCTCCGGCGCGGCGGATGCTCACCAGCGATTCCATCATCACGCGATCGCGCTCGATCCAGTGGTTGCGGGCGGCGGCTTCGATCATGGCGTACTCGCCGGAGACCTGGTAAGCCGCGAGCGGGACGTCAAAGCGCTCCCGGGCCGCAGCGATCACGTCGAGGTAAGGCATGGCCGGCTTGACCATGATCATGTCGGCGCCCTCTTCGAGATCGAGCTCGATCTCGCGCATCGCCTCGCGGAAATTCGCGGGATCCATCTGGTACGACCGGCGATCGCCGAACTGTGGCGCCGAGTCAGCCGCTTCACGAAAAGGTCCGTAAAAACCGGAAGCGAACTTTGCTGCATAGGAGAGGATGGGAGTGTTGCTGAGGCCGGCCTGATCCAGTCCCTTGCGAATCGCACCCACCCGCCCATCCATCATGTCGGAGGGCGCGATGATGTCGATCCCGGCGCGTGCCAGAGACACCGAAGTTCGCGCCAGCAACTCGAGGGTTGGGTCATTCAAGATTTCGTATTCTGTGGTGACGGCCGGGGGCGCCGCCACCGCAGCTCCAAGAGACTGGGCAGCGGCTTTCACAATTCCACAATGGCCGTGCGACATATATTCGCACAGGCAAACGTCGCCCATCAGAATCGCGTCCGGGACTTCCCCTTTGATCGCCCGCGCGGCTTGCTGGACGATGCCGTCCTCGGCCCACGCTCCGGTCGCGACTTCGTCCTTGTTCTCCGGGAGTCCAAACAGGATCACCGAGGGCACGCCCAGGGACCGCGCCTCCCGCACTTCCTTGACGGCCTCATCCACCGACAGATTGAAGACACCCGGCATGGAACGCACTTCTTTGCGCACGTTCTTGCCCGGGCAAACAAACAGCGGGTACACGAAATTTTCAGGGGTAAGGCGAGTTTCACGAACCATCGAGCGGAGGGGTTCGCTTCTGCGCAGCCGGCGGAGGCGTGTTATGGGGAACGCCATGGCTCGATTCTAGCAAAGGGGATGGCCGTCCCTGTGGCCAAAATGCCGCGCTCCCAAGGGCACCCTGGCAGTAACGGGGCCGGTAACAAAATCCATGACGACCAGTGCATCCCGGCGATATTGGGTGCAAGATGGCGGGGACGGGGGGCTTGCGCAGCGCAACGCGCCCCTGGGTTCGAGTACTTCGGTAATCTTCCCTGTGCCCCGCCGCCATCTTCGTCTTCCGGGGACGCGAAGATAGACTGAAGGGGCATATGTCGGTTTCGCGAAAACTCGGGAACGCCGGTGTCGCCACCCTTATTCTGGGCGTCGGCGCCATCTTCTGGTTTTTGCCGCGGGGCCCGGCACTCACCGCGTTCGGCGACATCGCACCCCTGGTGCTGATGGCCGCGGCGACGGCGGCCATGCTGCGAAACGCCTTGTCCGAGCGCCACGCCCGCGTTTTCTGGTTACTCCTCGGTGTCGGTTGCCTCATGTGGACCGTTAACCAGTGGGGTTGGACGTACTACGAAGTCATCGTCAAGCGCGAACTGCCCGATCCCTTCCTGGGCGACGTCATCCTTTTCATTCACGTCGTGCCTTTCATGGCAGCCGTCGCCCTGCGCCCCCACCGCCCGCGGAAAGACCGCAAGGTCCTGCTCGACACCGTGAACTTCCTGATGTTGCTGGTGTGGTGGGTGTTCCTGTACATGTTCATGGTATTTCCCGACGAATACGTCACCCTGAACGTACCGGTGTACAGCCACCACTACGACACCCTGTACCTGATCGAAAATCTCGTGCTGGTGTTCGCTCTCGGCATGGTGGCTTCCTCCACCCGGGGAACCTGGCGGAAGGTCTACTGGAACCTCTTTGTGGCGTGCGCGCTGTATACGCTGGGCTCCGAGATGATCGACGTGGCCATCACTCGCAAGCAGTATTACACCGGCAGCCGCTACGACCTGCTGTTGCTGGTCGCCGTCGGGTGGATGCTGTGGACAGCCATCCTGGCCCGCCGTATCGACCTCGAACAGTCGACAGACGACGAACCCGCCAGCCGCTGGGTTGACCTGGCCCCCCGACTGGCCATGCTTGCCATTCTTTCCCTGCCGGTCGTAGGCCTGTGGACCCTGTACGCCGACAAGGGCCCCGTTCACCTGCGCAACTTTCGTCTCCTGGTGGCCATGAGCGCGACGCTGGTGCTGGGCGGAGCTACGAAAGCCTGCAGCGGCTGCAAACTCACGTGGTTCAGAAAGAGAAGCTGGCGTCGCTGGGACAGCTGGTTGCCGGTGCCGCCCACGAGATCAACAATCCCCTGGCCGCCATCCTGGGCTATTCCGAATTGCTGGCGGCGCAGAGCTCCTTGCAGAGCGAGCAGGCCTCGATGGCCGAAAAGATCGGGCAGCAGGCGCGACGCACCCGCGACCTGGTCGCCGACCTGTTGAGCTTCTCCCAGCAGAATCCGTCGGAGAAAGTGCTGGTTGACGTCTCGGCGCTGGTGCAGCGCGCGCTCCAGATGCATGAAGTGCAAGTGCGAGGCCGCAACATCCGGGTTGAAGCGAACCTGCAGTCCGGGCTCCCCCGCATCTGGGGAAATACCAACCAGCTTCTCCAGACCTTTCTCCACCTCACCGAGAACGCGATCGACGCTCTGAGCGATGTGGGGGGTGGTGCGCTTACAGTCAGAGCCCAGTGTGAAGGCCACGAAGTTGTGGTCGAGTTTTCCGATTCCGGTCCCGGCATGAGCGACCCGCAACGTGTGTTCGACCCCTTCTACACCACCAAGCCCATCGGCAAAGGCACCGGTTTGGGGCTAAGCGCCACCTACGGCGTCGTGCAGGATCATCAGGGGCAGATCAGCTGCCACAATCGGCCGGAGGGCGGAGCCATGTTTGTGCTCCGTTTCCCGATCGCCTCGCAAGCTGCGGCCGCGGTGGAAGCGGGCAAGTCTTAGGCTTCCCCAGAAGTTCACGAACCGATCCGTACCCGCACCGGTTTGCGGTCATCCCCGCACGGTCTGCTTCCTGTAACATGATTTCCGGACTTCTCGTGCCAATCACCCACACCAGCGCCCACGTTCTGGAGTTCGAGTCTCTGCGTGACTTGCTCCGCGGCTACACTTCGTCGCCGCTGGGTGCAGAACGCGTCTCGACCCTTGCTCCCACCACCGAACGCGCCTGGATCGAACAGCA
>WNFQ01003816.1_pt1 | contig 10988 bp, 8 predicted proteins | sample 5400171 | NCBI WGS metagenome assembly WNFQ01 (sample SAMN13153356, study PRJNA577476) | soil metagenome | isolation source: 20 cm soil under Madrone tree | place: USA:California | collected 2016-06-14 | reverse complement strand
GAAGTGCTTTGGTTGCCGGGCATGGACCACGCCGGTATTGGCACCCAGACAGCAGTCGAAAAATATCTGCGCCGGACGGAAAAGAAAACCCGCCACGATCTCGGCCGCGAGGAATTTCTACGCCGCGTGCTGGATTGGCAGGACAAACATGGGGGAATTATTATCGAACAACTCAAACGGCTTGGCTGTTCATGCGATTGGTCGCGGCAACGCTACACCCTCGATGACGATTATGTCCGCGCCGTCCAAAACGTGTTTGTCGATCTTTACGGCAAAGGCCTAATTTATCGCGGTCGCCGGATGATTAATTGGGATCCGGCCGCGCAAACCGCGCTTTCCGACGAGGAAGTCATTTCCAAACCGCAGAAAGGAAATCTTTACTACGTTCGCTACGAGATCGCTGAAGAACCCGGACGATTTCTTGAAGTTGCAACCACGCGACCGGAAACGATCATGGCCGATACCGCGCTGGCGGTTCATCCAAGCGACAAGCGTTATTTCGATCTTGTCGGCAAACACGCCTGGCGTCCGCTCGCGCGCGAAAAGCTTCCCATCATCGCCGATGAAGCGATCGATCCTGGATTCGGCACGGGTGTTCTAAAAGTCACGCCCGGCCACGACAAACTCGATTTCGAAATCGGCGCGCGGCACAAGCTGCCGATGGTCGATGTTCTTCACCCAGATGGACGCATCAATTGCCCCGCGGTTCCGGAATTGAACGGCTTGGATCGCTTGGATGCGCGCAAGAAAGCGGCGGACCTGCTGGCGAAGCACGAATTGCTCGCGAAAACCGAGCCGTACGAAAACAACGTCGGTTTCAGCGAGCGCAGCGACGTGCCGATCGAGCCGCGCATCAGCGAGCAATGGTTTTTGCGTTACCCGAAAACGAAGGAAGCGCTCGCCGTGGTGCGCGATCACCTCATCCACTTCTTTCCCGCGCATTGGGAAAAAGTTTACGCGCAATGGCTGGAGAACATTCAGGATTGGTGCATCAGCCGCCAGGTGTGGTGGGGACACCGGATACCGGCGTGGTACGGGAAATCAAAGTCGGCAGAGGCAAGCGTGTCGCCTGCGAAACAAGGGAATGCAGCCGATACGGCTGCCTCTACAGAAGAGAGGAACATTCGTGTGCAGATTGAGTCGCCGGGTGCAGACTGGACGCAAGATCCCGACACGCTCGACACCTGGTTTTCCTCGTGGCTGTGGGCGTATGAGACGATGGACACCGGGACGCGAAAGAAATTCTATCCGACGAGCGTGCTCGTGACCGCGCCGGACATTATTTTCTTCTGGGTCGCGCGCATGATCATCGCCGGTCTCGAGTTCAGGCCGGGCAAATCGGAGCGCGACGAAGACAATATTCCATTCCGCGACGTTTATTTCACAGGCCTGATTCGCGACAAGCAGGGTCGCAAAATGTCGAAGTCGTTAGGCAACTCGCCCGATCCGCTCGATTTGATCGACAAGTACGGCGCGGACGGTTTGCGCTTCGGTCTCATGCGTATCGCGCCGAGCGGCCAGGACATTCGCTTCGATGAAAAGCAAATCGAAGAGGGACGCAATTTCGCGACCAAGCTTTGGAATGCGGCGCGTTTTCGCCAAATGCATGGCCCCAGCGCGTCCGATCCGAAAATCGACAATCAATTGTTGTCGATCTACGCGGTCGAAGTCCTCGCCCGACTCAATAAGACGATCGACGCACTCGATGTGACGTATCGTGAATATCAGTTCAATGCCGTCGCGCAGCGCCTTTACGATTTTTTCTGGAGCGATTATTGCGACTGGTTTGTCGAAGCGGCCAAGACGGAGATTTTCGGCGCAGATGAATCTCGCAAGAAATCCGCGCTGGCGGTGATGGATTTTGTGCTCTCGGCGTTTCTGCGCTTGCTCCATCCATTCATGCCGCACATCACGGAGGAATTGTGGTCCCTGCTTGGTCTTGGCAAAGATTCGATTCAGTTCGCCGCTCCGCCGGAGAAGGTTACGTTGGAAGATGCCGATCTTGCGAAAAAGCGAGCACTCGTCTCCGCGATTTACGAAGCAGTCCAGGCGGGACGCAATCTTCGCGCGGAAGCGAAAATTCCGTCGAGCAAAAAGACACGCTTCGTTTTAAGAGCGCCAGGCAAGGCGATTGCGCCGGAAGTGCCGACGATCGCGCGTTTGCTCAACGCTGAGGAGGTTAATCTTATGCCAGATTACAAGGCGCAACCGGGTATTCCTGTCGCGATGACAGCACTGGGTGAGCTTTATCTTATGATTGTAGGTGCGGACAAGGAAGCGGAGCGCGAGCGACTCAACAAAGAGATCGCGAAGGTCGAAGGCGAGTTGCGCACCGTGGAAAGCAAATTGGAAAACAAATCGTTTGTCGATCGCGCTCCGGCCGCTGTGGTCGAGGAACATCGGCAGCGCCAAAAAGATTTCAGCGCGCAACTGGCAAAGTTGAAGCAGGCGCGCCAAGGGCTGAGTTAAAAATCACCTTGTGCTCGTCGATCTTTGCGCCGCGGCGCTCGAAAAATTCGCGCAGCTCTGGCGTGTAACAGGTTCCATCGTATTCGCGATTCAATTCGAGCCAAACCCAGCCGCGCGGGGCAAGATGCCGGGCGAGATCGTTGAGAAAGAATTCCCATTCCGGCACTCCCCAAAGCTCTGATTGTTTGTGATTGTTAAAGCAAATCAGAAAGGCGGTGATGAGATCGAATTTTTCTCCGAGGTCGGGGAGGGGAGCAAAGGGATGGATACGCCAGACCACCCGTCGCACACCCAACAATTGCGTGATTTCAGCGAACATCGGAACGTCGTCGAGGTCGAGACCGAGCACATCGTGACCGAGCAACTGCGCGATGTAGGCGAAATAACCGGCGCCGCAGCCGAGATCGAGAATGCGCTTTGGACGTGATAAATCGAGCTCGATGTCGCGGACCCGGCGAATGTTGATGTCGATCCAACGCTCAAGATCGAGATACTTGGGCCAATCTTCGCCGGGATGTTCGACCGCGTATCGGCGATGAATCGCCTCGAACTGCGTGCGATCAATTGTTTGGATGATGCGTTCGGTGTTTAGTGGAAAGCGTGGGGGGTGGACAAATCTTCGCAGGTGGCGGCTCGCGCTGGCCAAGCCCTGACCGTTGAGCAGTTTTTTGATTTTGTGACGAAATTGCACCCGGAGATAGATCGCACGCGTTGGCACGTGGCCGCAATTTCATTTACAGTTGTCCGGCAGGCGCCGGAGAGATGACGATTTGGAAAAAGGTGATCTGGTTCGCAGTGGCCGCGCTCGGCACGGGCGCCATCGCGGTTCTTGCTTTGTCTCGCGGCGAACAGATTAGCGCGCTTTGGATCATCGTAGCGGGTCTTTGCGCGACTTCGATTAGTTACCGCTTTTATAGCAAATGGCTGGCGACGAAAGTGCTGGTGCTGAACGATGAGCGTGCGACACCGGCTGTGGTGCAAAACGACGGCAAAGATTTTGTGCCGACCAACCGCTGGATGGTTTTCGGTCATCATTTTGCCGCCATCGCCGGGCCGGGGCCGCTGGTTGGTCCGGTGCTGGCGGCGCAGTTTGGTTTTTTGCCAGGCACGCTCTGGATTTTGATCGGGGCGACGCTGGGCGGCGGTGTGCACGACATGATCGTGCTGTTCGCCTCCGTACGCCGACGCGGCAAAACGCTTGGTCAAATGGTGAAAGAAGAGATCGGGCGCGGCGTTGGCGTGCTGGCGCTCATCAGCGTGTTGGCGATCATGATCATCCTGCTGGCCGTGCTTGCGCTCGTAGTGGTGCAAGCGCTGGCCAGCAGTCCGTGGGGCGTTTTTACAATCGCCATGACCATTCCGGTGGCGTTGATCATGGGATTCGGTTTGCGGACGGGGAGGGTGAATGTGGGATTGGTCACCGCCTTTGGTTTGCTTGGGCTCGTCTTCGCAGTTTGGGGCGGACAATTTCTCGCGCATTTTCCGACACTGGAAGCCTGGTTTCGGCACGACCAGAAATGGCTGGCTTGGGCGATTATTCTTTATGGTTTGGCGGCGTCGATCCTGCCGGTTTGGCTGCTGCTCACGCCGCGCGATTATTTGAGCACATTCTTAAAACTCGGAACGGTGGCGGTGTTGGCTTTGGCCGTGATCGTGCTGCATCCGACACTGTTGATGCCTTCGATCTCGCGCTTTGTCGATGGCACCGGTCTGGTGTTCGCGGGTCCGGTGTTTCCCTTTGTTTTCATCACCATTGCTTGCGGCGCGGTTTCCGGTTTCCATTCGCTCATCGCCTCGGGAACGACTCCCAAAATGCTCGGGCGCGAGTCGCGCATTCGCCAGATCGGCTACGGGGCCATGGTGACCGAAATGATGGTCGCGCTCATGGCGATGATCGCGGCCTGCGTGCTGCAACCGGGCGAATATTTCGCGATCAACGCCAAGGGAACGCCGAGCGAAGTGGTGGCGAAAGTGAGCGCGTCCGGTTTTCCGGTGACGGAGCAACAAATGAACGCCCTCGCCACTGACCTCGGCGAGAGCACCATGTTCAATCGCGCCGGTGGCGCGCCGACATTTGCGGTGGGTATGGCGCACATGTTCGCGCGGGTCTCAGCCCGCCCGACCGCGATGGCACTATGGTACCACTTCGCCATCATGTTCGAGGCGCTGTTTATTTTGACGACGCTCGATGCCGGCACACGCGTAGGACGATTTCTCCTTCAGGATCTCTTGGGAAATTTATGGCGACCGCTTGGCAATACGCGCTCGTGGACCGCGAATCTTTTTTCGAGTGTGCTGCTGGTCGCGGCGTGGGGCTGGTTTCTGTATCAGGGCGTGGTCGATCCGCTGGGCGGCATCAATAGTCTTTGGCCGCTCTTCGGTCTGGCCAATCAACTTTTGTCCGTGGTCGCGCTTTGCCTGGGAACGACGATTTTGATCAAGATGGAGAAGGCGAAATACCTTTTCGTTACTCTGGTGCCGCTCTGTTTCATGTGCGCGGTGACCTTTTCAGCCGGCTATCTGAAAATCTTTTCTGTCGATCCAAAAATTGGTTTCTTGAGCGGCGCAGCAGCGCTCGTCCAAAGTAGCGGTGCAGTAAGCGCAGACAAAGCGGCGCAACTGACGCGGCAAGCTGCGGTCTGGCGATTTGACGCTCTAGTGGCGTTCGGTTTTCTCGTGCTCGTGCTTTTGATCGTGCTCGGCTCAGCAAAACACTGGTGGCAGTTAATGCATGGAACTAGGCGCATCGAGCTTCACGAAAGCGAGTTCGTGCCGCTGGCTCAACTGGAAAGCGCTCCCGTAATCGGAGCCTGAGCACGAATTTGAACGGTGCGCCGAAACGGAGCGTCAGGATTCTGGAGCGCGAATTATTTGCGCCGCAATGGGACGACGATTTCCTGGCCGCGCCGCCGCTCCAGGACGACGCGGCCATCCTGGATCGACTTGAGCGTGATCTGGTAAGTATGAGTGCCCAACTGAAAACCGAATTGCTGGCCTTCTTCCATGATCCGGCCGTTGATGATGGCGAAGCGCGTTCCGCCATCGAGGGTGATGGAGGTAACCGTAAAGGCTGTGACCGGAATATCCGTGCCGCCGGCGTCGTGCTCGGCGCTTCTGCCCGTGACCTGGGCGGTTGGGACCCAACCGATGGGCCAAAACGGATTGCGGCTGGTGACCTCGAATTTGAAGAAAGACTTGTTTTTAGTCTCGATGGCAGGGGCACTGGCGGCGGCATGCAGCCTCCCGAGAGCCAGCAAGATTGGAATTAAGATGGACGCGAAAGCTTTCATCGTTTTTCTATGATGCTGGCAGCGGCGAGTTCGACGTGCTGAAATTGCGGCTGGCTTGCCAGGGTCTGGATATGCAGCCTCGTAATCGAAAGCAACGGCTCGGTATTTTCCAGCTCGGCGATGGCCGTTCCAACTGAGGCAAAGTCGGCCTGGGGTAAGTCGATCAACCAGTTGTATTTCGTCCATCCGGAAAGCTCAGCTTCCTTGAAGGCAGTGCTGTTCTCGAGATGTGCCACAGCTTTGTCGATCTGCTGCTGTGCGAAGAAGGTTTTTAGGCGCGGAGGGAACCAGGCGATGGGCGCACCTTCCGGACTTAGGGCCTTTAAAGCGGCAAAGCGACTGGTCGCGGTTATGGCTTGTTTTTCGAGGCTGACCGCTTTCTTCATTTCGTCCTTTGACTCATCCAGTTTGCTCTGCAGGTCTCGAATCGTCACCAGCATGGCAGCGCGACTGCGGTTCAGAGGACCGAGAAAGAAAGTAAAGTAAACGTAAAGTAGAAAGACGAAGCCGATCGCACTGAAGGCGAGCTTCTGGACCTGATCTTTGGTTAATTTCGGCAGGCTCATCGTTTCCGAGTGCGGTCGGGACTGGGGGAAGCGGCAGATTTCGCCATCGGACCTGGATTGAAATTTACGGCGAGGAGGTAATGCGCCATCGGCATATTTGTGCCGCCGACATTCACGATTGCGTCGAGGTCCTCAAGCGTCTTGAATTCCACCTTCACGCCGCTGTAGCCTTGGCCGAGCTGTTCGATCAACATCTGGCGCAGGTCTTCCGCCACGGAGCGCGGTTCGCGGCCGGCTGCCACGCCTTCAAGGGAAACGCTGACCCCTTTGTTCTCGTCGAGAACGCTAGCTTCGAGACTGGTCAGTTGCGCGTTGGGCGGGACGCAGTGGGAAACCTTTTGCAGAAACGGCGCCCAGAAGAATCGATTCTCGATGTAATTGTCGAGCGCGCGCGTGGTTTTGATGACGCCTTCGAGTTCGGCCACGCGGTTATGCGCGGCGGTCACTTCCGGTTCGATTTTGGTCCAATTGCGCTCAACCGCACGCAATCGGCTCTTGATTTCGAGCGTTCGGTAGGCGTTAAACATGTAGTAGAGGAAAAGGAACGCGCCAAAGCCGGCCAGCACCATCATGCCGATCTTGAGCGGATCGCGCTGGCGTTGTCTGTGTTCCAGAATCTCCTCGTGGAGGAGGTTGAGATGAAGTGCCATCGCCGGTTATTTTTTGAAGTATTCGAATGCGGCCCCGCAGGCGACATTGAGCGAGACAAAGTCCAAGGCCAAGCGCTCGCGCTTCGCCGCCGGCAGTGCCACTTCACAAGTCTCCAGCGGGTCCCAAATTTCGCACGGCAGTCCGAGCTCGTCACTGAGGGTGTGGAGCACGGTCTCGGCACGAGCCAATCCCCCGGAAACAAAAACTCGATGAATGCCTTCTTCCCTTTGCCCTTCGAAAAAGCCGATGGAGTTGCGCACTTCGGTGGCCAGGCGTGCCAGCGAGACCTGGCAAATCTCCGCCATCCCGGCATCCTTTTGCTGAATCATCACCCAGGCGGCTTCCGCCTCGAGCGCTCCATCGGCCGTCAGCGCTTGCATGAGCTCCTTTCCCCCGTAATCGATGCTGCGCACCAGCACCAGCTCTCCTTTGTTGCCGATGAGCACCGTGCTTTGCAAGTATCCCATATCCAGAAGCAGGAAAGCCTCGTTATGGAAAATTTCCGGGTAAGCGAATTCGAAGGCGTTGAACGAGCATATGGGAGCGAGCTGCATCATATCCACCGGGACCCGCGTTTTGGCCATCGCTTCGGAGATTTGCTTGACAGTCTGGCGCAACATTCCACCAACGAGGTATTTGGTTTTTGTTACCACGCCGTGTTGGACCGCCACGACGTTTGATTCCGTGCCCGAGCTGGCTCCATCGGCATCGGGGTGGTTCGCGCTCATTGCGCGCACTGGCGCAATATCGAGCACGAAATCTTTGCACTCCTGATTGAGCACAGCCATGCCATGCAAGCGCAATGCATTGCGGAGAAGGTTGAGGGGCGTCTCCGGTTGCTCGATGATACGCAAGAGCGCAGCAGGATCGGAAACGGCGAGCGCGCAACTTTTGGGACTGCCGCCGAGGTCGCGGAGCAAGAGCTTGAGGTGCCACGCCAACGCATCGCTTGTCTCAAATTCTTCCGGCACTTCGCGCGAAGCGAAGCTGGTCAGGACAAGACGGGAATCACTCTTGCGCCGCAGCGATACACCCTTGAAGACATGTTTGCCTAAATCTATCCCGATAACAGAATCTCCGCGTCTGGCCATGGTGCTGGCGCTCCATGTAGCGGGAATTGTGCCGACACGGCTTCTTTCTATTTTCTATTTCACGCTATACGCGTAAATTATTCAGAACGCCTTGATAGCCAACGCTTACGCCGCCACCGGTCTCTGGTAGCCGAAAAATTCGCGTTCCTTGATGATCTGAACCACTTCCGGCGGAACCATTCGCTCCCATCTGCTGTCCCCACGCTGCAATTTGGCCAGTGCATCTGCTGGATAGATCCGCAAGTACTCGGCATGATAATGGGCGATCTCTTCGATGAACTGGTTGTCGATCAAATATTGAAACAGGGAGCGCAGGTTCGGCGCGACTTCGAGCTGCTTTGCGGTGACGATTTTCCCCGTCCCTTCGTCGATCATCGGATAAACGTAAAGCTTCAGTCCGCCCTTAAACATGCGACCAAGCGCTTCCAGAATTCCACCTTCCAGATTCAAATAGTATTTTTCGTCAAAGATCTCCATCAAGCTCGGCACCCCCATCACGAGACCGATCATGCGGTTCGTGTAGCGCGAGAGGTAACCGGCCAGCCGGTAGTATTCGCCAAATTTGGAGACCAAAACCGTTCGTCCAAGCGCGCCGAGAATGTCAACGCGGGCGAGAAAATCCGCGTGATTGAGCTGCCCCTCCGCGAGCAGATTCTGAAGCGTCATCTCCATGAGCACGATCAAGTCTTGCTCCGAGCAACCTGACTGCGCGAGAAAGACGCGGCGCGCGCCATCTAGCATATCGTTGGTCGCGTAAGTGACGGGGCGAAAGCTGCCGCGCTCAACCAGGATCGCCTTTTTGTGAAAAACTTCCGCCGGCTGCACTGTCTCGCCATCCGCCGTGAACATCACCGCGTTGGTTAAGCCTTGGCTGACCAGCTGCAGGCTCATGAGACGATTGTCGATGTTGCAGAAAGCCGAACCGGAAAACTTGATCATGTCCACCTCAATCTTGCCCCATGCAAGGTTCTCCTGGAGCGAGGAGATTAATTTTTCCGGCTCGTGATAGTAAAACGCGCCGTAGAGCAAATTCACACCGATGACCCCGAGCGCTTCCTGTTGATCGACATTCATCTCATCGAGCATGCGCACGTGAATGATGATCTGGCTCGGGTCGCCCCGCTTCTCGGCCTGAAAGCGCACGCCGAGCCAGCCGTGCGATTCATTGTGCTGCTTGAAGCTCCGCGCTGCCACGGTGTCGGCAAAAACAAAAAACGTGCGCTCGCTTCCGAGCTTCTCGTTCAGGCGTTCCAGCAAAAGATCGTACTCGCGATCGAGCATCGTTTGGAGCCGAACGCGACTCACATATCGATCCGTCGGTCCGTAAATCGCATCGCTAAAGGTCATATCGTAAGCCGACATCGTCTTGGCGATCGTGCCGGCCGCGCCGCCCACGCGGAAGAACCGGCGCGCCACTTCCTGGCCGGCGCCGATCTCGACAAACGTCCCGTACTTCTTCGCGTCCAGATTAATTTGGAGTGCCTTCTTGTCGGTCTCGACGTCCATCTCGGCGTTCATACGCCATTCAAGATGTAAGCATTTGCCTTCTTCTCAACCGAGCAATTGCTGCGCAATTTCATCGCCCCTTGATTGGGCGCTGCACGTCGGGCGTTCGACGCTAAACGTTCAATATTGGACGCTTGGTGGGCGTCTGTCTTAGACGCCAATCGCGATTACAATCGTACTGCCTCTGCGCTCTTCGCTGAAACCCACCCGCGCAAATTATTTGGCAGCGCCGCGTAAATCCAATCGCCGCGATTGCTCAGAACGCGAATCTCGCTGCCGGGCGGCAACGCCAGAACGCTGTTCGCATTATCCGCGGTCGCGACACGAGCTTGCACATTCATCCCCGTCACAATCGCCAGCGCGCGACCGTTGCTGCCGTTGTCGAGCTCGTAGATCGCAAAAACTGCTACCGCGAAAATCGACAATGAAACAATCGACAATGCGATTACAGCGCCGGACCGCCTTCGCGCAAAAATCAATGCGACGATACAGAAGGTTGCGACCCAGAGAGCAATTGCGGATGCAATCGTGAATTGATTCACGTTTGCGAATTTCAAGTAGCGCTCTGCCAAGGTTGGTGTGAGTTCGAGCGCGCGAGCTTCGTCGCGCACGATCCGCAAATTCGCGTCCGCCTCCGGATGATGTCGATCCAGCGCGAGCGCACGCTCATAATTCAAGATCGCGTGACCGAAATCCCCCGCGCGGAAGTAAGCGTTGCCAAGATCATAAAACAAATTTGCGCTCCATTGGCCTGAGCGAACAAGCTGGTCGTAACCGTCGATCGCTTCCTTGAAATTGCGATCGGCATATTCCTGGTTCGCTTTCGCAAATTGCGCGTCAGATTGCGCGAACACTGATGGAATAAGAAACGCGTAGGTGATCGCGCAACAAAGATTAACAATCAATTTTCGCGGTTTCATGTGCGCAAGTTTTCGAGCAGGTCTAATACTTCACGTCGACTTTCCGGCGAAATGGTCTCGGCGCCGTTGTGTGCGCCGCTATAACGAAGCTCGTCACTACGCTCGAACAAGCGGCGCAGTTGCGTCCTTTCGTTCTCATCGAGATCGAACGCCGTCGCCGCGGTTTCCGCATCCACTGCGTTTGGATCGATATTGCGCGCGAGGGCCGTTTTCACTCGGACGGCGCGCGATGCCTGCGAGAAATATTCCTGCGGCGAGGAATCGTTGCGGCGCAGCTTCTGCATCAATTCCGCCGCCTCGTGCCGCAACGCCGCGATGCGTTGCGCCTCGCGATTCTCGCGGCGCGCTTGTGTCGCTTTCCAGCCAATTAACCCGAGGAGCGCAAGCAGCGGAACGAACTGCGCGGTCCAGAAAAGCGGCCGCGCATAGAGGGGCGTGAACGATTGCGCCACTTTCGGCCGCTCGGTGAGTTGATATAAAATGTCCTGCGGCTTC
>WNFQ01006355.1_pt1 | contig 10989 bp, 9 predicted proteins | sample 5400171 | NCBI WGS metagenome assembly WNFQ01 (sample SAMN13153356, study PRJNA577476) | soil metagenome | isolation source: 20 cm soil under Madrone tree | place: USA:California | collected 2016-06-14 | reverse complement strand
CGCGCGAGATGACCGCCGCAAAGTGATGGTCTGCATCACGCCGAAAGGCTCGGCTCTGGTCCGCCGAATTCGCGAGGAAATGGTTGGCAACATTATGAAAATACTGAACCACCTCACACCGGACGAGCAAAAGGCGTGGTTTCAGATTTACAGTAAAATTTACGACTACTGTCAGTCGAAATGATTTTCCTTTGATTGGCGGCGGTGTTATGAGACTTCGTTGAATCCACGCGCCGGCCTTCGTGCGTCTTATCGTTAACGCTGTATGACCAGATCCTTTCTTTGCCTCGGGATTATTGCAACTTTCTGTGTTCTTGGTCAGCCAAGTTTTGCTGGCAGCGAGGGAACATACGGCGGCGAAACAACGTCTCGGACCCGAACAATATCAGGAGGGGCCGTGCCTACGTTCACTTTGAACCAAGCCATCCTGACGGCGGTGCAGCGCAATCCTACTCTTCTCAACGCAGAGCAAGAGATCAAACGAACCAAAGGCGTGATTATTCAAGTCCGTGCGCAGGCGCTGCCGCAGATCAATGCGAACGCAAATTTTCAATGGATCGATCCACACCTGACTGGCGCGCGCGTCTTTGGAAATACCAGTAGCACGACGGGAGTTACGCCCTCCACGGGCGCCGCATCCCTCATGGAGGGGTTGCCATCGCAGGTCGGGGATTTTCGCACACCACTGGCTGCCGCAACGCCATCCCCTATCCAGAATGTTGAGCAGAGCGATATCTCCTACGCGATCAGTGTTACCGGGACACAGCTCATTTTTAACGGCACAACTTTCAATCAGATCCGGGGAACGTTTTTTCAACGCGACAGCGCCTACTTCGCGTTTCGCAACATTTTGGACTCACTGATCTCGACGGTGAAGACGCAGTTTTACCAGATCATCGTCAACCGCGACCTCGTCAGCGTGAATGAGCAAAACGTGCACCTTTTGGAAGCTCAGTTGAAAGACCAGCAGAACCGCTTTGAAGCAGGAACAGTTCCACGATTCAACGTGCTGCAAGCGGAGGTGCAGCTCGGCAATCAAATTCCGCAACTGATTACTGCCCAGAACAACTTGCGCATATCGAAGTTGCAGCTCGCCAAAACTCTTGGCCTCGATTTCCAGCGGCGACGTGGTGAGAGCCCGCCGCTGGAAGTGGTTGGCGACATGCCATACATCCCGCGTCCCATTGAACTCGCCGACGCGATCGAAATGGGGAAGCAGCGGCGCCCTTTCCTGAAACAAGCGCGGGCAAACGTATTGAACCAACTCCAACAAGTGCGCGCGGCAGCAGGCCAATGGCTTCCTAATATTACCACCACCGGTGGCGGCGAGTGGGTCAGTTCACCGATCAACTCGAGCTGGCATGATATTTCAAAAGGTTGGACCGCATTGGTCCAGGGTAGCCTGCCAATCTGGGACAGCGGCGCGATCGCCGGTCAGGTCATCCAGCAACGCGCACTGCTTTCCGAAACCAAAATCACTTACGACGACGACGTTCGACAGGTCGAGCTGGAAATACAGACCGCTTATTCCAATTTGCAGCAGAACCAGGAGCTGGTTAAAAGCCAGGAAAAAAACGTCGAGTTGGCTGATGAAGCATTGCGTCTGGCGAAGGCGCGCCTCGACGCGGGCGCAGGAGTTCAGTTGGATGTGCTGAACGCGACGGTGCAGCTGCTTCAAGCGCAATCGACGCGCTTGCAAGCGCTGTTTGGATATAACTCTTCATTGGCAGAATTCGATCGCGCGACCGGCGCACAGAGCACTTACACAGAGATGTTCGCCAACCTCAAGCCGCGCGCTACGACAACAAAAACCTACTACACCGGCAGCGACGTGGATGCGATGGGCAAGCCGAAGGAAGTCTCGGAAGAACGAGTTTCTACTACGACGCGAAGGACAAGCTCGAAGTAAGCGAGGTTCCCACCTCCCGGAGAGCGTTTGCCAGTACGCCTCGACCCGCGGGAAATGTCATGTTGAGCGGAGCGCTGCAACGAAATGCGGAGCATGAGGCCAGGCTTTCAAACATCTCTGATTGCTCTCTTCGCATTCAACAGAAATTATCTGAGATCCTTCGCTTCGCTCAGAATGACAGTGGCGAGGTGAATATTGGACCTTAGAATTGAAGTGCAAAAATGGATCTACCCTTCGAACAATTTCCCGCGCTGAGCGTGATCGGAATCTGTCGTCATGTTTTCATCCAACGAATTCCCGGCATCGACGTCTCACACGATAAAGCCGAAGTGCTGGAGCGGCTCGACGCCGCACATCGCGAAATTTGCAACGCAACCGGCTTTGGGAATTGGCCGCTGTTCACCGCAGAGCAGGTCCACGGTAACAAAATCGCCATTGTCGATCGCGCTGTAGCGTCCGCTGTCCTCAGCGGAGTTGATGGTCGCGAATTCCCATGGCGTCATCACCAATCAACGCGGTGTCGCGCTCGGCATTTACGTCGCAGACTGTTGCGCAGTTTACATCGTAGATCCAAAAACGCCGGCGATTGGCCTGGTGCATTCCGGACGCAAAGGCACCGAGCTTGGCGTCGTCACAAACGGGATCAAACAAATGATTGAACGCTTCGGCTCCGATCCCGCGAGCATGATTGTGCAGCTCAGCCCTTGTATTCGCCCACCCCATTACGACGTCGATTTTGCCGCCGAAATCATCCGGCAATGTCGCGCGCTCGGCGTTCAACACATCCACGACTCCGGCACGTGCACTGCCTGTTATCTGGGTCGCTACTACTCCTATCGCGCCGAAAAAGGAAAAACCGGCCGTATGCTGGCCGTGATTGGACTTGATCCAGCGATCCCTAATTAGACGAAAAATAACTCGCGATGTTTTCCGAACTTTCGTCTAATCATATTTAGACCGACAAAGAACATAGTGACGACATTGAAGAACAAGAAGACGGTCTCTTCCCAGTTCGCCAGGTACATCGGGCCTGTTCTTCAAGCCATCCGAGAACTGGGAGGATCCGGGCGGCCTGATGAGGTTCGCATGGTCATTGCTCGGAATCTTGGGATCTCTGATGCAGAACAGTCCGAACCGCTCCCAAGTGGCGTTCAGACCAGGTTCGAGAATCAGGTTCATTGGGCGAGGTTTTATCTCGCCAAGGCGGGGTACATCGACTCATCACAGCGCGGGGTCTGGACCCTTACCGAGAAGGGCCGGTCGCTGGGTGAGGTCACTCCTGACGAAATTCAGCGGATCATTCGAGAGGTCTCAGAACGGACCAAACCCCCGAGCGGCGGCGCGCCGGAGCCGGGGCCAGGCACTGGCGACACTGTTCCGCTGGTCCCCGACTACCGCGAAGAACTGGCTCAGACGCTGCAATCGCTCCCGGCTGCCGGGTTCGAGCGATTCTGCCAACGACTGTTGCGCGAATCCGGTTTTCAAGAAGTCACCATCACTGGCCGATCCGGCGACGGCGGCTTGGACGGTATCGGCATGCTTCAGGTCAACGCCCTCGTCAGTTTCAAAGTTCTCTTTCAGTGCAAGAAGTACGCTGGGTCGGTCACGCCAAGCCACGTACGCGATTTCCGCGGTGCAATGACAGGCCGCGCGGACAAGGGAATCATCATCACTACCGGCTCGTTCACGTCCGAGGCGCGGAAAGAGGCCGTGCGAGACGGAGCACCGCCGATCGAATTGGTCGATGGCGAGAAGCTCACAGGCATGCTGGAGAAACTAGAGCTTGGGCTGCGACCGCGCCAGACATTCGAGGTCGACGCACCGTTCTTCGAGGAGTACAAGAAATAAAACGCAGCGTCTGGCGCTGTTTACTCATGATCGGCCAGCAGTGGCCAACACTTTGCATTGCTTATCCCACCGGCAAAAGCAGACCAGGCGCGCGATGCTTTGATTGCGCACGGGTTTCCCGAAACGATGCAACAGGACGACGGCTTTTCCGTTTATGTCCGCGATCCTGATGGGAACAAGATCGAATTGTATGCCAAACGCACAGATAACTCCGTTTGCAGCCACGAAAAGAGCTAACGTTGTTCAGTCTCTGAAATTTTTAAAGTTGGTGGCGACACCGAAGTCGCGACTACGCACGAATTGAATGACGGTTTGCAGCTCGTCTTTCTTTTTTCCCGTGACGCGAATTTGCCGGTCCTGCAATTGGCTCTGCACTTTGCACCCCTGGGACTTGATCGCCTGGATAATTTCTTTGGCTTTGTTCCCTTCGAGGCCTTGCTTGATCTTCAATTCCTGCCGGGCATGACCGACAGATGAGATTGCGGGTTCTTTCTGCTCGACATTCCGCAAATCCACGCCGCGCTTTGACAGCTTGCCGATGACGATTTCTCGCAGCGCTTTCAAATGCGCGCCATCATCGGCAATCAAAATAATTTTGTCCGGTTCAGGAATGATTTCAGTTTTCGCGTCTTTCAAATCGAACCTGGTAACAAGCTCCTTGCGCGCCTGATTTAGCGCGTTGTCGATCTCCTGCGTGTCCACTTCCGAGACGATGTCGAACGAAGGCATGGCGTTGAATTTCGGATTTCAAACTTCAAATTTCAAATTCGTTGAAAGCCAAAACAGTCCGTCACGGATTAGCCTCCGCGATTTTGATTTCTCCTCTTTCAACACGAACTTCGACTGTCGACTGGCCGCCACCGTTGATTATCTGATCGATCTTCATCTCCCGGGTGGAGGAATTCGCCGAGACTGGAAGATTATTGAAGTCATTGGCGATTCTCCCGTGCGCAGCGTGGGCCAGGAGGTGAAACGCTGAGTCGCTTGGCAAAGATACCCACGCGTTTCCCTGGGTCATGGTCGCTCGGACTGCAAACTTTTCCTCTTCCCACCAATCGTAGACAAGCCTGATTGTGCCCCTGGTCACGGTTAGGTCCATGCTAGTGAAACAGTTGCGCGCGAAAATGCGCCCGTCGCCTAGTCGTGCGTGGACTTCTCGCCCGCGGATTCCCTCCAGTAGAATTTCGCCCGCATCCAACTCAAGTGCGGAGATCCCGGCGGTTGCCGGGACAACGATCGTGTAATCGACGGTGCCTGAGCGGTCTGACAGCGCCCAGGTTGGCTTGGGAGGAAATTTCGTGATAACTGAAATGGCGCCCGGTTTTGTGGAGACATCAATTCCGATTTGGTTCAGTCGCTCCTGGCTATAGGCCTTCTTAACTGCGTCTATCCGCATCTCGCCGGTATCTGAGCCGTAAATCGAGACGACGCCGTCTCGGTTCTGGATAGTTAAGCGTGCGCTCGGTTCGATCGTGTAAATCCGTTCGAACGTCTCTTCGAGCACGCGGTTGTCCCCGCTGCCGCAACCGTTGAGCAGCATCAGCAACGCAAGGACAATTACGCAAAGATCCGCTTGCCGACGCTGGCGGAAGCTTCCTCGACGCGCTCGCTGCGACATCGCGATATTCGACGGCTCCTAGCGCGAACTATTCCGATGAGTGTTCCGGCTCCAGCTCCTTGTGCATGGCTCGGTAGGTTTCTTCTTCAGCCGTGCTCCACGGACCGGTTTGATCGATAAACCAATGCTTCGCCATATCGGCCTGGCCGATCTTCGTTTTCGCGCAACGATGATCGATGATTTCGTAATAACGATTGCCGATTTTCTCATCTCGATCTTTCACCCAAAGACCAGCCTGATTTACAACATCCGCTAATTCCTCTGAATTGTCCGGCAACAACGCCGCGGCCTTGATGGCAAGCGCGCCAGCGATCAGCCGATAATGAAAACGAATATCGGGCTCGATTTTGCTCGCGGTGAGCCGCTGAATTTCCTTTTGGGAGGCTTTCAGCGCGATCGGCACGTTCTTGGCTTTCTGATTGCCATCTTTGTCATACGAGACCTGTTGGTAGAACCCGGAACGCCGCTGTTTGGCCAGATCTGGAAATTCAAACGCACCGCTGTCTGCGAAGGCGTCCGGCGCGACCTCGGTTCCCATCAATTCCATTCCGTCGTAACGCGCGAGCCACGCTGCGGTGAACCATGCGTGCGCGCGTTCGGTTTTGGAAAGTTTTTCGTTGGCGCCGTCTTTCAACGCCTTCACGTATTTTTCGAGGACTTTGTCGTAGGGCGGCGACATGTACGGCCCGGCTTCAGCGTAACGATCTTCACGAACCAGCCGGCGGCCGAGTAAATACCTTAGCTTCGCATTATAATCTTCGCCCGCTTTCGGTGGCGGAGTTTCGGGCAAAGCATCGACGTATTGTTGCAATTCTTTCGTGGTGAGAATGCGTTCGGCCACAAACGCGGCATCGTTCCAAAGGTGTCCTTTGAAAAGCGTATCGAAGGCTTGAATAAAATCGCCGCGCGCGAGGCGAAGTCCGCCAAGATCGCCATGTGCGCTTTGGCCCCAGCCCCAATCTGGGCCTTCGGGAAAATAATCGTATTCCGTCCACTTCTCATCATTCCCCAGGGACGGGTTGTAGGCTGGTGCATTCCGCAACGATTCCACCGCCTGCGCCATGGTCTTTGCGGCTTCGGCGAGTTTGCCAGCGCGACGTTGCAACTTTGCCTGCAACCACAGCGCAGCGCTGCTACCACCTTTACTCAACTCCAGCCAATGGGCTGCACCTTTGTAATCTCCGTTGTTGTATGCGACCCATCCGAGATACTCCGCGTCCTCGATGCGGCCGAGATTCGCTTCTTTGAGAATGCTAAGCCAGCGGGCGCAACGATTCACCGGCGCGGCTTCTGAGTCGGACGTATAAAGATCGGGCGAGGTGGCGGTTGCCAGAATGTGCACCGTCACCAATCGCCGCAGCAACGGATTCTGCGCCGCTGATTTTAACTTCGAAATCTCCTTCTGTTCTTCTTCCTTTTTTTGTTCGTCGTTCCAAGAACTTCTCTCATCGGCTTCCGGGCCGTAATTCAACATCCCTTCGACCGGCTCGCGATCGGGGATGAGCGCTTTCAGCGAAACAACCGCGCTCGGGTCGCCAAGAGCAAGTTGAGTCAAAAATAATGGAGCCGCTTTCTCCGGATGTTCTTGCTTCCATTCGGCGCGGCCCTCCCAGCCATAACTTTCCGCCGCTAGGCCTAACGAGTCGGCGAATCCAGCTTTCGCGAATTCACGCGTGCGCTGAAACCATTGTGACGCGCTTTGGTAATCGTTCGTTTTGAGCCCAAGTTTTCCGAGCATGAACGCAGCCCACACCGTGCGATAGTGTCGATCTTGCTCCGGACGTTTGAGTAAATCCTCCCAGGCCCTGCGCGCTTCGTCCCAATTTTTATTCAGGAATGCGCCAGCGCCCCGATGATAATCGGCAAACTCTGAATCGAATTCAGCAGTTGGAGACGTCGATGTAATCGTTCCGCGCGCAAGCTTGTGCTGCTCTGTTGCCTTCGTTGGATCGGGTGGCTTTATTCGTCCTTCCTTCAGTGCCGCATCAAAATCTTTAAGATCGGCGTCTTCGGTGGCATCACTGAGGTTGCTGTTGTCTGACGCTTCCTCGTCACTTTTTTGCTCGGCTTTTTCTGAAACGACGAGTTTCTCTGTGGGATGAAATTCCTTCGCGAGCCGACGCACTTCCAGGCCCCAATAGAATTCCGGCGACCCATCCACGTTTTTGCCGCCCTCGTCTAAGTAAAAATCGGGACCGTAATATCCGGTCGCGTGCAATCTGCCCAGGAAGCACAGCGTCGCCCCAACTGCCACCAACAATTTAGCGAAGTGGCTCACTTTGATTTGAGAATTGGATTTGCAGATTAGTCGGTTCATCGAACCGGAGCCAACCTATTTTGCGGGTCGCACCGGGTGGTAATCGAACCCCATTTTGCGCAACAGAGTTGAACACGGCGAGACCATTTTCCGATCGAACGCTCCAGCCGGAAAGTGCGTCGGAGGCTTCCAATCCTGTCTCGCTCCATTTCGCGGTTACATTCAAGCGCAGTTGCTCGTCCGCTTCGCCCGCATTCACGATCGACAGATCGATCGGGTTCGTGCCTTCCTGCCGGACGCCGAGTTGGTGTTTCGGAGGCCGGCCCGCCATCACCGCCGCCAGGGTCGGCCAGCGCCAATTGCGAGCATCGGTCGCAATCGGAACGCGATACCAAATTAATTCGCGGAATTGTTGCGGCCGCGCTTTTTGCCATTCGTTTACAAGCGCGGCTATCTTGTCCGCGTCGGCGCCGAATTCCAAAATCCGTGTGCCGGGCGGCCATGAGGGTTGGACGCTATCCATCCCTACGCTCAACAGTTTTCCGTCCGGAGCGTAACCAGCGGCGCAGCGATACGTCGGCAGCGCGACTGAAAAAGGCATTCCCAGTTTCCCCGCTCGAGCGACCGATTCCCGCGCTAATTTTGAGTCACACAAGGTCGCGGCCCCACCAGCTTTAATCGGAACCGAATGAACTTGCAGCACATAGCCGTCCGTCTCGCGGACAAGCGAAACGAATTCCGGTTCATCCAGCCACGCCGGCAAAACCGTCATCACAAACCGAATTGGATGTACGATTGGTCGCAAGCTAGACAACCACGTGCGATAACTGGCAAGTTTCTTTTGCGCGCAATCGAAGTCGAATTGGAATTCTTCGATTTTCACATCGTGCGTGCGAGCATCATCGAGAAGTTGCTTCGTAACATCGATAATCACGCGCGCCGGAGTATCATCTGCGCGGAATGGTCCGGCAAAAGGCGCAACACGCAGCGCAAGCGAACATTGTTGGGCCTGCCGGTGCACCGCTTCCCAATCGATTGACGGTTTGACGATCTCCGGACTCTTGCCGCCGAAGCGGATCTCCGCCCCAAGCAGAACGACACCACTCATCCGTTGTTTGGCTTGCCGGAGCGAATCAATCACCGCCGGGGTCCATTCGCGTTGCCAGATATAGCCACGCTGGGGTAACGGCCCTGAAATGTTCACGTCGGACCGATCGCACCCAGCGAAAGCGAAGACGGTCGCGCAACAGATTGTGATCGCTTTCAAATTTAAACCCAAAGCGTGCGATCGAATGTGCGATATTGGATCGCTTCGCTCACGTGCTCTGGCAAAATGTTACTCTTCGCATCGAGATCAGCGATTGTTCGCGAAACTTTCAGGATACGATCGTAGGCGCGGGCGCTTAGGTTCAATTCGCTCATGGCCACACGAATCAATTCCTGGGAGTCCTGGCTTAGCTTGCAGTGCTGCTTCAACTGGCGTGTAGCCATGCGGGCGTTGCAATTTACCTTGCCGTCGGTGCGAAAACGTTCCTGCTGTCGCTCCCTGCCTCGCATGATGCGCTCGCGAATGGCAGCGGAAGTTTCCTCAGCGCGTTCGCTGGCGACGTCGCGGTATTCCACGGGAGGCACTTCAATGTGCAGATCGATGCGATCGAGCAGCGGGCCGGAGATGCGTTGGCGGTAGCGCTGCACCTGCACGGGGCCGCAGCGGCATTCGCGTTTTAGATCGCCGAAGTAACCGCACGGACAGGGATTCATCGCCGCCACGAGCATGAACTCGGAGGGAAATGTGACGCTCCCCGCCGCGCGCGACACAGTGACTTTCCCATCCTCTAGTGGCTGGCGCATCACCTCCAATGCGGATCGTTTAAACTCCGGTAGTTCATCGAGAAACAGCACGCCGTTATGCGCGATGCTTACTTCTCCGGGATTTGGAAACGTGCCGCCACCGAGTAAACCAATGTCGCTAATGGTGTGATGCGGATCGCGAAACGGTCGCCTGGAAACGAACGATTGTTCGGCATCGAGCAGACCGGCGATGCTGTGGATCTTGGTCGTCTCGATCGCTTCATCGAGCGTAAGCGGCGGAATGATTGTTGGGATACGTTTCGCCAGCATCGATTTGCCCGAACCAGGCGGCCCGATCATCAGCACGTTGTGACCGCCGGCGACAGCTACCTCAATCGCGCGCTTGACGTGGCCCTGGCCTTTGACGTCGCTGAAATCGACATCGTAACTTTGGTGCGCGGCGAAGAATTTGCTCAGATCAGCGCGTGTCGGCAGAAGCGCAATTTCGCCACGCAAAAAGGCGAACGTCTGCCGCAAATTCTGCACGCCGTATATGTCGATCTTGTCGACCATCGCGGCTTCGAGCGCATTTGCTTCGGGCACGAACAACGCGCGTTTGCCGCGGCGTCGCGCCTCGAGCGCGACCGGCAGCACGCCTTTCACGGGGCGAACGGTACCGTCGAGGGCGAGCTCACCAACGAAACTGAAATTTTCGAACGGCGAACTGTCGAGTTCCTCCGTCACGGCGATCATTCCAAGCGCAATCGGTAAATCGAAGCTCGGCCCTTCCTTCTTAATATCTGCAGGAGCGAGATTTATTGTGGTCCGTCCACGCGGCCAGTAGTAGCCGCTATTCGAAATTGCGGTCGTGACCCGGTCGCGGCTCTCTTTCACTGCCGCGTCTGGAAGTCCGACAATGACAATGACCGGATCGCCGCCGGCGCCGTTTACCTCGATTTCCACCTCGTAAGCGTCCACGCCGTAAACCGCGGCAGAGTAAATTTTCGCCAGCATGTAGCAGCAGAGTTGCAGAAAATCGTTGCGCCGAAAAGCGCCAAATATCCCTCGAAAGAGGGATACAACGGATGCCTTAGAGTGTTGTCAAATATCAAGGAATGTGTCGGACAACCTCGTATTTACTGGTCAATAAAACCCGTAGAAAAAAGATTGAACAACGGGCATCCAATCGATGTCACAAATTCGAATATTTAACCTTGTTAAATACTTCCTCGGATGCTAGAACGCGTGATTGATAAGGCATCGACGAATACAATATACGGGAAGTTATCGAGCCGATCCCCCAGATGAACGATGAAAAAGAGTTATATGGCTGCTGAAGATAGCGATACAGGAATAAAGATTTACCTGCGCGAGATCGGACAAATTCCGCTGTTGACTCCGGAGCAGGAGATCGAGCTGGCCGCTAAGATCAAAAAGGGGGATCGCGAGGCGCGCGCGCTGATGATCCGGTCCAACTTGCGTTTGGTCGTCAAGATCGCACACGACTACGCCAACCTTGGTCTGCCGCTGCTGGATTTGATTTCCGAAGGCAACATCGGGCTCATG
>WNFQ01004205.1_pt1 | contig 10989 bp, 9 predicted proteins | sample 5400171 | NCBI WGS metagenome assembly WNFQ01 (sample SAMN13153356, study PRJNA577476) | soil metagenome | isolation source: 20 cm soil under Madrone tree | place: USA:California | collected 2016-06-14 | reverse complement strand
TTGCTCGTGCTCAGCGCGGTCATCTGGTGGTCCAACAAGAAAGCGGCCACGGCCGACAAAACACCGGTCGAGACGGCCTCTGTTAAGCTGCTGAACCTGCCGGAAGACCAAATCCAGAATATTGAGATTAAAAAGCGCACGGGCGAAACCTTACAGTTGCAGCGCAACGATTCCCAATGGCAGATCACTGCTCCTAGACTTCTCCGCGCCGATGCGGATGCCGTCTCCAGCATGCTCTCGACTCTTTCCTCTCTCAGCTCCGATCGCACCGTGGAAGAAAAAGCCACGACGCTGGACCAATACGGCCTGACTCAGCCGGCGATCGAGTTGAACATCGTCGACAAAAATAAGAAGACCACGATGCTGCTCATCGGCGACGACACGCCAGCAGGCACGGCTGTCTATGCCGCTATCGCCGGCGACCCTCGGGTCTTTGCCCTTTCGAGTTACAAGAAAGGCAGCTTCGATAAGTCATCCAACGACCTGCGCGACAAACGCCTGCTAACCTTTGAATCGGACAAAGTTTCCAGCATTGAATTGACAGCCAAGAAGCAAACCATTGCGTTTGGACGCAGCAAAGACCAGTGGCAAATCGTAAGGCCCAGACCATTCCGTGCGGACGGCCCTCAAGTGGAAGAGCTGTTGCGGACCCTTCGCGATGCAAAAATGGATTTGAGTGGAAGCGAAGACGACAAGAAACTGCAAGCGGCGTTCGCCTCAGGCACTCTGTTAGTGACGGCAAAAGTGATGGACGTCTCCGGCGCGCAGGAATTGCAGGTTCGGAAAAACAAAGACGACTACTACGCAAAGTCCAGCGCAGTCACCGGCGTTTATAAAGTTTCGACCGGGACGGGAACAGGGCTGGAAAAGGGCCTCGACGATTTCCGAAACAAGAAGCTTTTCGATTTCGCTTTTGCCGACCCGGAAAAAATCGAGCTTCACAATGGGCCCAAGAGCTATTTCCTCACGCGCAGCGGCGGCGATTGGTGGTCCAATGGCACAAAGATGGACCCAGGCACAGTATCAGCGTTCATTGACAAAATCCGTGATCTCTCCGCAAGTAAGTTCCCAGAGAGCGGATTCGCTACGCCGGTGATGGACCTGACTGTAACTTCCGACGGCGGAAAACGTGTCGAGAAAGTTCTGCTTTCGAAAAATGGCGACAACTACGAAGCGAAACGAGAAAACGAACCTGCTCTTTATGAGCTGAACGCGTCTTCTGTCTCCGAATTGCAGAACTCAGCGGCTGAGCTGAAGCCCGCCCCTGCCCCGGTACCCAGTAAGAAATAGTTCGGAAATCAATCGGAGCCGCGTTTCCTTTTGGTGGAATGCCTTTCTGGCACACCGTTCTCTCTCGCAGGTGTCTTCAACTCGGTTGCGCGCGCGAAGCGCCTCCTCTAAACTCAAATTTTGCCTAAATCGCGCGGGAGCGAACTTGCGAATCATTCTTCGGGTCTTCTACTGGGTTTTCACGATCTTGGTAATCACAACGGCCGCATTGACCTGGTGGTTTATCTACCGCCCTTTGCCGCAGACCGACGGAAGCATCTCCCTGCCCGGCCTTCAGCACGAGGTCGCTGTCGAGCGAGACGTTTGGGGTGTACCTCATATCCGTGCCGCGTCCGTGGAGGATCTCGCCGAAGCCCAGGGCTACGTCATGGCACAGGACCGCCTCTGGCAGATGGATTTGCTCCGCCGCGTCGCCCGCGGCCAACTCTCTGAAATACTAGGCTCCAGAACACTTCCTATCGACAAAGAGTTTCGAACCTACGGCTTCGCCCGCGCCGCTGAGCGCGACGCCTCGCTCCTCGACCCCGAATCTCGCAAAGTGATGGAAGCTTACGCCCGTGGCGTGAATCAATTCATTACCCAAAACAAGAAGAATCTCCCTCTGGAATTCTCGCTCCTTGGCTACGAACCTGCACCCTGGCAACCTTCCGATACGCTCGCTGTTTCCGGCTATATGTACCGAACTCTGACGGACACCTGGCAAAGAGAGCTGAATCGCGCCAAAGTCACGGAACGTGCTGGGCCAGACCGTGCAAAAGATCTCTTCTCGCAAGAAGCCGCGATGGATCACTTCGTCGTCGGCGACCCGAAGGTCATTGACGATGGCTCGCAGCGTTCTGCGGCGGATGGCGATGATCAAGAAGATGATGACGATCTGCAGCCGGATACCGTGCTGAAAGCTGGCAGTAGTGATTCCCAAATCCTCGCGCCTCGCGAAAGCGATCCGGACCTGACTTCCGCGCTCGCGCGCTCCATTCAGAGCTTCCTCGCGGAATCTCGTTCCGAGATTCGCCAAGGTCTCGGCAGCAACAACTGGGTGGTCAACGGTGCCCACACCGCCACTGGCAAGCCGCTGCTCGCCAACGACACTCACCTTGAACTCTCCATCCCGTCCATTTGGTATGAGATTCATCTCACGGCTCCCGGCTGGAACGTGAAGGGCTTCACCCTGCCCGGCGCGCCGATGATTATCATCGGCCACAACGACCGCATCGCCTGGGGCTTCACCAACAATGGCGCCGACGTTCAGGATCTTTACGTCGAGACGTTCAATCCCGCCTCGTCCGATGAGTATCGGGTAAAGGGCGCTTGGACAAAGGCGCAAATCATCGACGAGACGATCCGCATCAAAGGCCAGCAGGACGAACACCTTAAAGTCACCATTACGCGCCACGGCCCGATTGTTCATCGCGATGGTGACAAAGCCTACGCAATGCGCTGGACTGCGACGGAACCCGGCGGACTCGCCAACAGCTACAATTGGCTCGGCAAAGCCCGCAATTGGAAAGAATTTCGCGAAACCATGAAGCGCGTCTGGGGCCCGGGACAGAACGCGGTATACGCGGACGTCGAGGGCAATATCGGATACGTGATGGCCGCGCGCGTCCCAGTTCGAAAGAAGGGTCACGGCGAAGCCCCCGTTCCGGGAGACACGGACGACTATGAATGGACCGGCTATATTCCTTTTGACCAGCTCCCGCAAGCACTCAACCCGGAAACCGGATTGATTGTCACCGCTAATGCTCGTGTAGTGGGGCCGAATTACAAACCGTATCTTACAGACCGATGGGAAGAGCCTTATCGCACGGCGCGCATCTACGACCTGCTCCATGACCGCCACGATTTGCGCCCCGAGGATATGCTGAAAGTGCAAACCGACACTTACAGCTATCCCCATGTATTTCTTGCGGATCAATTATCAGCAGCCGCGAGAACAGTAAAGCCGAAAGACCTGCGCGCTCAGAAGCTTATCGAAGGCCTGAAAGACTGGAACGGAATCGCTGACGCCGACTCTCCAGAAGTTTCATTTCTTCACGCAGCGCGCCGGGCGGCGCTCGACCTCCTCCTCGAGCCGTTTCTGGGAAAAGACACCAATCTTTATCAGTGGCGGAGCACCACGTTCCTGCAAAAAACTCTCACCGATCGGCCCGCGAAGTGGTTGCCTCCTGCCTATAAGAACTATGACGAATTGCTTGTCGCCGCCGCCGACGTCGCCGCGACCAAGTTGGCCGAACAGAGCAAGAGCGAGCGCGTCGAGGATTGGGCGTGGAAACGTTTCAACTCCCTGGACATGTTCCATCCAATTGGCCACGAAGGATTGTTGAAGCGCTTCCTCAGTGTCACTGACAAACCTCAATCCGGAACGCAGTACAGCGTGCGCGCAGCCATGAAAACTCACGGCCCGGCGATGCGTTTTGTCGGCAACCCCGGGAATTGGGATGAATCCATTCTGCTCCTCCCCGCGGGGCAATCCGGCCAGCCTGGCAGCAGCCATTACTCCGATCAGTTTTCCTTTTGGTACGAAGGCAAGCCCATTTTCGCGCCATTCAGCGATGCGGCAGAAGCGAAGGCGCGAAAACACACACTCACGCTAAAGCCTGGACCTTGATCCCATACAGCGCCCATGCCTGAACTCCCGGAAGTGGAGGCTGTTGTTCGCACGCTCCGCCCTCTCGTCAAGGGACGCCGAATCCGCTGCATTCACGTCTTTCACCCTATCGCCACAAAACCGCAAGCCGCTTCGCTTGTAAGCCGCCGAGCTGAGGGCCGCCGCATCCGCATCGTCAATCGCAAAGGCAAATATGTCCTTCTCGTCTTGGACCGCGGCCTGCTCACCATGCACTTTAAACTCGATGGCCAACTCCTCTGGTTCTCAAATGGCAAAGAGCTGCTGAAGCGTGGCAACCAGGGCGAAAGCGGCGTGCACGTGGATGTCGCTCTCGAACTGGACAAGGGTGTTCTAGGTTTCGCCGATCGCCGCCACTTCGGCCGCGTTCACTACTGGGAATCCGTCGATGCTTGCCCTGGCCTGAAGGTCCTCGGCATCGATGCGCTTTCGAGCGATTTCACCGCGAATCGTCTCGCTAAATTGCTCGCCACTTCAAAGCGCCCCTTGAAAGACTTCCTGCTGGACCAATCCCGCATCGCCGGTCTTGGCAACATCTACTCCTGCGAATCGCTGTGGCACGCTCGTCTTGACCCTCGCCGCCGCGCCAACACCTTGCAACTGGAGGAAACCCGCCGCCTGCACAAAGCAATTGTGTCCGTTCTCTCGCGTGCCTTAGAATGTTGCTTGCATCCGGCGCCCAATTTCCGCGATCCGGAGTGGTGGTTCCAGGGATTGGAGAGTATTCTTCGCGTGTACGGCCGCGAAGGGAAACCTTGCCGCCGCTGTGGCGAACCGATTCGGCGCAGGGCGCAGGGCGGCCGGTCAACTTACTACTGCGGGCGTTGCCAGGAATAAGCGTCTCTACTCTCTAAAGGATACGGGCCGATCGCGTGAATTTACCTGCTCCCAAAAAACCTGAACCCTCGAAAAAGCCCGATTTTGAGCGCTCGCTCGCCCGCCTCGAGGAAGTCGTCCGCCGCCTGGAAAGTCCGCAGCTCTCCCTGGACGATGCGATGAAGCTGTTCGAAGAGGGCGTAGCGCTCTCCCGCGAGTGCCAGAAGCAACTGGAGGAAGCCGAGGGTCGAGTCGAAATCCTCCTGAAGAAAGCGGATGGCAGGCTGGTGGCCGAGCCCTTCGATCCCGAGCGGGAGAGTGAATCGTGACGAGCTCCCACCGCCCGCTGCCCGCCAATTCCCTTTAGCGATGAAACTTCCCCCATTCTTCGAAGAGGACCGCCTCACCGTCGATGCCGCTCTGGAGCGCCTCCTTCCGTTGGCAACGGCGCAACCCTCTTCCATTCATACGGCGATGCGTTACAGCGTCTTCGCTGGTGGAAAGCGAATTCGCCCCATCCTGTGTCTGGAGACGGCGCGCGTTTTCGCCAGCGATGTTACGCCCGCGCTTCATCCCGCCTGCGCCATCGAATTCATCCACACCTACTCTTTGATTCACGATGACCTGCCGGCGCTGGACAACGATGACCTTCGCCGCGGCAAGCCCACGTGCCACAAAAAATTCGGCGAAGCCATCGCCATTCTCGCCGGCGACGCTCTCTTGACGCTCGCTTTCGAAACCATCGGTGCGACGCCAGCCGCGGCGGAGCGCCGCGCCGCTATCCTCACAGAAGTTGCGTCTGCCGCCGGCACGATCAATGGAATGGTCGGCGGCCAGGTCGCGGACGTCGAAGCCGAAGGAAAGCCCGTCGATCCGCAGATGCTCGAGTACATACATCGCTCGAAAACCGCTGCGCTCATCCGCGCCTCCATTACCGCTGGTGCCCTGTGCGCTGGGGCAGGCTCCGACGATGTAGCGCGCCTGCGACGTTTTGGCGAAACCATTGGGTGGGCTTTCCAGGTCACGGATGACATTCTTGACGTCGAGGAATCCTCAGCTGCTCTGGGGAAAACTGCAGGCAAAGACATGGCGCAACAAAAGGCAACCTATCCCGCAGTTTACGGCTTGGAGCGGTCTCATCAGATCGCCAATGACCTCGCGACCAGGGCCATCGCCGAACTCGCTCCCTACGCGGATCGCGCCGCGCGCCTCCGCGAGATTGCCGAATTCCTTGTGCTTCGCCGCGCCTAATTGTCGACCATCTCATGAAACCAAAAGTAGCTCGCAAACGGCTCGATCTTCTTCTCGTCGAACGCGGCTGCGCCGGCTCGCCTCAGAAAGCCATAGCCATGATTCTCGCCGGGGAAGTTCTCGTGGACGGCCGGCGAGCGGAGAAGGCTGGTATAGCTATCGCCCAAGACGCGCGCATCGAAATCATTAGCCGTGTGCAGAAGTTCGTCAGCCGTGGCGGACTAAAGCTGGAAGGCGCGCTCAAAGACTTTGCGATTGACCCAACCGGCTCTGTTTGCCTGGACATCGGCTCTTCGAACGGAGGCTTCACCGATTGCCTGCTCCAGCACGGCGCGGAGCGCGTCTACTCAGTGGACGTAAACGTGGAACAGCTTGACTGGAAGCTGCGGCAAAATCCTCGCGTCATTCCCATCGAGCGGAACGCCCGCGAACTTCGGGCCGCAGATCTGCCCGAAAGCGTCGACCTCGTTGTGATAGATGTCTCTTTCATCTCGGTTCGCAAGGTAATTGCGCCCGCGGTTGCGGTGACAAGGCCCCAGGTCATTTTTTTGATCCTCATCAAGCCTCAATTCGAATTGCGCCGCGAAGAGATTGCCCGCGGCGGAATCGTGGAGGACGGGAAGCTTCACGATCAAGCCATTCTGTCTGTGCGCAAATATGTTGAATCGATTGGTCTCGACTGCCTCGGAGTTCGCCCCAGCCGCCTCCTGGGCGCCGAAGGTAATCAGGAGTACTTTCTCCACGCACGCAAAAAGTCCCTGGAGTAGAATCGCCTACACACATGCGCTCTGGACAATCCTTTCAAACCATTGGCATCATTTCTCGTCCTCGCCGTTCGAATCTTGTCGTTGTTGTTCCGCCGTTGTTGAAATGGCTCGCTGCGCGCGGCATACAAACTTTCATCGATGAAGAAACCGCTAATTCTCTGCCGGAGGGTTCGAAAGGTCAGCCCCGCCAGCGTGTGGCGGACGCGTCTCAACTTCTCCTCGTACTCGGCGGCGACGGCACCATGCTCGCCGCCGCCCATCTCGCCGCCCCTCGTGGCATTCCGATCCTTCCCATCAATATGGGCAGCCTGGGCTTCCTTACCAGCTTCACGCTGGAAGAGCTGCACCCCGCCCTCGAGGATACGCTGGAGGGCCGCTTTTCTCTCAGCGAACGCGTCATGATCGGCGTGGAGCTCGAGCACGCTGGTAAAGTGATCGATAATCAACGCGTGTTAAACGAGGTAGTGATCAACAAAGGCGCCCTCGCCCGCATGATCGAGCTTCAGCTTGCTGTTGACGGCGAATTTGTCTGCCGCTATCGCGCCGACGGCTTGATCGTAGCGAGCCCAACCGGCTCGACCGCCTATTCCCTTTCCGCCGGTGGACCCATCGTGCATCCCGCTGTGGAATCCTTTGTAATCACACCCATCTGTCCGCACACTCTGAGTGACCGCCCCTTGGTAATCCGCGACTCCTCCTGCGTTGTGCTGAAGCTCTCTGGGGACACCGAGTCCGTTTTTCTGACCCTCGACGGGCAGCGCGGCATCCCATTGCAGCCCACCGATCTTGTCCGCGTAACCCGCGCGAAAGAAGTGCTGAAGCTCATTCAGCCGGCAAAGAAATCGTATTTCGAGATTCTGCGCAACAAGCTGAAATGGGGCGAAGCGTAGCCAAGAAGCCGGAGAAAACTACCCAAGTACGTCAGTACGCAATAGATCGTTGAGAGTCTCGCGCCGCCGAATCAGCCGAAACCGTTTGCCCTCCACCAAGACTTCTGCGGGACGGCGCCGCGCATTGTAATTCGACGCCTGCGACATTCCATACGCCCCCGCAGCCCAAATCGCCAGCAGATCGCCCGCCTTCACTTCCCCGAGTGGCCAATCCCGCAAAAAACAATCGCCCGTTTCGCAAACGGGCCCAACAATATCCACTCGCTTGCGACGCGCATCATCTTCCTTCCCCTTCCGCGTAATTTTCGTAATCGGATGAATCGCTCCGTAGAGCGCCGGCCGCATCAAGTCGTTCATCGCCGAGTCCACCACCACAAACGTCTTGCCTCGATTCGTTTTCGTGTACACGACGCGCGTCAAAAGAATACCTGCCGGGGCGATGATCGACCGCCCTGGCTCCAACAAAAGGTGCACGCCAAGCTTTCGTACCATCTGTGAAACCAGCCGCGCGTACTCCCTTCGCGATGGTGGCTCCTGATCGGAGTAGCGCACTCCCAACCCGCCTCCCACATCCAGGTAGCGCAAATCGATTCGCGCGTGTCGCAGCTCTCCAACAAATCCCGCCAGCCGCTGCAGTGCCCTCCGGAACGGAGCCAGCGTCGTAATCTGCGAGCCGATATGCGCGCTGATTCCCTGCCAGCGAATCCATTTCGAATCCTGATGCGCCAGGTAAAGCCGTTTTGCCTCCGACCAATCCAGCCCAAATTTATGTTCGTGTCGCCCGGTTGCGATGTGCGGATGCCCCCCGGCTTGCACATCGGGATTCACACGAATCGCCGCCGAGGGTGGCTTGCCTCCCCGTCCCGCAAGTCGCGCCGCCTCCTCGATTAAAATCTCCAGCTCGGCATCAGATTCAGCATTGAACAATAAAATGCCCGCGCGTCCACTTCGCCCACGCGCTCGATAGTTCAGCGCCTCACGAATTTCATGCCGGTCCTTGCCCACTCCAGAGAAAACGATGCGATCTCCGCGCACGCCTATGCGCTGCAAGTTGTGCAGCTCTCCGCCGGACACGATGTCAAATCCGCTTCCCATCTCGGCCAGATGTTTCAGGATGGACAGATTTCCGTTGGACTTCACCGCAAAGCACAAAGTATGCGGCAGCGCGCCAAGGCCCTTGTGTAATTCCATGTAAGCATCATCGATCGCGGCGCGGCTATAAACATACGTGGGCGTGCCAAACTTCTGCGCAACGGATTCCAGTGGCGCCTTCTCACACACCACTTCTTCGACGCTCGTGTTCCGCGCCCCGCTCTTCACCCAAGCAAAATGCGGCGTGAAAGTAGCCGGATCCACGTATTTAGTTTTGCGTGAAGTCGAATCGTTCGACTGGCTCATCGCACTTTTGCGACCACTAATGTCCGGTCATCCGCAAGCGGAGCGCCCTGCGTGAACCAATCCACTTCGCGCAGGATCACATCCGCGATTTCCGGCGCGGACGCTTCATGGTGCTGTTCGATCAGCTTCATAATCCGTGTCGCGCCGAAGAACTGGTTTTCGCTGTTCATGGTCTCCGCGATTCCGTCTGAGTGAAATACAAGAATGTTTCCCGCTTCGAGCGTAACTCCCCATTCGTCATAGTTCACATCTTCAAAAATGCCCATCGGAAATCCCGTCAGCTCAAGCTTTCCGCACCGGCCATCTTTGTAGAGCAGCGGCTGCGATTGCCCGGCGTTTGCCACTCGCAGTTTCTGCCGCCCTTTTTGCCACGTGGCAAAGCACGCCGTCATGAACCGCCCCTCGATGCGCCGCTCGCCCACCAATTGGTTCATTTGCTTCAGCATTTCCGCCGGTTGCAATTTTTGTGGCGCCAAGCTCCGCATAATTCCGATCGCCACCGCTCCATAGAGCGCCGCCGCCGTTCCTTTACCGCTCACGTCTCCCAATGCAATCCCCAGTTGCTGTGGGCCATAGCGCAAAAACTCGTAAAGGTCCCCGCACACTTCCCGCGCCGAAAGGTACCGCGCCGCCATCTCCAATCCATAATCTTCCGTCGGAACCGGTCGCAGCAGCGCGCCTTGAATTCTCTTCGCCGCCTGCAAATCCCGCTCCAGCCTCGCCTCGTCCCGCGCCAATTGTTCGTACAGCCGCGCATTCTCCAGCGAAACCGCCAGGTTCGCCGCCAGAATCGAAAGCGTCTGCACGTGATCCTCGGTAAAATAATTCGGTTGCGGGCTCTCCAAATCCAGCACGCCAATCACTTTCCCTTTGTGCAGCATCGGAATCGCCAGTTCCGAACGCGTCTCCGGATTCACCAGCACGTACCGCGGATCCACCGTCACGTCCGGCACAAGAACGGGCTCCTTCAGCGTTGCCGCCGCGCCAACGATCCCCTCGCTCGGGGTCGCTCTCAGCTTTCCCTGCACGTGACGCCCATGCTTCACGTCCACCCGGTGGCGAAAGATCTTTTGCTCTTCGTCATACAGCATGATGCTCAGAATTTGATAATCAATCACTCGCTTGGTTTGTTCGGCCGCGCGGCGCAGCAGTTCTTCGATGCTGGTCCCTCGTAAAGTAATCGAGGTGCCGGCTCTGAATATCCAGCACGCCGACACACTTCCCCTGCAGCATCAGCGGCACGGCCAGTTCAGACTGTACGCTGTCAATCGCATTGATATACCGCGCATCCTTGGAAGTATCGCTGACTCGCACGGAGTGGCCCGTGGCCGCCGCCGTCCCGGTAATCCCCTGCCCCATGGGAATCCGCAAATTGTCGGCCAGCTCGCGAGGATAGCCGATGGAAAATCGGTGCCGGAGGTAACTTCCGTCACCTTCGATCATCAGCACGCCAAAAATTTCATAGTCAATGTGCCGTTTGATCAAAGCCGCCGATCGCGCCAGGACCTCGTCCAGATCCAGCGAGCTGTTCACACCTCGGCGGAGATCTCCGCTCCGCCGCTCAACGCGGTTGCTGTCGTATGTTCATTCGTGTGATTCATGAAGCCAGATTATTATAGCAGGCGCCTGCAGGACCTGCCTGGCGCCTAGCTTAATCTTCCGCTGGCTTTTTCTTCAAACCCGGACCAAGCAACAACACACCAACATACGGCAAATTCCTATAACGCTCGGCGTAATCCAGGCCGTATCCGACCACAAACTCATTGGGAATGGAAAATCCTACATAGTCCGCGTGTACCGCCGCGATCCGCCGTTCCGGCTTGTCTAGCAGAACCGCCACACGTAGATGCTTCGGCTTGCGCTGCTGAAAAAGCCGCAGCAGGTACTGCAGCGTCATTCCGGTATCAAGGATGTCCTCGACAACGATGACTGTTTTCCCCTCGATGCTGGA
>WNFQ01003810.1_pt1 | contig 10992 bp, 10 predicted proteins | sample 5400171 | NCBI WGS metagenome assembly WNFQ01 (sample SAMN13153356, study PRJNA577476) | soil metagenome | isolation source: 20 cm soil under Madrone tree | place: USA:California | collected 2016-06-14 | reverse complement strand
TGGGTGGTGGTTTGAGTTGTGATGGTCATTGTTAGTATTTGTGATAAGTCGTTCTTTGCGATTGTGAAGAATGGAGTAGATGCTACAGGTGTTTCTGGTGCAAGGGGTTCTTTTAGTATGGCTGGACTGTTACGGATGGCAGTGTAAAGGGGGTCTTCTTCTGGTTCTGATTCACTATTGCATTTGAAGGTATCGACATTGTGATCGTGTACTTCGGGAACAGGTTCTGATAGGTAGACAAGTTTTTTGTCTTTGGTATTTGTGTATTTGAGTGAATGCCACACTCCTTGGTAAAGGCAGACCGGGAGTTTCTTCTCTGGTGATCCATCGATTGCTGGTTCGATGTAGGCTAGGAAGTCTTTCTTCAGTGGATTCCCTCTTTCTGCAGCTTTGATGATGTGTATGCAGTAATTTGGTCTGGACTGGAGGATATCAAGATCCAATAGAAATGTATGCGGTTCTTCTTGGTGCTTTCTGGCCTTCCCTTTGTTACTTGTGGAGGCTGTGGTGTAGATAGAAAGTTGAGTCTAATGTCACCACCACAACTTTAGACTTGAAAAGCTAAGTCGAGATTGTTGCCGGCCCTTTAGTAGTCACGTGACTTCTGCTGAGATACAAAGTCAAGTTGGTGCCAGCCCTAAAGTGGTCACATGATCACGTGATTCGGTATGCCTAAAGTGGATAAGCTGGGCATTAGACTGCAAGGGTACAAGTGCAAGCATTTGAAGATGAGCTAAGAGAGCGCCTCTCCTAGGGTGCTTTGTAAGAGTTGGTTCCCACCTTGCTATGCGTCACAAGACCCAACTTTAGTTGGAAAGTCAAACGTGAGAGAGAAGAGAATGAAGCTGTGTAAATTGGGTTTTCTGCTAGTTAGACAGGAGACTCAACTTGCCGTCCTAGAGACAGCAAGGAGGGCTATTTGTATCATACAATACTAGTGTGTTTCGTAAGCATTTTACAGATATCAGTCAGCTACTCTAAGAGACGAGTAAGCAAGTAGTAATCAATGAGTCATCAAGAGAGTAGAACAGTAAGCCAGTGGTCTGGCATTGGTAATCGAACAGTAAGACCATTACTAAAGCTCTTTGTCATCATCTGAGCTATCCTCATTAGTAAGGTCTATTACATCACACCCCGCCTTAGTAAGGACGCCCACGTCCTTTCTTCCAGGCCCCTTGGACGGGGAGGTTGGGTGAGGTCCGAACTGGGGCTGCCAAATGCGAAACCCACTTGGGAAGTCACACCACTTCCAGCCAAGTAATGGACTGAAGTTGGGCATTTTGGGCTGCGGTGAGCGACACATGATTGAGGTCGAGCTGGGCCTTGAGGGAGAGGATGTCTTCATCAAGCTGACAGTAGCATAGGACCTCGGCATAAAGCCCCCAGTTGTTAAGGTCCCGTACAGTCCAGCGGAATTCTTGATACTGGATGGATGCCCCTTGAAGGGTTTCCTGAATCCAATGGGGAAGAACTTCTGGTGGGTCAAGAGTGCTGTCCATGGGAGTGGCATAGATCTCTTTGACGTAGGGGAGGTCCCCTGTGCTGTCATGTTCGCTGTAGCCTGCAACATGTCCATCATTGAGTTGTTTGACCCATTTGGTGGGGACATCGGACCCTTCTCTGAGGGGGATGGTGAATGTGGGGAGCCTATTGTTAGCGACATACCCGTCTGGAGCTTTGACAAAGGTCTCCTGGTAATCAAGGAGATGGGACTGGGTGAACTCGAGGTCTTCTTCAAGCTTGTTGATTGCAGCCTTGTGTTCTTCGTTCTGGGCCTGGACCTGGTGCTGATATTGCTGATGACGGCTGTTCGAAGTTTCGACAAGGGCATCGATAATGGTGCAGAGTGCAGGTGGATCCAGATTGGTGGTGGCGATCGTGTTGCGAACCGATTGGGGTGATAGTCGCCCCAGTGGGATGTTGAGTTCGATGGGCACGTCCGGGGCTCAAGGGTAGGGAGTGTTACCTGCACTGAGTTGGTGGGGAATGCCAGCGATGGAGTTGTTCTGGTTGATGGGGATGGGGTGGGCGAGTAAGGTTGGCTCCGGAAAGGGGACAAAGCCACCAGGATGTTACAAACTCTTTTCCCTTTCTTTACTGTACGATAAGGCATAACCGGCTCCCAAGAGGCCTAGCTTGTACGGCCTGTACTGGGGTAAGTTCTAGAACCAGCTCTACTACTACTATGATGCATCTGCTCCACTATGTACTCCACCCTGACCCGCCCCACCCCGCTATGACTCGTTCCACTCCATCATGACGCATTCCACTCCGTCATAGCATGACTCGAGGCTAGCTACCGTACCATGACATCACGACTTACTTGTAGGATATAAGGCAAGCCTCTGTGAGGATATGTCTCCAGAGTGTTCTTTGTTCATCGTTCTGTAATCGCATCAACCTTTCTCTCGTCTCTACCATCTGCCTCTATCTAAGGATCAGTCCCTTAGACAACGCATCACACAACTCAGGAAGCTCTCCTAAGTTGCTGAACACTTCTCACCAGACCAATGTTAGGTCCATACGACTTAGCATCATCCCCAAGGATCGCTCAAGCGCCTCCCAGTGACTTGTCATCAGACGACCCTGCAGAGTCGTAACACAGGACTAGAGACCCTGGTAGAGGAGGTGCTATTGTTGGGGGATTCTGCTAAGGCATTGATTGAGGCATTGGACATGCTTTAGTAGGGGTGGTGGAATGGGCAGTAGTTGAGTTTGCAATACCACCTATGGTCAAGGACATGTTTGGAGCTAAGCTTATAGTGGAAACGGAAGATGCTAAGGGAGTGTGACTCAGTGGGGTCAAAGTTGTATTTGAAGTGTTTGAGGGGAGTGAGCTGTTCGATAGGAAAGTTTTTAGGGAGGTGTTTGATAGTGAAGCAGGGAAGATCATTGGGCATTCGATATGGCTTTGGAGCGTTGGTTGTCCTTCTTTTAAGTGTCGGATTGTTGCTGCTGACTGATTCATTCCTGTGGATTGGTAAGGTTTTACACATCCCTCTTTGATGGATGATTGATGTGGTGCTGTGGATTGATAATGGTGTATGAGCTGCGGAGTGTGTACCTGGTCAGCAGGTTCCCATGTGTTGTTGCTTTTAGGGTATCCTTTCCATTTAATGAGATACTGAAGGCGTTTTGATCATCCGAATTTTTGGTGTGTGACAATTCTTTCTACTTTGAACTCTTCTTCTCCTTCGATCAGGTCAGGAGGTGGATGGGTGAAGTTTGGGCCATGTGCAGTTGTCTCATGGTAGGGGTTTAGTAATGATGCATGGAATACGTTGTGAATTCTCCAGTTGGCAGGGAGTGCTAATTGGTAAGCTACTGGGGATATCTCTTTTGTTATTGTAAAGGGTCCCAATTGTTTTGGGGTTAATTTTGCTTTTTGATGGGGGAGTTTCAAGTGGGACACATCTAGCCATACTTGTTGTTTGAGTTTGTACTATGAGATTGGAAGACCATTTTGATTGGATGTTTTATTGAGAGCCCAGATTGTGTTCCTGCAGTTTTGATTCATTGTTTCTGATCATGCTTCTACAAGGGTGTTCATCATGTCTGGGGATTTTTCTGTGTTTAGGATGGGATTATACCCTAATAGGATTTGATTTGGAGATAGCCCTGTGGTGATGTTGGTCCAGTTGTTGTGTACTGCAGTGGCTAGTGCAAGCCAATTGGTCCATCCTTTTGGATCCATAGACATAATCAGCCGTAGGTATTGTTCTACCCATTGATTTTTCCTTTCTGATAGGCCATCAGTTTGGGGATGGAATGCCATGGATAGGTTACATAGTATTCCCAGCTTAGTGGTCAAGGCTTTCCCAAAGTGAGAGGTAAACCTCAGGTCTCTGTCACTAATCATTCAGGAGGGGAGTCCAAACCATCAATATATGTGGTCTAGATATAGCTGTGCGATTCCTGGTCCTGTGATTGTGTCAGTGCATGGCAAGAATATGGCTGCCCTTGAGCATCTGTGGTCTACGATGGTGAGGATTGTGTTGTATCCAGCTTGTTGGGGAAGTCCGATAATAAGATCCATGGCAATTTGCTGAAATGGGAGTGTCCCTTTGTTTGTTGTAATGTGGTAGAGGGGTACTTTCTTTTTATGTGTAAGGATTTTGTTTTGTTGACAGTTTGCACATCCTTTCACATAGTCAGATATCCATTGACGCATTCCAATCCAGCAGCATATTTCGGTGGCTTTTCTGATAGTCTCATCTCATCCTGGGTGTCCTGCTGTAGGATGATCGTGAACGATAGTCATTAGTTGATGTTTTTCTGTTTCAGTAGGTGGCGAATGAATGGTGTTGACGAATAGTTCTGGTTTTAGGAGGGTTTGGTTTTCGTTGTCGTCTTGGCCTTGGTCAACATTAGCTGGTCATGATAGTTCATTAGCTGGGGTGTTGATCTTTCCGGGGATATGCTTGATAATGAAGTCATATTCCTGTAGGTCTGCATGCCATCGCACTGTTCATTGGTTTAGTTTCTTCAGGGTTTTGTAATATAGTAGGTTGGCGTGGTTGGTAAGGATTGTAAAAGGGTGTTTGGTCCAGCCTAGGTAGTGTCGCCAATGAGTGAGTGCTTTCATGATAGCTAGGAGCTCTCATTCATAGATATCATAGTTACGCTCTGTAGGTGTGAAGGTAGCGGAGTAGTATGTGATGGGGTGCAGTTTGGGTTTTTGGGAGGCTGTTGCATGGTGTTCACCCTCTTGTGAGAGTATGGCACCCACGTTGTATGCAGATGCATCGGTTTGAAGGAAGAACGGTTTGTTGAAGTTGGGTTGTGTAAGGACTGGGCATGAGCACATTTGTGTTTTTAATTCTTCGAAGGCATGTTGTTGTGGCTTGCCCCAGTTCCAGATGACTGCCTTTTTAGTGAGATCGAGTAGTGGATGCGCAATTTTTGAATAGCCTTGGATGAAATAGTGGTAATAGCCAGTAAAGCTGAGGAATTTATGAATTTCTGTTGGCATGTTTGGTTTGGGCCAGTCCGCAACACCTTTGAGTTTCTTTGGATCCATTTGTAGTTTTCTGTTACCAATGATGACACCGAGGTAGTCGATTTCCTTCTGTTTGAAGTCACATTTCTCAGGTTTGAGGTATAGGTCATTTTGTTCAAGTTTGTTTAACATGTGATGGACATATTGACGGTGACAAGAGATATGTTGTTGTTCTGTTTCATGATTTTCCCGTTTTGTGTGTACAGCAATATCATCCATGTAGATGGATAACCAACCTTGGGCAACCTCTGTGCAGAAGATGGTGTTCATCATCATCTGAAAGGTGGCTGGGGAGTTTGTGAGGCCAAAGAACATAACCGTTGGTTCAAAAAGTCCTTTGGGGGTAAGGAAGGCAGCTTTCCATTCATCTCCTTCTTTAATCCGGATGTTGTTATACCCCCAATGTACATCGACTTTGGTGAATAATGTGCAACCTTGTAGTCTGTCAATGACTTGTGGGATTAATGGGGAGATGTTACGGTTCTTCATAGTCCATTTATTGATTGGCCTATAGTCTTGGACTGGTCATAACTTTCCATCCTTCTTCTTTACAAAGAAGAAGTTTGTGGCGTATGGGCTCCATGATTCTCATATGGTGCCTTGTGTGAGATGTTCCTCTATGAATTTATGAACCTCTTTGATTTCTTTTTGGTTAAGAGGTAAGAGTCATCCTGGCATTGTAGTTGGTGCTCCGGGGAGTAGTTTAATTGTGTGATCCCATATGGTGTGTTTTGGGAGTCGCTGGGATTTCTCCTCGCTGAATACTTTGTCATGTTTGGTGTATTCTTTTGGGAGAGTGGTGCTAGTAGTTGTTGCTAGTGTTGGAGTTGTCCTGCATAGGAGGATTTGTTCTGGGTGAACACTTCTGGGGCAATTAACCATTCATGGTGTGAAGCATGCTTTTGCAGCATTAGATGCTTTAAAGATAATGGGGAGTTGAGTGTGATTGATCCACCCTCGTTTCCAGTCGATCTTGGCTGGACTGCTGTGAACCATGGGTAGCCAAGTATTGCTTTGTGTTCTCCCAGTTCGGTAAGGAAGAATTGCATGTTGGTGAATGTTGATCCTGTGTGTATCACTAGATCAGTATAATTGTTACGACACTACAGGGTCGTCTGATAACAAGACTCAGTGAGGCGCTTGAGCGATCCTCGGGGATGATGCTAAGTCGTTTGGACTTAGTGTTGTCTGGCTGCGTGAGAAGTGTTCAGCAATGTAAGGTGATCCCTTCCGTTGCTTAATGACTCGCTTAAGGGTCTGATCCTTAGGCAAGAAGTAGAGGGTAGAGGTGAGAGGAGAAGGTGGATCGGATTGCAGTACTATGAACAATCGTAACACTCTGTGGGACATTCCCCATGATAGGCTAAGTATACGACTCTAACGTATTTAGGTACTCCCTATTCAGTCCATGGATCCAAGCCCCTCAGAGGGATCTGTTCTAGCCCAGGCTTCCCACTATGGTACACATGCAAGGATGGCTAATCCCCACTGCATAGCGAGTTCATACATGCCCGAGTACTATGTCACGCCCCATGACATATGGCTCCTACCACTCAGTCCCAGATCGGAGTCAGGTTCTGGAACTTATCCCAGTACAGGCCATACAGGCTAGGCCTACCGGGGGCCGGGCGCTCATATCAGTCCAAAGGAAAAGAGAAAAGAGTTTATAACAATAATACTGTAGTTGTCCTGCTTTGTTTTTGGTTTCATCAACATTGAACAGTTTTCGAGGATGGAGCATTTTTTTGATTGGGAGGTGTAACCATTTAGCATATTTGAGATTGAGAAAGTTTTCTGTTGCTCCTGAATTGAGGAGAGAGGTTGTTTCGGCTCTTTTTGCAATCGAATGGATAAAAACATGGACTGTCATTGACTTTCGAGCAGATATGTATACATTCTGATTGCTTGGTCTAATTAGTGCCGACCTAATTAGACTGAGGGAAAATCCTGTGTGTTTCCTTCTCCCATTGCGTTAGCCAGCTTCTCCTTCTCTCCAAAAGAGACATTGTTTAATCTGGCCTGTAGCGATTTGAGGGTTTCTTGACTGCTTTCTTCATTGGTAAAACCCTCAAAGTTAGTGTCATCAGGGCTTGAATATGAATCTTGGAGATCGATAAGGTTGGCTGTTTTGTTCTGCCAGTTGTTCCTTGGGCATTGTTGCCTTTGTGGGCATTCTCTAGCATAATGTCCCACTTGGCCACATTGGAAGCATGCATTTGAGGAATTCCCCATGTTTGTGGCGTTACCCTGGAAGCAAGTGGTGGGTTGGTTGTTGTATTGCCCTCTTCCGCCTCTAAAGTTTCCCCTTCCTCATCCACGATTGAAGGCCCTAGTACGGCTGAGGTTCATTGGGACAGCTGTGTTCTGCATCCATCGTGGTGCATTTGATGAATTATATTGTGGAGCGTTCCCTGGTGGACCCCAATTTTGTTGCCTTGGTTGGTATTAGTCTGGTAGAATTGTTGGCCTTTGCTGGTTGAAGTTCTGTTGTGGACACCAGGTGTTCTGGGGAGGATGATAGGTATTGGGTTGGTTCTGATTCCCTCTTTTGTAAAGGGCCCATATGGTTTGTTTGGCATGTACGCTAGCCAAGGTTTTTTGCAGCATTTCTAGATAGGTAGTTGGCTCAGGATCTTTGAGTATGTCTTTGGTCATGGCCATTGGCAATCCTGCGATGAAGTGTTGGTTCATTTCTTTGGATCCTAGCATATACCCAGATTTTCTAACGAGTTTTTCAAACTCTGCCACATAGGTATCTATGTCAGACATCTTCATTCATAGGGCTTCGAGTTTGCTTCAAGCCTTTTGGTGGGCCTGTGTATCTTGGAAGTGTAATTTGAATTCAACTAGGAACTCGTTCCAGATATCTTTGGTGTTCTGGGCAGGGGTTAGTTGGAGGAGCCAGGCTCGAACACCTCGTGTCCATTCAGCTACTTCAGGGCCTTGCATGAAGCTCAACGTGATTGCGACTTTCTTCTTTGGGGAGTTGAACCCTGCTACATCATCATTGAGGAGTAGGTATTCTTCCACTTTTGATATGAAGTCATCTGCGTCATCTCTGTTGCCTGTAAAGATAGGGGGGTTTGCCCCCATTGCTTTGACATTTGCTGCTGCTGCAACTGGTTGTAGTGCCTGCTGCGCTGCTGGTGGTGGTCCTCCTCCTCCACCACTCCCTCCTCCTCCACTGCCTCGAACAGCGATGTGGAGTAGCATGCAGAGTTTGGCAGCGGAGAGGGGTTGTGAGGTTCCAGAGGATGTGGTTGCTTGGGTAGTAGTCTGCGTTTGGGTTGTGGTGGTTGTTGCCATTTTTGGGAGTTGGGGTTGATGTGATAATGTTGGGGCTGTTGGTAACAGAGAGGACTGCTGGAGAGTTTCAGATTGTTTTATTTAATGACGCTGTGCTGCTAGATGCTGTACTAGATGAGCTGCTGTTTGAGTCAAGGTCGTAGTTGTGTATGTAGGGGAGTACTGTGACTAGTTGTAGCCAGGAAGAGTCTTCGGCTTTTGCAAAGGAGTACCAAGTGTGATCGTAGTATGTTACTGGGATGCTTTTGCTATTGATTTGTTTCTTGTCTGAGTCACAGAACAATGGTATGTCGAAGTCGTAGATGTTTTCCCTGTGATCTTTCTTCAATGTAGTGATTTGCAAGTTGTTTGGTACATTTGAAATGTCTTGTGGATTAACTAGGGTTCCTGTTTGATTGACAAAGACTTTTCCCTTGAGGAGTCCTACTCCTTGTGGATCCATGGTTAGATAGAAAGTTGAGTCTAATGTCACCACCACGACTTTAGACTATAATGTGAAGTTGTTTGTGTACCAGCCCTAAAGGAGTCACATGACTTGTTGGACGAAGTTCAGAGTCAGAGTAATGCTGGCCCTAGAGTGATCATGTGATCATGTGATTCAGTATGCCTAAACAGGTTATATGGGCATCTGTGGCATTCGGTATTCCTGATTGGGATATATGGGCGCTTTGTTGTCTTGGATGGATGTACGAGTGTTTATAGATGAGCTAAGAGAGTGCCTCTCCTAGGGTGCTTATAAAGAGTTGGTTCCCACCTTGCAATACGTTGCAAGACCCAACTTTAGATGGAAAGACAGACATGAGAGAGAAGAGAACAAAGCCATGTAAATTGGGTTTTCTGCTAGTTAGACAGGAGACTCAACTTGCCATCCTAGAGACAGCAAGGAGGGCTATTTGTATTGTACAATACTAGTGTGTTTCGTAAGTGTTTTACAAGTATCAGTCAGCTACTCTAAGAGACAAGTAAGCAAGTAGTAATCAACGAGTCATACAGAGAACAGAACAGTAAGCTGGTGGTCCAGCATTGGTAATCGAACAGTAAGACCATTACTAAAGCTCTTCGTCATCGCTTGAGCTATCCTTGTTAGTAAGGTCTATTACAGTTCTGCTTGAAAAAGTTACATGTTGCAGTGATCCTATTAAGAAGACTGATGAAAACCTCTGGGAAGACCTGAAGGATGCCTTCATCAGAGCTTTTGCCAATACAAGCAAGATAGAAGATGCCAAAATAGCCTTGAGCAAGGTGGAAATGGAAGGAGACCAAATTGACAAATACATTGCCAAATTTAAAGGACTTCTGCATAAAGCTGATATTCCCAGAACAGAAATCACTGTAATGACCATGTCCACTAATGGTCTTTGCAAAGGTATCCATGCCACCATCCTCTGATTGGATACCTGGCCTACCACCCTTGATGGATGGGAAGAAGCTGCCAGAAGGGAAGTCCAATGTGCAGGGATTATCAAGATCCAACTAGGAGAACAAGGAAATGCCCACCTTAGCACCTGCCAATCAAAATGGCAGTTCAAAGCACAGCAGACTCTAAAACCAAAGAAAAAGGATGATGCAGTCCCAATGGAGATCAATGCCAGTGTTCTGGACAAAACAACCATTGATAAACAAAAGGAGAATCTCTGCATCTGACGAGAAGGCCAATGTTTCAAATGTGGAAAACAAGGCCATATCAAGAGAGAATGTCCTGAATGGAAGGGCAAGAATGAAAAACCCCCTCCTTACAAACCTAAAGCATGTGTAGCCAAAGCTGTGGAACCAGAGGAAGCACTGGAACAAACTCTGGATCTCACCAGCCTTGCACGCAGCATGAAGGTCCTGGATAGCCAAAAGAAGGAAGATCTCTTTGACCTTCTGATGGAAGAACCAGATTTTTAGAGTCACCTTCGCTGGCAGTCACAGCATGGGTACTGAATGCGCATCAGATGTTGATATCTAAATGAAATGCTCTCACTATAGAGATTATATTGACTACAATGCCAAAGACTGAGGCAGCCCTCTTAGACAGTGGGGCTACAGAAAACTTTCTGGATCCATGAATGGTAACCAAGTTCCAATTACCAATGCAGAAGCTCTGAAAACCCCGATCCATCCTCAATATTGATGGGACACATAACAAAGCAGGCAGTATCACACGGAAATGCCAACTAGAAGTCCAGTTTGGTGATGTCATCACCAATATTGTCACCACCGCGACTTTAGTGTTATGGGCAGATGACTTAGAGGAGGGCATGTTGGGATTGGTAAGTGGAGCAGACACTGGCGGTCTGCTCCTCTCATCTCTCCAGTTCAATTCCCAGTTCGTGTTGTGGCTTGCTATCGACTGCTGGACTAGTTCGGTTACGAGCCTCCCTTATGCCTTAGATCCAGACTTCATTACTCTGCAGATCGCCGTAGTTCTGGATCGTTCTGTCTACTCTGTACTATAGTCGTTTAGTTCTGTGTCTGAGATCTGTGTTCTGAGATGCATTGCATTGTTCAGATGCTTCTCAGAAGGTCTGTGTTCCGATGTAGTTCTGTGTTCACGTTTAGCTCCGTCTTGGCATCTTGGTCTGTGTTCCCTTACTATACATGCAAATCTTCGATCTTGTATAGTAGGGTTCTAGTATAAATAGCCTGTACTTCACAAAGAGAAGCCTTAAGCTTTTCTAAATCAATATTCCTGTTCTTCTCCA
>WNFQ01010704.1_pt1 | contig 10993 bp, 9 predicted proteins | sample 5400171 | NCBI WGS metagenome assembly WNFQ01 (sample SAMN13153356, study PRJNA577476) | soil metagenome | isolation source: 20 cm soil under Madrone tree | place: USA:California | collected 2016-06-14 | reverse complement strand
ATGTGGTGCTGCAATGCGGATAAACACTATTACGACGACACAATAGAGTTACAAGTTACATGACATTTAAACGGACCTCAATTCTGAGGACAATTTCTCATCATGCCGGTGACTATTTGCCAAGCCTTACGACTCAGAGCAGCGTTGGATCGGTACCGACCCTCTTTACTCATATACATAGCACAAGTAACCACCTGTCGTATTCATCACATCTCCGATGGTGACTTCAGGGAACAGTCCGTCTGCCGGTATGATTGAACACAGCTAGGCCATCAAATCAACACGAATTCCTCAATCTGAATTGGCAAGTACTCACGCTGAGGAAAGGAGGACCGCCGTTGGGGTATTTGTTGTGATCTTCTAGGGTAGTGACGTGTTGTACCGAGCCGCCAAAGAAACTCCAAGCATTCACCAAGTCGCGATTCTGCCAGTCAGACCAAAGCTTATCGACCATCTGTCATCGAGCACAGCAAGCTCAGTGCCATCCCCATTAAGAGAGTTGGTGGTCACTTACGGCATGATGCATAAAGAAAAGTGGCTCTATACAGTGCATTGACGTTAACGGAAGGGAAAGGTTTTCAGTGTACACAAACCTGAACGCACCATTCGGTGACCATGTGGGTCCTGACGTGCAACCTGGTGGGGCATTTTTCGGACAGTCTCCGCGCAAATCGCTAGAGGACGCGAAAGTCAGAAGTACCGAAGAATACGTGGCGATAAAGCGGCTCACCCGCCCGTGGTCACGTGCACGCCACTATGTGGGCCCTGATATTACTTCAAGATAAGGAAACTCGTTACTTATGTGCATGATCTTACCTCGGGTGCTGCTAACACCACTTGGAAACCGTTGATGTCCCCAACTGAGGTCTCGAGGAGAGCATCAATTACAGACGCTGAAAATGAAGAGTTGCCAATCTTCAGGAGGTCCGTCATGAGGGGAGACTGTGTGTCGAATGGCTGGAGCGTGAAGTTGCGGCGAATGATGTGAGGGGAAGGATAGGAAACATGGAGATTACGGAAGCCTCCATCGGGCACACTGTAGTCGGCATTCGGGTCACCCCAACCGCCTAATCCGCTTTCAGGGTCAGAGTCCTTCCAGAATGAAGATTCATAAAAGTCGGGGGCATCTATGCGGACATCAGAATCATAAATACAAGAAAGAGAATGGATGGATGACCGATAGTCCAGTTCCAATATGGGGACACGCCGGTATAATTGCACTTTTTCTTCAGTGACTCTTCAAAGACGTGTATGTACCAGCGATGCCAGGGAAGGAATTGCCCGGTACCATGTATCTGAAGACGTGTATGTTAGGTATCAGATAGTATTGATAGGATTCACTCCAGCATACTCGGATGTTCAGGTCCATGTGGATGTATACCAAGTCTATGAAAAATGCCGTAAGAACCCCATACCTCCGAAAAAGCGAAACCAATGGACTAGACTATACCATCAAAATATGAGCCTGACGCGTTGACCGGGGGAATGAGGGAAAGTGAGGGATCCACGGATGGCGTCAGGGCCGGGTCATGGGGCAGTTTTGACAAGCACTGGATTGCGTATACTGTTTTCAGCAGTACGACCGACGCGAGGGGGCTCTCCATACGCACATTGACAGCGCGGATCCATTCCGCTTTCTCCTGGGTACTGAATGCTCTCCATTCTCTCCGTATCGATGGCTTTGTACAGAGGTACGGCTCGGGATCATAAGAACAAGACACGCCTACTACGGACCAAAGAATGGCCAAAGCGACAGAAAGCGTTTTACGGACGAACATTTTTTGGCGAGATGTTGTGAAAATGGGTGCAGACCCCGGGTCTATTTATTGGCTTGCCAAGTGGCACAGACAGGAAGTCTAGAAAAAGAGATTATCTGAACAAAGAAGCCCGAAGACCGTGGGTGTAAAGTATGAAGCATCTTATTGAGCTTCTGGAAAGCGTTGAAAACACGCCTCTGCCCAGAGAAGCAGCTGGTTTAGAGTATCATCGCTGGTTCGGGCTTGTTAAAAGCACCGGAGGATAATGAGCACCGTCCGACAGTCGGACCGCATTCACCTAGCACAGATATCCTCAAGAATAAAGAACTTACCTCCATTCGACATTGTGTATTTTAGGGCTGCTTACGCTACCACAATAACCGTGACCTCATATATCAACCGTGACATTCCTACAGGGTCGTTGGTCTACTAAGGAAAGGCCTGCTCGGCCCTCCATTTCTGATACCTGGCCACTTGAATTATAAGGGGCTGAATTACAAGGGAAGGAAAGGAGAATAGTTCCGAGTCGCGAGTCGGACTGCGAACGTACTGCATCGGAAGATGGAGTCAAAGGGGTTTGTTCAAGTGGGATCCCAGGGGGGGAATTCGAAAAAAAATTGATATTATGTCATATCACAAGGGTCACCCCTGTCACAAAGTCACATCCGGAAAATGCCGGGCGTGGCGATGGTGATGGCGATGGCGAGCCTAAAAAATTCTGTACTGCGCACTGTAGGAAGTCCAGAAGCGAATCAAGCGATCTTCTGAATGAAGTCCGACCAAAATGGGCAAGACCACGAGGCATTTCTTGGGCGTTTGGAAAGCGGTGAAAAAGCACCTTTATCCAGAGAAGCCATTCAGAGTAACTTTTCTGGATTCAGGTGCCATTCATCGCTTAAACCATAGAACGTTCACTTCCTTTCTATCATTAAGCAAGGCTGCCTACAGTAATGACTGCAACGCTACCGCAAACGTTGAGATGCTAACCCGATGTCCCTGCATAATACTCGAGACAATCGTTGGACTATCCGGTGACGATAGCAGATGTTCAGCCCTCCGCGTCCTAGATCACCCGTTGATTTGATCGCAAGAAGGAGAGTACATTACCACCATAAAGATTACCAGGTGAAAACAATTTTGAGTCTGACTGTGAATGCACCGTATCAGAAGATGCCAGACGGTGACTGCCTGCGTGATAGCGTCTCTTTGGCCGCCAGCACCTTTCTGGCCTTCAAGCTTCAACGCCCACCCTAATTGTCAACTCATTACATTCTTTACAGAAACGATCACTAGGCTTATAAAGACAGGCTTCCTCTACATATATACTGATCCAGATTCTTCGCTTCCGTGTTCGTAAGAGGAGGAATAACGCTGTAAGGTGGGCACCGAGGCTGCGCTCGCATGGACTACTCTGGAGCCATAGTCTCAACCTCCTCAACGTGTTGCGCCGATTCTCCCTTACCTAAGAATGCCTGACAAGGCGTAGTCGGCCGAGTAGGTACGTATTTTCTTTATTTCCGAAATATCCGAGCCGTTCGTTTTACGCTGCAGCAGTTTATAACTTAATAATCCTTCCTTCTCTTTTATCGGACCACGTTGCATGTTCTCTATTCCTCCTGACCTCTTTAGTGTCTTCGATTGTCCTTCGTTCGGCGCCTAGCTTTCATTCCGGAGTCTCGACTTCTATTTTACAGCACTTGTAAGCGACACGATCACGTGGTAATGTAGGTATTGTCCGAGGATTTCTCTCGAGTAACGAGAGAAGTGTGTCCGGTCCCACATACCCGCTAACGACCCTACACGCAATTCCTCGGGCAAGCAAAAACGAAACGAAGAGTTCTCAATTCTCTAATCAAGCATTTCAGTATGATTGTTTTATGTCCTAAGGAATGCCGTGACTGAATAACCAAAAAAAATAGCCAATGAATGGAGTAATCACTCTACGTATTTACTAATCCAGGCTCTCCAGTTCGGCTGCAGAGATAAGAGGAGAAAGTAAAGGCATGTTAAATGTTGCAGGACCCTTATCACGTTTATGTTGTTGCCTTAAGATTAGGAAACCTAACATTTACTACGACTTGGAGTGGCGCTGAATTGGTACACAGTTGCACTTCACTCGTATACATAGCACAAGTAGCCCCCCGTTGTATTCATCACGTCTCCGATGATGACTTCCGGGAACAGCCCGTCCGCTGGCATGATGGAACTCAGCTAGGCAATCAAATTAACACGAATTCCTCAATCTGAATTGGCAAGTGCTCACGTTGAGGTAAGGAGGACCACCGGTGGGGTATTGGTTGTAGTCATCTAGGTTAGCAAGGTGTTCCACCGAGCCACCAGAAAAACTCTTCGCGTTCACTAGGTCGCGATTCTGCCAGTCGTACCATATCTTATCAACCATCTGACACGGTCATCGAGCACGCGGACCTCAGTGTCGAATCTATTGGACAGGGAGTGAGCAGTCACTTACGGCATGGTGCATAAAAAAAAGTGGATCTGCGTGGTGCGTCAACTTCAACGCAGGGGGAAATTTTTTGGTATGTACAGACGCACCATTCGGTGACCATGTAGCCCCTGGCGTACAAGAGTACGCGACGAAAATGCGACTTACCCGCCTACAATCGCGTGCACGCTACCATGTGGGCCCTAACGTTACGAGATCAGAAACCCCATTCCATGGTCAGTCACTTCTTATATTTATGTTCTTACCTCGGGCACCTCTAACATTGTTTGAAACCTTTTGTAGTCCCCGCTAGGGGTCTCAAGGATCGCCTCAATTACAGATGCCGAGAATGACGTGTTGCCTATCTTCTGGCGGTCCGTGACGACAGTAAACTGTATATCCCTGAATGACAGAAGGGTGAAGTTGCGGCGAACATGGTGAGGCGAAGGGTAGGAAAGCTGTAGGTCGCGGAAGCCGCCATTAGGCACACTATAATCGGCATTTGGGTCACCCCAACCGCCTAATCCGCTCAGAGGGTCAGAGTCCTTCCAAAAAGAAGATTCATAGAAGTCGGGTGCATCTATTCCGGCCTCAGAATCTTAAATGCGAGGAAAAAGAGAAGTGGAGGACCGATAGTCCAATTCCAATATGGCGAGACGCCCGTATATCCACACTTGTTCTTCAGTGACTCATCGAAGACGTGTAAGAGCCAGCGGTGCCAGGGAAAGAACAACCCGGTCCAATGTACCTGAAAGAAGAGCACATTCAATATCAGATAGTATTAATAGTATTCACTTCGACGCACCCGAGTATTCAGGTCCATATGGAGATACACGAAGTCTGTGCAGAAAGCAGTTAGGAAACCCACCTCTGGGAAAGGGATACAATAATCTAGATTGTACCATCGTAATATGAGCTTGACGTGTTAACGGGGGGAATCAGCGACACTAAGGGGTCCACTGATGGGGTCAGAGCCGAGTCATGAGGCAGTTTTGACAAGCACTCGATTTCGAACATTGCTTCAGCAAGATGACTAATGCGAGAGTAAGTGAATATACACACGTTGACAGCACGGACCCATTCCGCTTTCTCCTTGGTACTGAATGCTCTCCATTCTTTCCGTACCGCTGGCTTTGTACAGTGGTACGGCCGGGGATCATAAGAACAAGACACGCCTACTACAGACCAAAGAATGGCCAGAGCGACAGAAAGAGTTTTGCGGACGAACATTTGTTGTGAAAATGGGTGCACAGACCCCGGGTCTATTTATTGGCTTGCCAAGCGGCACAGACAGGAAGTCTAGAAGAGATTATCCGAACAAAGAGGTCCGAAGATCGTGGGTGTAAAGTATGGAGCATTTTATTGAGCTTCTGAAAGCGTTGAAAACGCGCTTCTATCCAGAGAAGCAGCTGGGTTAGAGAATCATCGCTGGTTCGGGCTTGTAAAAAGCGCCGGAGACGAAAGAGCGCCGTCTGATAGTCGGACGGCGCTCACATAGCACGAATATCCTCGAGAATAAAGAACATTCGTCCATGTAACATTATGTAGGGCTGCTTACTGTATTGATTGCGACGCTACCGCAATAGTCGTGACCCCATATATCAACCGCGACATTCCTTCAAGGCACTGAGGATGATCGTTGGACGCAAGGGAAGGAAAGGAGATAGTTCCGAGTCAGACTGCGGACGCACCGCATCAGAAGATGGGGACAATGCATATTTTTCTGCATCTTTCCCATCCTTGGGACCTTGGAAGCGGGTTTGTTGGACCCGTGACGCATCCATTTATGACTACATCGAGTGATGAACTTGTCGAAGCGCAGGTGAGCGAATTCTAGGGTCAACTAGCGCAGAAACCCGGACCGCATGATACTGTGGACCTAAAAATAGTCAGAGCGACAGAAATGATTTGAATTTCGCACGAACATATCTGGGCAGTATGTTGTGAAGCGCTGTGGAGTTGCTCGAGTGAGTTCGTGAGAATAGAGATTAAGGATCTAGGGAGTGAGGGGTCGTTAGCACACGACGGCTCGTCGGCTCGATACACGTCGGTCTTAGAAGGCTGGCAGGGAAAGCGAAAAGGGAAATCGTCCTGAGACGACTGGCACGCAGAGAAAGTGAGACTGAAAAGAGGCCTATTTAATTGTGATCGATAGGGAGTCTGTATAAATGCATGTGGCTCGACTATTCTACTAGCCCTTTGGGTGACAGAACCAGTGGACGCGAGCGAGGGGGAACAGAAAAAAGCGAAAAAGGTCAAGGAACCGGGCCGTCGACGTGTCACATGGCACGTGATGCGAAAAAGTATGAGTGAAACGCTAAGTCGTGCGCACACAGCAATCGCGCGTACAGCAACAGCAGTCCTGTCGCTGTGATAACGTTAGGTATAGAAACCCGCCAAGGCAGTGTGCCAGAGGAAACCAAAAGCTGTCCAAGAACACTGAGAACTAAGAAACTACCCTACCCCGATCCGAGGATCAGTGTTAGCCGCCGGGGCGGGCCATAAGTAGCGATCAGCGGATCACAACGCACACATCCAACATACAGTAGTCTGTTACTAGGAAGTCCAGAAGCGATCATCTGAATAAAGTCCAACCAAAGTGGGCAAGACCACGAGGCATTTCTTGGGCGTTTGGAAAGTGGTGGAAAAACGCAATTATCCAGAGAAGCTATTCGGAGTAACTTTTCTGGAAAAACGTGCTATTCCTCGCTTAAACAATACTCGCTAGAGGCTTAGGTTTGAAAAGAGGTTTGCAAAAAAATCAAAAGATACTGGCATGGTGAACGAAAGACTCAGAGTGCTCTTTGATACCTGTAGAGCATTCACCTACAGTGCAATAGAACAAACCGTCCTCTGTGGAGAATGAGGCTCACCTTTTTATCATTGTGCAGGACTGCCTACAGTAATAACTGCAACTCTACCGCAATCGTTGAGGCGCTACCCCGATATCCCTGCATATTACTCGAGACAATCGTTAGACTATCCGGTGACAATAGAAGATATTCAGACCCCCACGTTCTAGACCACCGGCTGGTTTGACCGCAAGGAGGAATGCCACAGTGGCACCATAAAGATTACCCGATTTGAATAGTTCCGAGTCTGACTGTGAATACACCGCATCAGAAGATGCCAGACGGTGACTGCGTGCGTGGTAGCCGCGTCGCTTTTAGCCGCCAGCACATTTCTGGCCTTATAATACCCACCCTATTTGCCCCAGAGTTCACCACGCTTCCACAATAGTCATAATTGGATGTCGTCACATCCTCGTGGGTACAGCAAAGGCTGCTCCTGGGAGGTAAAATTGGAGGGAAAAGATGGGCAAAAAGGCAGAAAGAAAGAAACGCAAGGATTTGTCAATTTCGAGCTCCGAATCATGTGACGAAACTTGCGGGTTCGGGTTCGAGATGAGATGGGCTATATAACCAATTCCAGTCAACTCATTACATTATTTTACAGAAATGACCACTAGGCTTATGAAGACAGGCTTCCTCTAATCCAGAGTCTCCGCCTCCGTGGTCTAATAGGAGTGATAAGGAGAAAAGGGAAACGGCAGTTAGAAAGCTGCTCCTCTCATCACCAGAAAAACTAGGAAACCTGACTTTACGAGTCACTCTGAATCAGTACACACTTTACTCATATACGTAGCACAAGTAGCCGCCCGTTGTATTCAGGACGTCTCCGATGGTGACTTCTGGGAACAGCCCGTCCGCCGGGATAATTGAATCAAGCTATGTAATCAAATAAAGATGAATCTCTTGATCTAAATTGGCCAGTACTTACGCTGAGATAAGGAGGACCACCGGTGGGGTACTCCGCGATATCACTTTGGTTTGCGAAGCGTTCCACCGAGCCGCCGAAGAAGCTCTTGGCACTAGCTGGATTGAGATTCTGCCAGTCGTACCATATCTTATCAATCGTCTGTCATCGAGCATAGTGCTCTCAGCGCAACCTCAACCAAGCGATGTATCAGGCGTCACTTACCGCATGATGCAAAAAGAATAGTGGATCTTGAAGTGTATCAACGTCAACGAAGGGGAATATATTAAGTGTAAATGCAGACACACCATTTGATGACCACTTGGGCCCTCCTTTGCAATTTAATGGGGCGTTTTTCGGGCAGAATCCGGACATATCACTAGAGGCCGCGAAGGGTGAAAAGGACCGAAGAATACTTGGCGATAAAAGCAGCTCACCCGCCTATGATTATGTGTACACTGCCGTGCGGGCCCTGATACGACTTCGAGGTGAGAAAATCCATGGTTCCATATGTCTATGTACTTACCCCAGGTTGTTCTATTACGGTTTGGAACCGTTTGTAGTCTCCGGGCGAGGTCTTAAGGATCGCGTCAATTACAGATGCAGTAAATGTTGCGTTGTTCGCCACCTGGGGGGCAGGAGGAGCTCCTGGGAAGGGCGGTAACGTGAGCGTGAAGTTGCGGCGAACAGTGTGGGGCGAAGGGTAGGAAAGTGGTAAAGTGTGGAAGCCGCCACCAGGCACCTGGTAGTCAGCATTCGGGTCACCCCAACCGCCTAATCCGCTCTTAGGGTCAGAGTCCTTCCAGAACGAAGATTCATAAAAGTCGGGTGCATCTAATTGGCCATCAGGATTATAAACGTTAGAAGGTGAAGAAGATGAATTACCGATAGTCCAATCCCAATATGGCGACGCGCCCGTATATCCGCACTTATCTTTCAGTGACTTTTCGAAGACGTGTCCATACCAGCGGTGCCAAGGAAGGAATAGCCCTGTAAAATGTATCTGGAGATGTATACGTTCAGTATCAGATAATACCCATTAGATTCACAACAACAGACCCTGATATTTAGGTCCATGTGGATGTACACCAGGTCTGTGCGTAAAGCAGTTAGAGCGCCTCACCTACGGAGAAGCGAAGCCAAAATAGACTCGATCACACCATCATAATAGGAGCTTGATGTGTTGACAGGGGGAATGAGAGACACAGTAGGATCTATCGATGGGGTCAGAGCAAAGTCATGAGGCTGCGTTGACAAGCACTGAATTACGAATGTCGCTTCAGCAAGACAATCGAGGTAAAAAGGCTGTCAATACCCACGTTGACAGCACGAATCCATTCCGCCTTCTCCTCGGTATTAAACGCTCTCCATTCTCTCCGTACCGCTGGTTTCGTACAGGGACACGGATCATGAGAACAGGACACGCGTAGTGCTGACCAAAGAACGACCAGAGCAACAGAAAGAGTTTTGTGGATCAACATTTCTGGGAGACTTTGTGTCGATAGGGCGCAGTATCCGGGTCCATATATTACCTTGAATTCTATGAGATATAGTAACCCTGCACAAGCCGGAGAGGAATGGCCGCCAGCGGTGACAAAAAGTCTATAAGCGATCATTCGAATAAGTCTAAAAAGTGTATGTGCGAAGCACAGCGCATTTGATGAGTGCTTGGAAAGCGGGGGGAAAGCGGTACCAGATAAGCGCCAGACTTTGAGAATCGTCTCTCGACTTCGGGCGGCCTCGGAGAACATGGGTTTACAAAAAGCACCGACACAATAAATGAATGGACGCTGTCCGATAGTTGGATGGCATTTACATAGCACGAACGTTTTTTTGTAAATAAGGAACGCTTGTCTCCTTACCAATGTGCAAGGCTGCTTAAAGTAAGAATTGATGCGACGCTAACAGAAGAGTCACGGCAGATGCTCAGCACTCCACGTCCTAGAGTACCAACCACTTGAGTCGCAAGGAGAGGAATGCTATAAAAGCGACCACCATGGTGAGGATGGCTCCAAGTCTAACTCACCGAACGCACCGCATCAGAAGATGGTGACGGTGACAGCGCGGCAGTGCGGCGGCAGCGGTTCCAAGTGTAAGTTAGTACTGTATCTGTATCCGAAGCTTTAAAGCCGCCTTGCTGGAACCTGTGCGACTGTCTGGCAAACACCGAAAAAATGTCAAAAAACTCGTATTATGTCATAATACCCCTGTCACATATGTTACGTCCGTCACGCCCGGAAAACTGCGACATATTCCAGCTCTTTCTCCATATGGCAAGTGGCACTTGCCGTATGGGTCTAAGGAGATACGCCGTCTGGTGCCTAAAACTCCCGTTCAAGACATGCATGCATCACCCTCCTTGAACCAGAACCACCAACATGCCTGTTATTCAGACAATAAATCTCCCAACCTTCCTCCCCTTCCCTGGGGAAAGCCTCAAGAACTCCTTCCCTCCCAACCATGACTCCCTGAGCGCTATGCTGGGTCTCTGCCTTGCCTACCTCAAAGCCATGCACCCCACCAAGCTCGTCCAACCAAACGAGTCCATGCGGGCAAGTGCCCACCTAATCAGCCTCTTCATAAACGACCCTCTCGCTCAGTCCCTTCTCCCAAAGAGCCCCCATGCAGCCAACACCCCCGCTAAAGAACTTAACTCACTCCAGATTCGACTCACAAGCCTGGAGAACACGCTTGCCAACCTAGCTAAGGCCACCACCGAAGTCAGGAAGGACCTTAAAGCCCGCCCAAACCCCACTCCCGCCCCAACCAAGCCCCAGGCCACCCAATGCCAAGGCCCTCTTACACCACAAACATATGCAGCAAAGGTATCGTCACCGCAGCGCCCAAGCATTGTAGTGGACGTTGCTGGCATCCCCTGGCCAGATAACAAAAGGCCCATGCCCACGGACATCTGCGCCACCATCAACACGACTCTTACTGTCACCGCCGCGACTTTAGACTGTAAGACGGAGTCGTTGTTGTCCCGGCCCTAAAGGTGTCACGTGATGTGTTGGCGAAAAGCGAAGTCAAGAGAGAA
>WNFQ01008224.1_pt1 | contig 10996 bp, 7 predicted proteins | sample 5400171 | NCBI WGS metagenome assembly WNFQ01 (sample SAMN13153356, study PRJNA577476) | soil metagenome | isolation source: 20 cm soil under Madrone tree | place: USA:California | collected 2016-06-14 | reverse complement strand
CGACAGCGATGATGCCGACTTGCCGTTGATTACTTCCGCTGCCTGCGAATATGGCATGCAGAAACACGCGATAGAGTCGATCGTTGCCATACCACCACGCCGCGCCGTTGCCCTGTTCAATGGAATTTTTCAGGTCCGCCTCTGCGAGATTGGCATCCCATCCCGGTTCGGACATGTGAAATCCGAAGACCTGTCCGTCCGGGCTGGAAAGCACGAAAAGCTGGCTGCCAGCGAGCTTCCAGAAGGGTTCGGACGCATCCTGAATGGTCAGAGCATGCTGCGTCGCCAATACCGCTTTGAGGGTCGGAAGTTCAGCCAGCATGGCGGCTGTCCGGGAAAGTTCAAGTTCACGCTCGCGTTGAACGCTTTCGAACGCGTGGAGCGAGGCGTCCGCCCTTTGCCGGACCCCTTCTGCAATTTCAGAGCGAACTAAATAGTGGACGACAACGAGGAGCGATCCCAGCAAGGCGCAGATAATCACCAGGGAGGCAACAAAAAGCTGTGTGCGTAATCGCAGGCGCGCCATGAATCTCCATGCAGGCGATATTATTTCCCAGAAACGGGCTCCAAATGATCGGGCGTGAATTTATACCCGGAGCCGTGCATGGTAAGAAAATAGCGCGGATTTACCGGATCCGGCTCCAACTTTTGCCTAAGACGGAGCACATGGTTGTCCACGGTTCTGGTGTTGGGATAGTTCTCGTATCCCCACACCTCATTCAATAATTCTTCCCTGGAAATGACCCGGGAAGGAGAATTGGCGAAGTACTTCAATAGCTTGAATTCCTGCGCGGTTAAAGTGAGGGATTTTGCGCCGCGCGTAACGACCATGCTCGTAAAATCAATCAGGTTTTCGCCGAAAGCCAACATTTCGTGCTGACTGCCGGAAACCGCGGAACTGGATGCTTCAACCAGTTGGCCGCTGCGGCGCATCGCGCGCCGTACCCGCGCCAGTAACTCCTTGGGGCTGAAGGGCTTGGTCACGTAATCGTCCGCGCCGAGCTCCAACAAGAGTACTTTGTCTTCCACCTCATTGTTGGCACTTAGCACCACGACCGGAACTAAAGCGGCGTGAGCTTTGAACGCACGGCAAACTTCTTTGCCAGGCATGCGCGGAAGCTTCAGGTCCAGCACGACTACACTGGGTGGCTGCTTTCGAAAGCTTTCCAGGCCAGCGATTCCGTCCGCGGCAATCTCCACCGCGAGTCCGTCCGCTTCAAACAGGCGTTGCAGCGTGCGTTGCATTGGCCGACTGTCTTCGACAACGAGTACCGTATCCATGCGATCCTTTGGAGCGGACAGCGAACAGAAATGTCCGATCGAGCAAAGCCTCGTAAAGTCAATCTGCTTATTATACAACCGCCTTGCCGTCGAGACTCTGCTTTCCATTCCGGCGGTGGGCAAGCGTTTTCTTTACGCCGGTAAGGAAGGGTAAGGAATTTCGGCGCAAGTCTTGTCGGCGCGCCGTCGGCGAATTGTCAACAGAATGTAAAATCACCAAACTGGAACTACGATTGCAGGATGGTCAGAAAGGAAAGCAGAGAATTCGCTGTGCGCAATGAATTCGCTCTGTGAAATTACGGCCTGTCGTAATCAGGATTGGGCGGCGGAACATAATCGAGGCCGTATTTGTTCTTATGGGTGGGCGTGAAAGTGGGATTCTGGAGCACCTGAAGCGGACCTATATTGCGAGAGGAATCCGATGATATAGTAACGACCCTCGTCGACTCTTTCAGTAGCTCAGGCGAGCCTCGCTCATACCAAACACTCATCTGGTAACGTCCGTTTGGAACGTTGCGAATGATGACATTCCCGCTGCGATCGGAAAGTCCAAAATATGGCGTATCGACCGATACTACAACCGCGCTCATTTCCGCATGAATGTTGCAGAAAAGAAAGCTGACGCCGGGCCGGTCGAACCGGACGGAACGCTTGGTACCTGCTTCATACAGGCCCAAGTCGAAACGCCGTCCATCGTAGAGCGAAAAAATATTGTGGAAGAAAGGATCTTTGTTCGGGAATTCAACCAGCGTTCCGACCGGCACGATCAGAATGTGCGGCTCGAATGTCTTGTTCCGTTGCACTAGTTGCGGCGGATTTTGTAGCTTTGCGGAATCTGGGTCCGCGGGTTCGGTGTGATCAAGAGCTGTGAGCCAGACGGCGACGTTCGAAGCATCTTGAATCTTGCTCGCACCTGTCTTGGAGGCATTCGCCGTCGCCGCCTGCGAAACGACAACGTTCACGACTACTGAGTTCCCCGGCGCCCGGACCTGCGCACCACCGGTCGAGGCGACCAGGAAAGAGAGGCCGCTCAAAACCTTCCAGGCCTTGCTCATGAAACCGACCGCTTCAAAACGCATATCCTAGACTGAGGCCAATCTGATTCGCGGTGTTCGCATTGCTATCCAAGGTGTAGGTCTCGAGCCGCCTGTACTCTACCGAAAAGAGCACATCGGAGCGCACTCGATAGATAAAATTCACAAACGGACTCAAATATCTCAGTTCGCTTGCGAACGGATTATCCTGACCGTAAGCAAAGTTTACTTCGAAATTGGCTTTGGGTTTGAATTTCAATTGCATCCAGCCTCCCATCGAATCCAGGCCATAAATGCTCGTGGCTGCGTTGTTGAAAGGTCCAGAAATCAAGATGCTCTGCCCGATTCCACCTCCCAGGCCTCCCACCGCCCGCCCGCGGTAGAATTCGCCAGTTAAGCTAAAAAAGTTGCCCAGCGGAAGAGTTACATCGGTCAGCCCGGCCCAGCCATCTATATTTCTGCCGAAGCCCCAGTTTTGCCGTCCATAGTAGCCGCCAATCACAAGGATCAAATCTTTTCCAAAGGCTCGTCGCACATAAGCGATGTGCGTTGCGTATGCCGGCTGCCCCGATCGCTCTCCCGCAGTTGGGAGACGGTAATTTTGTCGCGGAACATCTCCGGTGAGCGAATCCAAAATACCCGCCTGAAACAATAGTTTTGAGCTGTCCGAGAGTGCGACGCGATGTTCGATTCGAATCTGTGGCGTCCAACTCCACAAATTGCCGGTGTAAGAAAGGGCTGGAATTGCGAGAGAGGAAAGCGTTGTAGGAGTAAGCGGAGCGAAAAAGAGAGAGTCTTGACCTGCAACGACAGAAGTATTGGACCAGTCCAGGCGTATCGTCCCGGTCCGCAAACGTACAATTCCAAAGGCCGCGCCATTCGGTGTGTCCGGAAAGCCTCCGGCAAAGTCGAATTTCAAGTTCGCGCTGCTGCGTGCCCCTGCTATATCCGGCCCGAAAGCTTCAATTCCGATTTGCGATTGGCGAAGTGAGCCGGAGAAAGATCCCGATGTTCCGGGAGTGCCGGGTGGAGTCGCAACTTGTGGAAAATCCAAATTGTCAACGGAGCCTCGAGTCACTGCCGTGTTCAGAAGCACGATTCCTGACAGGCGCACGCGATACTTCGAACCGCTCTCCATTTTAGTTTGGCTCTGCTCGATGATTTTGTCGTTTATCAGTTCCTGATCATCTTCCAGCTTGGAAATTCGTTCTTGCAGAGAAGTTTCGGGCAATTGCTGACCTTTCGCGGCGACCGAAGTAGACGAGGACGACGGAGACTCGGCCGGACCCGGCTCGTACGACCGGTTGGTGCCGGCCGTTTTCGCAGCCAACTGCTCTCTAGTCCGATTCAGTTCAGCGCGAAGCTGCTCAGCCTCCAGCAATGCCTGTTGCTGGGCCGTGCGCATTTCGGTCATTTGAGAACTCAAGGTTTGCACCTGCGACTGAAGCTGGCTGACCGAGGCTATTAAAGACTTTAGCTCCGAAGCCAGCTCACTCGAGGGAGAAGCTGCCGTCGCATTTTGGCATTGCGCCACGCCGGGCAAGAAGGCCAAGAGAGCAGCGGCAACTAGTGTCCTGAGATGCGCTTGGGGGAGCCAATTTTTTTGCATTGTGTACCTCTTTGACGACTTTGATAACGTTTTGGGTTCCCAGTTGTTTCCGTAGCAAGAAGTTCCTACGGCCTTACTCTTAGGGAACAGTATCCACCCGCTTGGTCGTTAGTGAATGGCCTTTCGCCGCACAAGAATCTCGTCCAGGCGGTCAGCAGTCAGTTTCTCATAACACCCACAACCAACGAATCAGGTCTAGCGTTCGATCAACAGGCGCATGCGATTTCGAGACCATGCCCTGTTTTTTCTTTTGCTTGGATGCCGAAATGCGCCTCGGCGGCGCTGGCAAATCCACGACACAGCCTTTCGCTCGCCATGCTCAAGGCGTCGGCTGGAAATACTCACCCGTTGCGCGGGTTATTTGGCGAGCGTAGCGGTGAACTCGTATTTTCCGGCGGGCACTTGGTACAATGCGTAACCATCAGCCTGGCGCAAAAAGTGAATTCGCCCAGACTGTGCTAAAGGCTTGCCGTCTAATTTGAAAGAACCAATGTGATCCGCTGAAACGGGCAATTCTCCCTTTGTGTTCGGAGGAACGGTCAGATTCCAGCTAACCAAGTCTCCTGAGATTGTCCACGCGGAGCGAATCGTTCCGTACACCGACTGGTACGAGAAATCTAGACTGCCGAGACGACGATCGAAATTTGGCTGTAACAGAATGGTGTGGAAGCCCGGATCAGCGGGCAGCGTATCGATTCCCGCAGCGTAGCGGTAGATCCAGTCTGCCACCGCACCGTAAGCATAGTGATTGTAAGAATTCATGCTGGGATCGCCGCGCATCTGGTCGCCGTTCCAGCGTTCCCACATGGTCGTAGCTCCGTGATCCACAAGATAACCCCACGAAGGGTATTTCGTGCTTTCCAGCAAGCGATAGGCAACGTCCACATGACCGGTATCCGTGAGCGCGGCAAGGAGGTAAGGAGTTCCGAGGAATCCGGTGCCTAGCTGACCGTCATTCGCCGCGATGCGGTCCGCCAGTCGTTGTCCCGCCATGCGACGTAGATGTTCATCGAGAAGATTCATATGCAATGCAAGAACGTATCCAGTTTGCGTCTCCACCGGTTTGTCGCTCAACTTCTTCTCGGTGCCAGAGGCAAACACGGGCGGCGGCGGCACCCCTCCAACGAATCCATCCTCTCGGACAAAGGCCCTGTTGAAAGCCTGCCGGATTTTTTCAAACAGATCCGCGTATTTTTTTTCCTCTCCTGGTTTGCCGGCGAAATGCGCCATCTGTCTCATCAGCGTTGCGTCGTAGGCCCAATATGCCGTGGCGATCAGATCCACAGGTGTTACGCCTTCCGGCGCCAGCCAGTCTGCAAACGGAATACCGTATTTGTTTCGCCACAGAAAATCCGGATTAGCGGCTTCGATCGCGGCCAAATAATTCGTCATGGCCGACCAGTTTTCCTCGATTATTTCGCCTTCGCCGGTCTGGATCCACGACGTCCAGGGAACAATGACGCCGGCATCGCTCCAACCCGTTCCCGACCCGGAGTGTTGCGCTTGCGTGCCCGGCGCGAAAATTCCGTACATGTCCGTGCCGACCTGAGTGCCGCGCAGATCCGAAGCATACTTTCGGGAAAATGCCGCCAGATCCATGTTGTAGGAAGCTGTGCGCCAGAACACCTGGGCATCGGCGGACCAGCCCAGTCGCTCATCTCTCTGCGGGCAGTCGGTCGGAACGCCGACAAAATTCGATCGCTGGCCCCACAAAATGTTGCTCCAAAGTTGATTTAACATTTGGCTGCCGGTCTTGAGGGTAGCTGTGAACCTAGCGTCGGTATGGAAAACGACTGCCGTCACATCTTCAATTTTAGGCGCTATCGAAACACCGGAAAGTTCCACGTAGCGAAAACCGTGATACGTGAAAAGCGGCTGAAACTCTTCTTCCCCATGGCCCGCGAGAATGAAGTGGTCTGTCGCTTTTGCAGTCCGTAAATTCTCCACATACAGGGTTCCGTCCGCGTTTAGTATTTCAGCAAACCTCAGCTTGATGTCGGTCCCGGCGGGGCCACGAGCGCGAACCCGGGCTACGCCGGAAAGATTCTGCCCGAAGTCATAAACGTAGACTCCCATGGCGGGATTCGTCATGGTCGTTGCGTTCAGGGTCTTTTCCGTTCGAATGGGTTGAAAATATTGCCACTCGATTTTCGGCTCGAGTGGTTTGACCTGTTCTGCCGCGTGCCACTGCCGGTCGTCAAACGACGACGTGTCCCATCCGGTCTCGGCCCGCCTCCCGTCGTAGGTTTCGCCGTCATAAATCTCTGCGCTCAGGATGGGCGACGTTTCCGCCTTCCAGGATTCGTCGGTCGAGATCCATTCGACGGAACCGTCGTTGTATTCGACACGCATCTGGGCTCGCAACGCCGGCGGCGTGTCGCCATAGTTGAATCCTTCTCCATTCCATCCGAGCGGTGTAGCGTACCATCCCGGCGCCAGCAGAGCCGCGATGGCGTTTCCCCCCGCTTTTATTTCCGCCGTGACGTCGTAGGTTTGGTAGATGACGTGTTGACGAAAGTCTGTCCATCCTGGCGCCAGAATTTGATTGCCTACTGCCTGTCCATTCAAAAAAAGTTTGTATGCGCCGAGCGCGGTTGCATATATGCGAGCAGAACGGATCGGCTTTTTTATTTCGAAGGTATGACGAAGCCATTTGACGGTTCCGGTGCGCGAAGCGTGCCCGGTATTTTCAGGCCCAAAATCTGACGCCGGCGCAGAGTAAGGAACCGCATCTGCCCACGACGAATCATCGAAGCCCAGGTCTTGCCAATTTCCTTCGGCATGCAGGGAAGCTTTCCAGCCTGGTTGTCCGCTCTTGATGACGTCCAGAGATCCGTCATCCCTGGTGAGGATCAATACCGCGCTCATCGGCCTCTGGCTTGGATTTTGCGATGGTCGCTGATCGCGCCTCGCGTAGTGCGTTACTTCCACCGCCAATAGATTCTTGCCGCTGCGAATTTGTCCGGCAACATGGCACATCTCATACTTTTTCCAGGGCAGGTTACCCGACGGCGGCAGCGGCGAAGCTTCCGCCACCCGTTCGCCATTTAGCCACGCTGACACCGTATCCTGTCCGGTCACATACAGCTCGGCCCTGCGAATCGAATCCTTCAAGTCAAACCGAAAACGGAACTCGTGCTGTGTATTCCCGTTTTCGTTTATTTTGGACTCAAGGTTCGTGATCCACGCTGCGCCGGATTCGCGCACCGCCCGCTCTTCCGGATCTTCGAAACCGATCCATTGTGCTTTCCAGTTTGCCTGCTCCAGCAGTCCGGTTTCCCACCAGGTGGGATCGCTCGCGGGATACGGTTTGCCATCGCGATCCCAAGCCAAAACGCGCCAGTAATATCGTCTGCTCGGCGCAAGCGCTGGGCCGGCATAAATGACTCCCCTCGATTGGTCCGAGGCCACTCGACCGCTTTCCCACACATCCGGTTTTCCGCTGCTCAGTAGGGCGATGCTTGAAGCTACTTCGACCGCGTATGCTGATTGCCTCGCCCCGTCGCGGGTATCGTGGATTTTCCACGACAATTGCGGATGTTTCGCATCCATGCCCAGAGGCGTCGCCAAGGATTCGCACTCGAGGTCGTAGGGTTTTCCAGCCTGCGCATTGCAAACGCTTGCAAATGCGAATACACCGGTCAGCGCGAAGCAGAATGCGGCCCATTGCGTTTTCCCTGACCTGTTCATGGCGAAGATCTTCACTCTACCCTCAGTCAGCGCGACGTCGAACTGCAGGATGGAACATCACCAGAGACATTTCGCTGCAACGGCGGCATCCGGATCTACTTCTGCCCTTGCTGCGAGCGCAATCTTGACGAACAGTACGCTCCCCGCCTTGGTTTCTTTCAGGTGGGGATTGCGGCCGGCAGTGCGGGAAGGCCGATACGTCTCAAGAGGTCTTGGAAACGAGGGTTGCTCCGCAAAGCGTCCATGCTCGGATCTATTTGAAGATACAAAAGCCAGTGGGAATGCTCCTCGTAGGATTTCTCCAAGTATTCAATCGCACAGTCGTTTTCTCCCAGGCCGATATGGATCCCAGCCAAGAAGTGAGGTGCGACATACTTGTGCTTTGCTAGTTTTGTCAGATCGTCGAGCACCTGTCGTGCTTCCTTTGCCCTCCCCGACATTCCGTAAGTGTGTGCCAGTGCCGCTCGCATCAGAGGACTGCCGCCTGACAGGTTCACACCCTTCTCACCCGCGGTGATGGCCAATTCGTAACGGCCAGTTATCCGGTGCAGCAGCCCCAGAATCCAGTACGTGACAGGGTAGTTCGGGTCCAATTCGACAGTTCGCAGGAGTTGTTCGATTGCTTCGTCGTACCGGCGGGCCATGTAGGAGGCCCATCCGACGGCAACGTTGATAATGAGGGACAAGGGATCTAACTCCTGGCTGCTTTTCATCTTGGTGATCGCTTCCACCGGGCGGCCCATGGTCATCACATACTCGGCGTGCCAATGATTGGCAGTTGGATAAGTGGGATTCAGTTGCAGGCTGCGTTTGAATTCTGTCTGAGCATCTTGCCACTGCCAATCGTAAAGCCACAACGCGGCCGCCAGAGGCGTGTGGGCTTCGCCGAGACCTCTGTCGAGCTGCAGGGCGGTCGTCGCAGCCGCTTTGCCTTTAGGGAATGCGGCCTTCGGAGGCAGATAGCTGTTCCATCCCAAAAGCACATACGATTCAGCCAAACCCGTGTAGGCGAGAGCGTAGCTGGGGTCCTTCTCGACCGCTTGCTGAAAGTACCCGATCGCCTTGTAGAACCCATCTTCAGTCCATCTGTTCCAATGATGACGGCCTTTTAGGTACAGCCGGTAAGCCTCGGCGTCTTCCGTGTGGCGTTTGATTAGTCGCTTTTTTTCTGCCCGCGTTAGCTGTAAGCGTAATTTTCCCGATATCTCGCTGGAAATCTCATCCTGGATCACAAAGATGTCGCCAGGCTTACGGTCGAATTGCGCGCCCCATAATTGAGCCCCTGTCGCTACATCGACTAACTCGGTCCCAATGCGCAAAGAGCCGCCGCTTTGCATCATTCTGCCAGTGAGGACGGCGCGCACATTGAGTTCGCGGCCGACGGCTTGAGGGTCAATGTGCCGGCCTTTGTACCGAAATACTGTGCTCTGTGCGATTACGCGCAGTCTCGGTACCGTTGCCAGGATATTGATTAGGCTACCAGGGATCCCGTCACTGAGGTACTCGTTCTCGGGGTCGCGACTGAGGTTCTCGAAAGGAAAAACTGCAAGCGAGCCAATGACTTTTGACAGTCGCGCTGGGCGGTGGGCAGCTGTTGGCACTCGCGACGTCTGTGACCTCCGCTTGCCGGTCGAAGATGAAGAACTTGCCGTTGCTATGAGGACTGATTGCCGGTCTCCTTCCCGATCTCCCCGGCCGGAATCCATATCTCGCTTCAGTTGTTGCAGGTCAGCAAGCGCGTCGGCAGCGTGCTGATAGCGCTGGCCTCTATCCTTATGCAGCGCCTTGTCGATGATTCTTTCCAGCCTCGGCGGGATGTCGAGATTGATACTTCGCACCGAAGCAGGCAGCCGCATCAGAACAGCCTCAATAATCGTGCCGCCCGTGCCGCCGCCAAACGCCTGTCGCCCTGTCGCCATTTCATACAGCACGAGACCAAGCGAGAAGATGTCGGTGCGCGGGTCCAGATCGTCTCCTCGTATCTGCTCGGGTGACATGTAGGAGGGAGTGCCGCTTATGACTCCGACGATCGAATTGGAATCCGGCGATTCGCCGCCGAAATCTGCGTTCTCACTCGCGAGTCCTTTGCGAACAAGCTTTGCAAGGCCAAAATCGAGCACTTTCGCTTGTCCGCGCTTAGTCACGAAGATATTCGCGGGTTTGATATCGCGGTGAATGATTCCTTCGGAGTGCGCTGCATCCAGAGCTTCAGCTAGCGATGAACGCCCGGCCGTCCTGCTCGCCGATGTCGTAGATCGTGCAAATGCCGGGATGGTTTAGAACGGACGCGGCTCGAGCCTCACGTCGGAACCGCTCGAGCGCGTGCGGATCATGGGCTACATCTTCGGGCAGGAATTTGAGGGCGACAAAGCGCGCGAGGCGCGTGTCCTTAGCCTTATAGACGACACCCATGCCCCCGGCACCGATTTTTTCGACCATGAAGTAATGCGAGATGGTCTGGCCTATGAGAGAGCCGGACGTCATGGTGCCGTCATGTTAAGTCAACGAATAGCGTTTTGCCATCGAATCTCAGGCTCAAGTCGGGGCAAGCTCGTGCCTCGCTCCGGCTTTGATCAGCTTCCAGTTGGGGCTTGGAGCCAGGTGATGATTCGGCGCCAGGGGACCATCCCTGCGCTACTCATCGGTGCTTGCAGCCAGAGAACCATTTTACGCCGCACCACTGCGAATCGCCTTGGGCCGCTTTCGATGGGCTCCGGCAGGCCAGCAGTCTCGGTTTCGGAGGGCACGAGCCAATATGGGCTAACCTCGGACTGCTTCGCGCTGGCACTCGACAGATGTCGCTCGGCAGTCACACCCGTAATTGACAATTTTAGCATCGCGCCAACCTGCTCCTGGAACGCCATCATGGTTCTCAACAGATTGCGTGCAAACCAAACACCGGCGATTAAGAATGCAAGTTGAATAACGAGGCTGACCGCAGCATACCAATTGTTTTGCTGCCAAGCGGCAAGATCGCTCATGTCCTCACCTTGGACTGGGATAGGCGCAATTTACAACTGTGCAACGGCACAGGAAACTGGCACGAAGTCCAAATAACGGGCAGGTGCATCTCCTTGCCCGGTAGGCCTGTCTGAGCGCAAGCCTCAACCCGCTGTTAAACGATGCCAGCTCCACCGGTCGAGGCAACACCTTCTGAGGAACTATCGTCATCACAGGGCTCCAGTTTTTAGGGGAATGATTTCTAGCGCAAGGTCTCGGGCTTGTTTACGGAGCCGAGCTTCGAGGCGCTGGCGATTGTGCACTTCGTTTTGCACGCAGATGGTCTCATCGTAGGCCTGTCGGGTGGTCACCATGTGATAGATGATGCGGGCCAGTTTGTGTGCCGTGGCGGTGATGGCTTTCGGAGCCCCGAGTTTGGCCC
>WNFQ01003806.1_pt1 | contig 10997 bp, 15 predicted proteins | sample 5400171 | NCBI WGS metagenome assembly WNFQ01 (sample SAMN13153356, study PRJNA577476) | soil metagenome | isolation source: 20 cm soil under Madrone tree | place: USA:California | collected 2016-06-14 | reverse complement strand
GAGTACGTCAAGAAAGCAAAAGAGACACACCGAACGATCGTGGTTCGTAGTGCTGCATGGTTTGTGCACAATGAAATACTGAGTTTATTTCGTTGTCCCGCAGCAACTTACCACGGGCCTGTATTAGCCGGGATTGGGCACTTTTAATATACGCGGGACCCGCGTGTGAGTGCCGGTGGACGTATGGACTATTTGATGGAGTTATGAGCTGTGATTGTTGGCGCTCAGGTCGTGTGCCAAGATCGATGTTACATGTTTGCGCACTTTGTCGGGTACTGACAACATCGTACAACGAATAATAATTGCGAACCCTCTGTGCAGTAGTAATCGAGACATTGTGCGAGGCTGTGCCAGGAGAGCATGTCATCGTGGGGGACATGAGGCCCAAGTGCCAGGAGACCGGTCTCGGCGTGTCCATTATTCCCGCAGTAAACGTGTCTGTGAATCCGGATCCGAGAAGTGGTGGCACATGCTTCAGTTGCTGCATAATTTGAGCAAGGCATTCACGCGATTGCGAGGTGCCGGTACGATCTTCTCGGAATGTTGCCTTCTGGTGCCAGTGCCAGTACTCACTGGCAACATCGTATTACCCTGGTGTCCGATGTGGCTCTGGCGTCAACTTGCAATCAGTAGTCCGATATCAAGGACGTGTGGTGCCGGATGCAACACCATATAAGCTGCCTGTGTGCGAGGCCATTGTCACCAACCACTACGACACTCACTCTTCCACTCCCATCCTCGATGTTCATGAACCTGCGCTCCACCCTAAAGCCTATGGGTCTAGTAAAGCGCGCTGATAAGCAAATGCAAGACGCGGAGGTCCTCTTCGGAGATCACCAGTCTAACATGAGAAGCCATGATCGTACTTTGGCGGAGGGGCGAATCCTCTAGTGAGTCCCTTCTCCATCCGAGTTGTTGTGTATCAGAGCATAAAGGTGACCTTCTTGGCAGCGCGAAGGATTTCAGACATGGTGTAGAAAAGAAGCCATGGCCAGCCCAGGCTCGGCAAGCGAAACTGTATTCCGAGCGTGCACAGGAAGCACTGGACACGGTCAAGGTTGTCATCACAATGCCGCCTACTTCAGCAGACACTGATATTTTGGGTCACAGGACACCGTAGAAAAAGCAATCGAAATTCGAAATTCGGTTGGGGGGGTTTATAAGATGTGCTTGTCGGGGCGTAGTTCTGTTGGGCTAGTCATCATCCCAACATCAACCCAGAACCAGAGGATAGTTGTACCAGACCAAGTGGTGATGAAATAGACCAAAAATATTCCATGTCGGATTGTATCCCAAGAGAGAGAGAGACCGACATCAACATCAACGTCGTTTCATTGTATTGTATCCCGGCCCGGTTGCGCCATGACCGAAAAAGATATTTTCCCACATCAGTCCAGTGTCCGCCAGTTGACAATACGTATCATCATCAACTCTGGGGGAAACGGACTTAAGGTGTAAGATTACGCAGGGTGCGTGGAAATCGTACCGCTGACCAGCTTCCCGTTGTCTTAGCCCTGTACTGGATTGTTCGCACCAGACTTCGTCGATGTTAGCGAGATACGAACATTTCTAACATCATTTCTTTAAGGCAAGGGACGAGCGGACTTAAGCCTCGACTGTTTTCTTGACGAACATTCATTCAACGTTCACCGATCATCCTTTGTCCATCCAAGTCGCATCTGTGTGGTTAGAGGGCGGAGGTCTTGGTGAGTGTCCCTTTGTACTCTTGCCGAAAACCTACTCTTGTCTCACCCTTTTGTTTCTCCTTCCCCTCGTAGCTCGTCCCGATCCCTTCTATCGAGTACCACATCATCGACATTCGGAACGAGTGCATTTCTCCCGTCTCCTCGCTCCTACTTACCTTGCATGGCATGGAGTCAATAATTGAATCGGGTTTCTTTTCGGCAGTGACACCCCACCCCTATTACTACTGTACAACTGCGCCACCTTGGTTCTTTGGTCTCCGGAGTCACGCTTCTCCAGGTTATGTCCCTGGTCGCATTAAATCACAACCTGTTCCCGAAATCGCGGGTGGGTGTCCAAGGTCATCATCCGTGTCTCTCTCTGTGGAGCCTACACAAAACACTTTGCCCTACGTTTCGATTTGGGGCTGGTCCTTATATCATCGACTCTTTCCACGTCGATTTCACACAACGTAGAGTGGCTCCTTTCCTGGGCATCACTATCTTTGGTTTTGGAACGGGCGTATCCCGTGTCGATCCTTTCTCGCCTCGCTTTGTCATACCTATTGATGCACCGTGGCACGGGTCACGGGACAAAAGCCAAGACGCTCACTCATGTGATTCCGAGCCTTTCGCTGCGTACCTGAGATATGTGCTGCATATTCCGACTTCTCAGCATCGATATTCGTATTCGGAAGAACGAACTCCAGCCAAAAACTAACTATCCCGGAATAATTCGCTTCCTTGGGAGAGAGAGAACTTGTTGAGGTCCTGGCTCGAAGGTATGTAATGATGACGTTGGTCCTACAGCTCTCATGTGCTCTATTTGCCAGTGTACTACAGACAATCTCGGACTTTTGTCTAGTACAAGCGACGTACGTACAATAGGGATCTGAATGGAGAATTCTATGAAGATGTGCCCGTCCATATGGGGCGACCGTGTTGTGCCAAATCTTGTAGCCGTGGGCTTTGGCCCTCTGCCCCGAAATTGTGACTAGGTATCTCACTTTGGTTTGAAATATGTATTGTAACATGGCTGCTACTTGGCACCGAAGAACCATGGTCTTTTCAAGGCAATGAATTGATCGCTTAGAACGTCGGAGAAGGTCCGAAAGGAGCTACCGGTAAGGGGTGTGTAAGGGAACGTGCCGAGCATGAGGTCGGCTAACTGGTGTGTAGGTGCCACTGGCACTATTGCCAGTGCCAGTGCCAGTGCCACAGCACTGGCACCTTGTAGTGCCGAAGTTTGACATGATTCAGTAAAGTGCTCCAGTGCCGCCAACGCCGCTACAATGTTTGACCTTTGTGATTATTCCAAGTGCCAGTTCGAAGATGTTTAAAAGAGCGTCCCAAGGGGGTAATTCAATAACACTTTCTCTCATACAACACCCCAACGAGAACCCAATTCGTCGTCATCATGCAGATTCTTCATACATCGGAACGAGTACTGGAGGCAGATGCTCTCCTGAACAAAGCCAGCCAGAAGGTGGAAGAATCCCGGGACACCTTAGACCAGGCGAGCTATAAAATGGCGCAGGATTGGTTGAAAATGTGAGTGGCGGTTGGCCGCCCTTCATCGATATCTGGTTTTGACCACCATGTTTTCGTCGAAAGCTCGAAAGACTTTAAAGCTGGTATGGAGGGCAAGGATATGTTCAACCGCTACAAGCATGCATTGGATTATCTCAACAAGGCCAAGGAGACACACCAAAGGATCATGGTTCGTACATGCCGCACGGTTTGTGCGCGATAGGACACTGAGTTTACCTCCTTGTCCCGTAGCAACTTACCATGGGCTTATATTATCAGGCGAAGTAATCAGGCGAAGTTTGCGTACCCGGTCCGCGAGTGCCGGTGGACATATAAACTTTGTCATTGCGAGATACAGTTGACTATCTCATAATGCATATTTTTATGCAGCATGCCCAAGGTGTGCCATTCAAGGGAGTACATCCATTTTTGGGATTCTACAATTAGGCTAGGTAGTCTACTAGAATATGTAACAATTTTTTGGTGCAGAGTTCTGGGCCAGCCATGAAGTGGAAATAAGTGCTCAAAAAAGCTATGCATTATGAGATAGTCAACTGTACGATACTTACCGTATACTTTTCTTGTTACAACGTATTTCTTGTGGGTTGCGATATTCAATGGCAATTAATCGATGATTCGTGGTCAGTTCTAGGCTACGCACATACACACACACTGGCAGACATAGACACAAACATACATCTTGTCCCCAACATCCGTGCCTGAGTCACTCTGCAATTGGATGATACTATGCCAGTGCCATTGCTCGTCTCCCTTGGTAATGTTAATAATACGTCAACTTGCTTTCCAAGTCGGTGGTAACTCGCCGCCTCCGATACCCCACGGATTGACACGTAAATATAACAACATGTTTACACGTGTCAACCTCATGGGTCGGATCAATGTCATGTACCACGTGGCCATACTGTAAGGTCAACCAAGCGACATATAGTTAGGCATATGGAATAGCAGCTTTCTGCAAAATAATGTACTCGACTGTGCGAACAACCTGACGCGCGTACCGATAAGTAGTGACTAGACTAGGGTCCTTTTTAGACGTGATGACGGAGCGTAGCTTGAATTCACTTAGTGAATCGCGGATGTAAGAAAACCTCGAGATGACGTTCTCGATTGTGGGACGCTCTGCAGGGTTCTCGTCCGTCATTGCATCAACCAGTCCGACCATGAACTCGAAACCATTATACACCTGTTGGTTCGCATAAGCCACATAATCAACTAGAGTTTGACGGTTCCGTCTCACCTTCAAAAAGTACTGACGCACTAGGTTCCCAAGATAATAGATATCTGTGTGAAACGGATTGCACAGGCTCCCCAGCCGATGTTCAGGTGCAGATTTATCACCCCCACGTATCGGTTGGTCCAATGTGTTTCGAGAGCTGTACCGACGGGACAATCCGAAGTCGATCAGGTAGTAACGCGATGGTCGCAACGTTCGCGTAAACCTCTTAGCCCTTCCCATGAAGTCTCTTCTTCGGTTGATTTGGATAGGATGAAAGCCTTTAGGGTACATTCCAGACGGATCGAGCATGATGTTATTAGCTGTACAGTCCCTGAGATAAGTGTTTAGTAGTGTTTGTCTGACAGAAACACTCTGGCGCACCGGTGTGAAATATTTCGTTCGTGCATGAACAAGAGTCCCTGTGTGAAGGATTGTTAGGTACGCTTATGCCTCCAGTCGGACGATAACCCCAAGTCTCACATCACAGATTTGTGAAAAGAAGGACACGAACTCGCCATACGTCTGGAAACGAGGGTTATCGAAAGGGCGCAAGAAGGGCATTACTATCAATTTTTGTTCAGGTTCATCGGGTAGTTCGAGAATGTCAAGCAATGGGACACAATGGTTATTAGGCTCGGGAATGAGTCCTGGAGAGGAGAGGAATTGGATGATTTCTAGTTCACTCCCGGGTCCCGCAGGAATCTTCTTGAACATAACTTGTCTCCCATCCCATGCGCGTGTTGCGTCCATCGCGGTCGGCAACTAAGGAAATGTAAATATGGTAAACACCAGACAGACGATACTCACCAGTGTAGGTTGACCGTCCTCCGCAGTAAAAAAGTCTTTGCCAGACCTTTTCCATGAGGGACGCCAGTTAGGGTGATACCTGGGTCGAAGTATGTACCCCTGGCCCTCGATCGCTCGGTATTGGTCCCTCCACCACCGCTCGCTGTCGAAGAGTGTGCCAATTTCTCTAATTCCAGGCATTTAACTTGAGCTCGACAGATATAATATGGATGGTGGGAGATGGTAGAGTAGCCGCAAGGAAAACATGAGGACAACGTCCGTCAAGAGGAGGCACGCGTGCTGCTTGTCTAAAGCAGCGGAAATCACTTGAAAGTCAGGCACTGACATCCCCAAAATTCACAGGATAGCGTTGGGGTGGTTGGGGCCGACATGGCTTAACTCGGTGTGGTGGCACATGTGACCTTTCTGCAGTGGGGCGAAAGGACTCGGAGTGGAGTGGTCGGTGCCGACGGTGCCGACGACGAACAACGATTATCATTATTTTTGTGATATATTTGAAACGCAACTTATCCGTCAATATTACCAATCCCACACTTTAGTTTTCGTCATCCCCAACCAATCTGCCTTTCCCCAGTCTCGGTCTTGGTTGAGTATACGTTTTCTAACCGGCTGCTATTTCTGAGATATTTCTCTCTGGCCAACTTGAGGTACCTAGTCAACGACGTCTCGTTGCAGCGGCACCAATCTTTTTAGGGATACCGTTGCGGTGGCGCTGGAGCAACGCTATGTGCACACCGCGCGTGGCTGGCTAGATGGTCTTCATTCATTACGCGCCGTTGCAACGTGTCTCATGTGATCTCGGAGCAGCAGGTCTTCGTCACAACCCCGGGTAGTTACAATAAGATCGTTTGTAACGTCGTGATGTCCAGATTTTTCCTCCGCTTTTGCAAGATCCATATTGTAGAGGAATGTGCCCTCTAGCATGAGAAATTCGCCACCCATCTCTGCTATATCTCACATCTTCAAAGGCCCTCACCTCGCCCCAACGCCCCTCATCACTCTACCACCTCTCATCTCGCCTACCAGTCTCCGTCCTCGAGTCCGGAAAAGTACTGTCGACGGCATATTCTGGGACTCAGGAGCAGAATGTCTAAAACTGTGGTCTTGTATTTTCCATCGGAGCAGGCAAAGAAGGGCGACGAATGTCTTGACAGTGCTCGAGCCATTCGCGATGAATGGAAGAATGTTATTCCGCGCGGTGATCTATCCATGGTCCAGAACCGACTCATAATGTTGGCCTGTGACGCTCGTTTCATGGCATATGCCTTTCATTCACGCTCTTGTATCTAGGGCAACGGAAATGCGAGCAGGATTAGACTTGAAGCGTGGTTTGTCAAAGTTGTCTCACGCACGAACGTACCGAAAATACGCTCAAGAAACACTTGTAATTGTTAAGGTCGTCATTCTCTCTGCGAGGTTAGATGTAGACTAACCAATGGGGACAGACGACTTCTGACCGAGCCAGAGATTTCGTATCCACCCATGAGACACAAGAAGAGCAAGATGAGCGTGTCGTCAGCGCCGCAGAGGCCATCTATCAGTCCTTTTTCGGCTACAGGGACGCATTTCCGACCCCTGAACAGGAGTCGAGCTGGGCATCGTCTGTATGGACCATGGCACGCACCAAGACTGGAATCACCACTGCACCATCAGCCAATCTCATGGAGAAGGCGAGCTGTGATCCGCCTATTCGCCTCAGTGTCCAGGCTAAATAAGACGTACGCAGCTTGCGATGATTGGCCCTCAATTCCGTGCTGCCGTGAAGGAGAAGGTCGCACCGCTCGTGGAGAGATATTACGGGTTTGAGACGAGCAAGGCTTCAAAAAGTCTTAGTCACAACATCGAGCTGGCCCGGGCATTAAAGACTGACGGAGCGTTCAATAAGGGCGATGAAGAAACCGAGTTGCCGTATCACCACCGCATTATCCAGCAAGCCATCAATCTCGTCTGGTTCAATGATCGTTCAAGCGATGGCGTCGTATTCTCCAACTTGTTTAATCCCATGCCGTACGAAGCTATCGCGCTAGTGCTTGCAGTGGTAAGACGTCTTCGATAGTCAATGGCGAGAAATGCTAAAACTGATGGTGCCTCTCCTTACAAATTCTCATAGATTGAGTGCTGCATCGACGAGTGGACTAATGGTCCCTGGATCAGAATACCTTTTGCCTATGAGAACTACAAGGACGTTTACTGCGCTCATCTCGAGGCGCTGAAGAGTCTCAGTGAACAGGGCCTCAAGTTACGGAGCTGCGACCCGCTGAGGCAACTCCGATGTGAAATCTTCAATAGGGGACGGTAAGAAAATCCGTTGCACATGAGGATTTTATGTGACCTTCTGTCCCATGACAACAGGGACCATGCGGGAGTCCCGCGCCGTTTTATAAATCAGGGAGACCATTGGACACAAGATCAGGTAAATGCCGCTTGCGACAAGGCACTAGCAATGTGATTCACAAGCGACCTGCCAGTGTGAATTCACGATGTGGGAGGCCCCATGGCGACGCAACGTGACTTGTGACGTGATTTGGTCCTGGCTTTCGACATTCCTACGGAAGCGTGTGCAAGCCAACGATGTCAGCCACTCATTGGCCATAGTTACTGGCTCACTTTGGTTGAATTATTCATGTTCCCGTTGTGAGAAAACTGGTGTGAGAGTATGCCCGTCGCTTGATCTGCGTGTCTAAACTGAGGCCGAAACAAGTGCACAATGTAATACTTTCGATCATGGGACTACTAGTTCATCAAGCATGGAGCTTGGAGCTTGAAGGCAAACTTGCAACCTACGCAACGGCATCACACCGTGTACGCTCGATCATCCTCTCGGAGCTAGGGGCACACGTTTATATACCAAAAGTGCCATTTTAAACACGCGAATGCAACTCGGGCTAAAAAGAAAAAGGAGAAAAGCAGTCCGGCACTTCACCAGTCTCCTTCGGTACTTTAGTCATCTTACAAACGGGAAGAGATACTAGGTAAACTGACAGTGTATATCACGGATCCGGGATGGCAGACTTCCGCGAAAGGATGTACTGAATCGTACGAACATGTTGTCTTGCCTCTTGGGCCAGGCATATTATCCTGGGCAACTTCTTCGACGTTAGCGCAGACCGCAACTTGGTCTTACTCAAGGAAGCACGTATTATAGCGAATTGTCTGATGACGTCTTCGATACGTGGACGATCCTCTGGACGCTCCCTAGTCATGGCAGCGACTAGGTCATTCATGAATTGGAAGCCCCGATATTTCTATGGTGATAGAATGGGTGAGTTTAAAATGCTGAATCCGCGGATCTAAGTTCATACCGCGATAAACTTCTCGCGTACTAGGTTTCCGATATAATAGATGTCCGTATGGAACGGGTTGGACTGCGTTTGTAGTTTATGTTCGGGAGCTGACTTATCGCCTCCACGTAGTGGATAGTCCACGACATCTCGACTGTAGTACTGACGAGATAGGCCAAAGTCAATTAGGACGTAGCGAGGGGGACGCTGAGTCCTAGTGTAAGCAGTCGCCTTGCCCTTAAAGTTCGTCTTTCGGTCGATCTGGACTGGGTGAAATCCGTCGGGATACATCCCAGTCGGGTTGAGCATTATGTTATTCGTCGTGCAGTCGCTAAATAAGTTGTTAGACTAGAACTCACTCCAAGCAAATGAATGGTTGATACCGATGAGCCACATTCCTCTCATGCATAAATTGGATACCCTGGACGAGCAACCATTTATAATCAGCATGACGCACAGTAGGTGAACTCTGGCCACCTCGCATAATTGAGTAAAAAATGCGACAAATTCGCCAAACGTTTGAAAGTGAGGGCGGTTGAAAGGGCGCAGAAGTGGGAGGACCATTAATCTATGAGACTCGGGGCCTTCCAGCTCAATGACATCTAAAAGTGGCACACAGTGGTTGCGACGATCCTTGGCAAGTTCTTTAGACGAGAATAGTTCGGAGATTGAGAGTTCATAAGGTCCCTCCTCAGGGAGTACCCTTTTGAACATAACTTGGAGGTCATCTTGGACGCGCATTGAATCCATTACAGCTCTAGTCTAATGCTACCAATTGAGCGAAGAAATTTAAAGGAAATACAACAACTTACGATTGTGGCTTGGCCATCCTCTGTTTTATAGAAATCCTTCTTCGACCCAATCCAAGACGGTTCCCAAAGAGGGTGATATCGAGGACGCAGCTTGTACCCATGCCTTCCAATGTCGACGTAATGGTTCCGCCAAAACTCTTCGCTCTTTACCAGTGTTCCTGCTTGCCTTGTGCTCATGTGAGACTCGAACCCGTCAGTCGCTCCGACTGCCTCTGGCGGTTGGATGGGCAGCGACATGATCAGAATACCAGGCATGCAGTGGGAAGTTGAGGGTAGTCTCGAAAGAAGCTTGAGACTTGGAACTCACCGAGGGTCAGGGCGACCATCGTGGTTCAGTACTGCGCCGTATGGTGGCTATTACAATTCAAACCCCAACTCGGGGAACATGTTGCTAGATTGGGAGCGCGGCTAAACGGTAAGATCAAAAAGCGAAACCGCGTTTCTATATCTTAGCATTTTACGAGGGTCGTAAGCTCAAGGTCATGCCAGCTCAAGTTGAACACCGTTGACCAGGTCGCCGCTGCAATAAGTTGGGAACAACATCGAACAAGAGGATGCATCGACAATCATTGTTAATCTTTAGTGGACTTTGGAGGTATATCTAGAAGTGTGTGCCCGGGTCCTGCCGTTAAACGGTCAGTGTTGCGATCGTCACAAAGTCGGACCCTACATATTTTGGTGATGGCGATCGGCAGTTTCAGGGTGCCCCCATAGTAGCGCCCGTTCATAAACGGCATCTTACAACCCTTAACCCATGGCGGCCAATGCGGTATCTGAAGCCTGGCTGTTGCTGATTCCCTCGCCGCTTTACCCCACCTGGAGAGATTTTCTATACTGTTTCCTTGGCTCACAGATCCACCCTTGATATTAGAAACCTTTGCGCTCGCTGCCTTCGCGGATCACTGGCAACCCTTAGGAACGTGTTGAACATGAGGAATTTCGGAATTTCGGAATTTGTCAAATTACGATATCACACTCATATGGGCGCGTTGGGAGCTTTTGGATGATATGTGAACGTGTGATTCTTGCGGCGATTCCCTGCAGTTAATTTCTCTCAGAGAAAGGAGACCTCTTCTATGGCAAAGAAGTTCCTGCATGGCTTGCTGTGAGAAATATCTTCGTTACAGATCCCCGTATTTAAGGCAGGGTAACATTGATACTGTAAGTCCTGACACAGACATGACTCGCTCGTACGAGAAGACACAAATTATGCGACGCCTGAAAGATCTGTTGCCATCCGAACAGGCCAGACAGGGGGACAGGGTCTTGAAGGCAGCTACGGACCTGCTTGAGAAACGCAAGCGTTTCACAGATCGAGACGATTACATTATGGCGCGGGGGTTGTTGACAAGGTGAGTATAGTTGTTCATCACCCTTGCCGGGCCCGATCAGCATTTAACTAGGGATCTTAGCGCGAGTGACTACCGGCATGGTATAGAAAAGAAGAGTGCGATCCGTCGATCGCAGCAGTCCCGGCTCTACCTTGACAAGGCTAAGGAGACTCTAAGAACCGTCAAGGTTTGATTGTACAGCTCTTTGCGTAGAACCAAATGATGCTCAAATCTCCTCGTAGCATGTCACTGAGGAGAGTGCCAGCAACGCAAAGGAGGATGGTTACAGGGTGGGAGAACGCGGATGCGTGACCTCG
>WNFQ01002131.1_pt1 | contig 10999 bp, 9 predicted proteins | sample 5400171 | NCBI WGS metagenome assembly WNFQ01 (sample SAMN13153356, study PRJNA577476) | soil metagenome | isolation source: 20 cm soil under Madrone tree | place: USA:California | collected 2016-06-14 | reverse complement strand
GAAATAACCGGAATCGCGGACGCTCGAATCGCGCGGGCTACTGTCTCTTCGTTAAAGGCCCAGAGGTCTTCGATTGATCCGCCGCCGCGCCCAACTATCAGCACATCAATCCCGTCTTCAAAATTTCCGTCCTGCAAAGCACGCGCATGAAAGTTGTTGAGGAACTTAATTGCGCGGACGATCTCCCCGGCCGCACCGTCGCCCTGCACTCGCGCGGCCGCGAACAGAACGTGCACCGTGCGCGTGCGCCGCGAGATTACGTTAAGGATGTCGCGAATCGCGGCGCCGCTTGGCGAAGTGATTACTCCGACGCGGCGCGGCAGCAGCGGGATAGCGCGCTTTGATTCCGGCGCGAATAAACCTTCAGCCTGCAGACGAGCCTTCGTCTGTGCGAAGGCCAGTTGCAAGGCGCCGGCGCCGACCGGCTCGAGGGCTTCGACGATTAGTTGATATTCGCCCTTCTGTTCGTATACGCCCAGGCGGCCGCGCGCGCGCATTTGCAGGCCATCTTCGGGGCGAAAACGAATTCGCTGGTTGCTGCTGCGATAGCAGGCACAGCGCAGTTGCGCGAATTCGTCCTTCAAAGTGAAGTACCAGTGTCCCGAACCGTGCGCGCGAAAGTTGGAGATCTCGCCTTCGACCCAGACGGAAGAGAAGCGTTTTTCCAACTCGGCGCGGATCATGGCGGTTAATTCAGACACGCTCAGAGGCTGGCGTTCAGTAGTTTCAAACAGTGATGCGAGAAACGGCTGTGACATGGCTCTATTTTGGAATCACCTGCTGGTAGAAAAGCTGCACCCCCGATTTGCGCAGGTCGGGATTTACCATCTCAACTTTTATTTTCCCGGGGCCCGAACGACTTGCCGGGCTATAAGAGATCACGTATTGACTCCGCAGCTGCTGGCCAATTTCAGCAAAGGTCGCGCTTAGGTCTGCGGGCTTCTTTGGAAAAAATGCTCGTCCGCCCGTTCGCTCCGAAAGCTTGCGCAGGGCATCTTTGTCGACGCCGTAGGGATCTTTATCTCCAATGCCAATCGCATAGACCGCCACGCTGTCAGAAACGGCGCGGTCCACGGCAGTGGCCATTTTGTTCTGGCTGATAGTGTCCTGTCCATCGGTCAATACGATGATCGCGCGCCGGGCTTCCCGGGTTGACTGTGACAGCAAGTCTTTGCAGGTTTCGATTATGGCGTCCCAGAGAGCCGTCTGGGCCGCGAGGGTAGCCGGTGTGCGCTTCATGGGCGGCGGCCGCCCGATGACCAGGATGCCCCGACTATAGCCAGGAGGCGGAACAAACTGCGCGCGCGAGATTGCCTGGCGCAGCAGCAGCACATCATTCGTCAGCTTTTGTTCGACCGCAAGCGTTCCAGTGAACGTCGCGATGGCCACCCGATCAACGCCCGGCCGCATGACGGAGTCCAAAAAAGAATTAGCCGCGGATTTCTGTGCGGGCAGAGTGCGCTCCTGCGATGCGCTCGTATCAATCAAGATCGCGATTGAAAGAGTCCTGTCAGCGGTCTTTTCAAAGCCTTCGATTTTTTGCGGTGTTCCATCCACGAGCAGGCGGAGATCCTCCGCTCTCAACGTCGTTACGAAATGCCCGTCCTTATCAACCGCGGTGAGAAGGATTTTCGCGTTGTTGGATTGGGCGCTGTCCAGAGCGTGAACGTGACCGGTTGTTTCACTAACACCCATTGTAAGCAGAAGGAAGACCAGAAGGATCGCGGAAGGTCGATCGAGAGTCTGATGTTTCGAGGTCATGGTCAGAATGGATTGGTCGGGAGCAATGCTAGCATCGCCGCGAGTCCAAAGCCATAGAATGGAGGATGGTAAATCGATTGACTGAAATCCCACGCGAGTCCAGAACTTATTCAGGCCAACCCGGCGCCAGCATTCGTGTCATCAAAGCCGCGTTCTTTATTTCTTGATTGTGCATCCATTCGTCGGCTTCAGCGATCAGCTCGCGACCGCGGTCGCCGCCCAACAACTGCCCGAGCCGGCGGCGAGCCGCCATGGCGCGCAGACGCATGTCGGTCTGATCAAATCCCTGGACAGCTTCGGAGAGAAGGGCCGCCGCCCTTGACGCGTCACCACGGTAAGTGGCAATGGGAGCGAGGATCAGCGGTACCAGCGGATCTGACCACGGCATTCGTTCTTTGGCAATACTGGTCGCCAATCGTTCCGCAGCTTTCAGCATGCGCTCCCGCTCTCGGTTGTGATTGGCCTGAATTCCGGCTGCCAGGGCGGTGCGTGCCTGCAGATACAACGAATCCACCCGCAGCACTTGCGTGCGCAGGAGCAGTGACTCTTTCAATGCCTTGTATTGACCTTTCACATGTTTCCACGCGACTTCCGCGTCGCCCGTATACAGTTCAATCTGGGCCATGGCCAGCATCGAGCTGTAGTGCTGCAAATGAAAACCTTCGCGCGGCCATATTTTGAGCGCTTCAATGACTTCCATGCGGGCACGATCCGGATCATCGGCCGCTAACCAGACCAGGTTTAGACGGGTTCGCAAGTCAGTTGCGGCCAGAACATCTCCCTGTTCCAAAGCGGCGCCCAGCAAAATGGGAACACGTCGTGATACATCGGCAAGTTCCCCCAAATACAACAACGAACTGAGCATGAACCGCTGCGCCATTCCAATCTCCCAGGTCGCGCCGGTACAGCGATCGCGAAACACTTCAACCGCGCGATCGCACGAATCAGCAGCCCTTCTCCACTCACCCGTGAGGTAGGCACTGAGGCCGTCTGCCCAGAGTGCCAAGCCGATGGCATGAGGGTGACCCACTTTTTTTGCGAGGTCTTTCGCAAGCTTTAGAACCTTGACCCCGCGGGCTCGGCTCTTGCCTCGGTTCGACGCAGCTTGCGCCGCCTCGAACGAGATCGCGCGCGACACGCGATAGGGCTCCCCGGCGCGCAGCGCCAAGAGCAGGTGACGACTTTGGAAGTCGGCGCTATGAATGAAATCAACTGCACCCAGGCCGGCCGCGACTGTCCAACAAATGTCGATGCGGGCCAGATCGGCTTCAGGAATTTCGCTGGCTTTGCGTTCAGTGAATTCAAGTCCGCGCATGCGAATCCATAGGCGTCGCAAAATTAGTGACAGCAATGCGCGTTTGGGTCCATTGGCCAACCCGAAGCCGGCAGTTTCCAGGACGACCCGAAAAACTTCCAGCCCTTCTTCAATGTGACCACCGGTCAATAACTGCGCGCCCGCGCGTTGTTGCAGCGCCAGTGACTGCTGCGCTCCACTTGTTTTCGCGGCGTCGAGAAATTCTGTTGCGGCTTCGGCTGGCCGGCCGGCATTCGCCAGCGCGTCACCGAGACTAATTTTCAAATCGACCAGGTTGGCTTCGCCTTGTCGCAATTCAATCGCGCGGCGGTAGTACAACGCGGCCCGATCAAAGGCCAACGCGCGCGCCGCCTTGCGGGCCGCAGCCTCGGCATGAACGGCCGCGCGATCTTCTTCGCCGGCGCCGAGATAGTCCTCGTAAAGGGCTTCCGGATCGTCCAGGCCCCGCGCTTCGAGGGCCTGCGCCAGACGACGATGAATCTGGCGCCGCTCGTCGTTACCGAGTTGCGACGCCAGCGTTTCGCCAATGCGATCGTGATAGATTTCGACGCCATAACTCGTGCCGCCGCTGCGTACAAACTGTGCGCTTCGTAAAGCACTCAAGACTGTCAAAGCATCGTCATTCAGTCCCGCCGCGCTGATGGCCACGTCCTGATTGACCGGTCGCCGGGCGACCGCCAGCGTGTCGATAAACTGGCGCGAGCCTGACGGCAGTTGTTTGATACGCTCGTTGAGCATCGTGAGCAGGGTAATTCCCGCGGTTGCCTCCCGGTCATTCATCATTCCGTAATGCGTTAGTTGTTCCAGCAGGAAAGGACTGCCGGCGGCTTCCTGTACAATCGAATCAATAAACGGATCGCTCCGAATTCCCACGGAAGCAAACAGCGCGCGGGTCAACTCACGCGCCTCGCCGCCCGGTAGTGGACCAACGAATAGTTCGCGACAGTTGTCAGTGCCGGTCCCCTGCAGGATTTGCTTGAGGAAGGGCTTCTCTTCGATGTCTTCGGTGCGAAAGCTTCCCACCAGCAGCAGCTTCGGAGCGTCCGGAGGCCGTAATAATTCCTCCAGCAGAAATGTACTGTCGGCATCGGCCCACTGAAGATCGTCGATATAGATCACCAGTGGCTGACGATCCGCGATGCGTCCGAGCAACTCTCGCAGCGCGCCAAATGCCTGGCGTCGCAAGGTGAACAAGTCAACTGTCTCGGGACGCGCCGAACGGGCATTGAAGATCGCGTCAACTTGCAGCATCACCGGAAACACCCGCGCCAGCGCAAAGGAATTCCGGGGTATGAGAGCTTCGGCGCGGCCGTGACGCACGGAGGCAAGGTGCTTACTCAAACTGTCGACTACTCCGTCGAAGGCCTTGTAGGGGACTGACTCGCGTTCATAACAGCGCCCCTGGAAAACGATTGGGTGTTGGCGTTGCTCCTTAATCTGATCGAGGAACGTCCGCACCAGCGTAGACTTACCCATGCCCGAATTGCCATGCACATAAACGGATACCGTTTCTCCTTCGCAGGTGGCTGAGAAAGCGTCGTGCAGTTCGGCGAGCAGACGCTCGCGTCCGATGAAAGCACTTTCGGCAGTGGTAGTGACGAACGATGGCGGCAAAGGCCCGGTCGTGCGAGCGCCCAGCGCGCGCAGAACCTCGCGCCCGGTCGGCCGCGCTTCGGCATCGCGCCGCAAGAGCTTGATGCAAAGGTCGTTAAGATCGCGCGGAACTTCGCGGTTAATCTCGCGGGGCTGGACTGGATCGCGGGTCTGCTTGCGCATCATGATTTCAAAGAGACGGCCGCGGAACGGTAGCCGGCCGGTCAACGACTGGTAGAGAATCACACCAACGCTGTACCAGTCGCTGGCTTTTGAAATCGACATCTGCGCACCTTGCTCGGGCGACATATAGTCGGGTGTGCCGGCCAACAACGTCTCGTGCATTTCCGACTCAATGTCTTCGACCAAACCAAAGTCGAGCAGGACCACGCGGCCGTCAGCGGTGACCAATACATTCGAAGGTTTGATATCGCGATGGAGCTTGCCCAATTCGTGGAGACGGTTTACACCTTCGGCGAGTTGCCGCAGGCCTGAACGCAAGCGCGATTCGTCGAGTTGGTAATCCGCCGACATCAACGGCGACCGTTCATCCAGCGGAGCCATTTCGCCTGAGTCAAGCGAGATATGAGAACTGTCGAAGAGTTCAGTTTCAGCTTCCGAGTCGCTGGCCTTTCTTGGAACTGTGCGCGGTCCCAATAGAGTATTGTCAGTCGAACTGTCAGGCTCACCCGCTATTTCCGGCCGCACGTATTGAATGAAGGTCACGCCCTTGACCAGTTCCATGGTAAAGAACCAGTGGCGCCCGTCGGACATTAGCTCGTAGAGCGCGACCAGATTCGGATGCGAAACATCAGCGAGCGTGCGAAACTCCCGTTTGAAGCGATAGATGTGAGCGGCCTCGGCGCGAGTCAAAGTCTTGAGGGCGACAATTTTGTCCATCTCGAGATCGTGCGCTTCATACACGACCCCCATGCCACCGGCCCCGAGACGACGACGCAGGATGAAACGGTCGGTGCCGCTAAACTCTTTGGCGGGTTCAACCATGTGGGAAACTCGACTATCGGCCCATAGCCAACACGAATATGTTGACAGATGAGCAATTGTGCCTTACATGAATTGCGCAATCAATCGTAACTGGGATTAAGGAGTTCACATGGACTGGCGCGTGATGCTGACAACGTTCGGGGTAATTTTTCTGGCCGAGATTGGTGACAAGACCCAGATCGCGGCAATGACCATGGCTGCCGAGAAGAAGCGGCCGTGGGAAGTCTTCATTGGCGCGTCGCTGGCCCTGGTCGCGGTTTCGGCTATCGGCGTGATAGTCGGAACCCTGTTGAGCCAATATCTGCCGCTTGAATGGATCAAGCGCGTCGCCGGCGCCGCATTCATCGTAATTGGAGTGCTGATTCTAATTGGTAAGTTTTAGGAGCGACAAGTGGCACAGACTTTTTAGTCTGTGATCCAATATAGCCCAAGAACTGAATCACAGACTAAAGTCTGTGCCACTAAACCAATGGGGAGAAAACTCGATGCCGCAAACACCTCACGTCGAACGACATTTTACCGCCGGTGAAACGGTGCGTGACATTGTTATTGGCATGTCAGACGGCTTGACGGTCCCGTTTGCGCTGGCGGCGGGTCTGACCGGCGCCATCGATCACGTGGCGATCATCGTCACCGCCGGTCTGGCGGAAATCGCTGCCGGGTCAATCGCCATGGGACTGGGCGGCTACCTCGCGGCCAAGAGCGACGCCGAACATTACGCCAGAGAGCGCGAACGAGAGAAGCTCGAAGTGAAGGAAATTCCGGAAGAAGAAATGCGCGAAGTTGCAGAAGTCTTTCATTCTTATGGGCTGACCATCAAAGAAAGCACGCCGATAGTTGAAGCGTTGGCAAAGCATCCAAAGAAGTGGGTCGACTTCATGATGCGCTTTGAGCTGGGCCTGGAAAAACCGGATCCGAAACGCGCTTTTATCAGCGCGCTCACGATCGCGTTTGCGTATATTGCCGGCGGCTTGATTCCGCTGGCGCCTTATATCTTCGCCGCTTACGTCAAGCCGATGCAGGTCGTCAACGCTTTGTTATTTTCGGTCGGGTTCACGCTGGTCGCGCTGTTCGTCTTCGGGTTTATCAAAGGGCGCTACACCGGCACGCGTCCGGCGCGCAGCGCTTTGCAAACCGCTTTGATTGGCAGCGTGGCGGCGGGCGCGGCGTTTCTGATCGCGCGCGCGATTTCGTGAGGAACTCCCTCGATGCGAAGAACGATATTGCGTTCATCTTAAGATCTTCGAAAACGAGGTCAGTACCGGGAGCGGTAACGACCGGGTTCATTCTCACGACCTCGACCCGTGTGGAATGTGTTGAGACCCGGTCGCTACCGCTCCCGGTACTGACTTCGTGGCGGTCGATGGAGAAAGCCGCAAAGGAGTTGCCACCGTGCGTCTTTCTGATGGTAGGATACGACTTGCCGCAAGTGCCCTCGTGATTGAATCGTCAGATCCGGTGTCTCCTTGAAGAATGATCATGTCTGAAACTCTTAAGTCGAACGCGGCGTTGGAAGATGGCTACCAAGCCATGGCCGACGATGAGGAAAGAGAAGCGGAGGCGCTGGAATGGGCCGAGGCGACCATTGGAGACGTGGCGGAGGAACTAGAGTGAGGTTTGGTGGTTCGGGCGAACCTGAGGGCATAAGCCAAGGTCTAATTCTTGAGAATACTATTCTCACAATTGTTATATGAAGTAGGAATTCGTCAGGAAGAGTGGAATCAGTCATGACGCAGTTAGTCATTACCGTCGTCGCAATTATTGCTGGACCAGTTCTAGCCGTACAAGCCCAGAAATGGCTCGACAATCGGCGCGCTTCACGCGAACGGAAGCTTCACGTCTTTCGCATACTAATGGCTACGAGGGCAACTTCGCTGTCACCTGGCCACGTCGAGGCGTTGAATCTTATCGACATCGAGTTCAGCAACAAGAAGCGCAGAGAACGGCGCGTTACGAATGCCTGGAAGGTTTACCTCGACAATCTGAGCAACAAACCCGAGGGCGATGATGAGACGCGGGCATGGAACACCCGAAATGAAGATCTCCTGACTCGGCTGCTCTGGGAAATGGGAAGTTGTTTGGGTTACGACTTCGATGAGGTTCACATACGGCGCGGCGCCTACATTCCAGTCGGGCTCTCCAACATTGAGAGGGAGTGGCATTTCATCAGGCAGGCCTTCGTCAAAGTCTTGAGCGGAGAAATTGCTTTGCCAATGAAAGTCACAGACTTTCCTCTTGTCGCGGACGATGCGAGTGTTGAAGTCGCTGTTAGAAAACTTCTGCCGGAAGTGCTGGACCGCCTTTCCGGCGCAGACGTTCCTGCCCTTCCTTCCTCTGTTGGTCAAGCGCCAGCGGCCGCGCGAAGACCAGATCAAGTCGACTTCGTTCCAAAGAAATGAAACTTCACGTCGGCACCAGCGGCTATAGCTACAAAGAGTGGAAGGGCAATTTCTATCCGGAAGACTTGCCCGCGAAGGAAATGCTGGCGTATTACTCCCGGCGTCTGCCGGCCGTTGAAATCAACAACACCTTCTACCGCCTGCCGCAACCCTCGATGATCGAAAACTGGAAAGAGCAAGTACCGAAGGCGTTCCGCTTTTCGATCAAAGCCAGCCAACGCATCACGCACATCAAACGAATAAATAACGTCGCGGATGAAACCAAGTATCTGTTGGAGACTGCGGCCTTGTTGGAAGAGCGTCTGGGCGTCGTGCTCTTTCAGCTTCCTCCGAACATGAAGAAAGACACTGATCGGCTCAGGGCCTTTCTTGGTCTGCTCACGGACAATACACGCAGTGCGTTTGAGTTCCGTCACGACACCTGGTTCGACGCTGAAGTCTTCGAACTGCTGCGCGCGAAGAATTGCGCGCTGGTAGTTTCCGACACTGACGAGAAGCCGCTTACTGAGATCATCAGCACCGCGAAGTGGGGCTACCTGCGTCTGCGGCGTACCGCTTATGACGACCACGATCTGCTTGAATGGATGAAGAGAGTGCAGGCCCAGAAATGGAAAGACGCCTTCGTCTTTTTCAAACACGAAGACGAAGGCGTCGGCCCAAAGCTGGCCGCGCGGTTTATCGAGTTGGCGAAACTTTGAGATGTCTAATTCATTGCTCTTAAAAGGATGGCCCGTCGCGCTGTTGATAGCGTTGATATCACAGTCGCCGCCCGCTCAGGCCCAGGACTTGACGCTGAATCAACTGCGCGCGAACTTTGCTATGCGCTTTCTTGAGCCTGCACCCCACATGGCCCTGGCAAAGTATTATTTGGATCACGGCAATCGTTTGCAGGCCTTCTACATTTTGGAAGTCGCGCGACGGTCGCGCTTTGAAGAACCAGTTTTCAATCAGGCCTTTCAATTGTCCTTCCACGGATTCGATTACAGCTCAACTGCCGAAGCAACACTGCTTAGAGAACTCGCAGGCCACCCGCAATCCGAGGAAACGACCTTTAAGCTCGCGGATCTCTACATCGCGCGCGACGACCTGGCCAAAGCCAAACAATACTTATCGGCGGGAATCAAGATTTCTCCAGATGATTTCAAATTCATAACCGGACTGGCAGAGATCTTCAGAATTGAGGGTAACACGCAGGAAGCGGATCGCCTGATCAAGGATTACGTTGACCGGCACCCGCAATCTGAAGATGCGTTCGCAATGAAGGTTGAGAAGCTGATCGAGACTGAGCCAGAAAAGGCAAAATCGATAATCACGGAAGCGCGAGCGAAGTTTCCCAAGTCCGGCGGTCTGGCGTTTGATTTAGGGAGAATACTTCAACGCGAGGGAAAGCTTCCGGAAGCCGGACAGGCTTATGAGGAGGCAGCTAAACTTTCGCTCAACTCTCCCGATATCCAGGCCTGGACCGGACGGTTCTTCTTTAAGGTGCGAAACAACAAGCCTAAAGCTCTCGAGTATTATCTCAACGCTTACTTTCTGGATCCCCACACCTACGAGACTGAATTCGTTGAGTCGCGCATAAGCAATCTCAGCAGAGAACTTGCCAAAGCTGAAATAGAAAAGCAGACCAGGGCCGGCACTCCCATCGAAAAACTATTAGCCGATTCAAATCCAGAGATCGTTGAGATCGCCCTCGCGCAAATCTCAGAGAAGTGGAAAGCTAACTATCTGGAAGCGGTCCTCAAGTGTCTCGATCATGATGATGAAGGCGTTCGTTGGGGGGCTACCGAGGCGATTAAGAAAACCGTCGATCGTGGGTTTGACGATAAACTGAAGGACCTCTTGAAGGACAATGATCTACGTAAGCGAGGGCTGGCCGCGTACCTCGCCGTGCATCTTTGGAAGAAAGCAAGCTTCGGGATGATCAAGCTTATGCTGAACGAGGAATCTCAGTTGCTGCGGTACGATGCCCTCTCAGCGCTTATCCTCGAAGGTGGTGAAGAGGGTCGCCGGATTGCCTTTGAACATGCTGCTCGCGAGCCGAATCCTAACCTGAAGAAGCTTATCGAATCCGCCAGGCAGCAGCCGACTGCTCCTTAAACTTACAACCAGTCGTGGTCAATACTGGTCGACGTCGTGGACTGAACAAACAAACAGCGCGCGTCGCTTAAGTCGCGAAGCGCGCTGTCATAGTTTTGAAATACCACTCGGGTCTATTTGATTTTTATACCCGCCGATGCGCGAATATTGTCCTGACGCTTTCCGTTAAAGAAAGTCGGCAGATAATCAATCTGAATCGCGCGCACGTCTATGTGTTCGCCGGCGTGTACATCCAGGCCGCCGCCGAAAGCCATCGCAAATGCGGTGGCGCTCCTGGTGCGATCGGCAAAACCTGCGCGGATATGCTCGATGCCGAACAGTCCTTCGACAAACGGGGTCACACCTTCGGTGCGCCAGTTGTAGCGCGGGCCGACCAGTAAATCGTAACGCTGGACATTGGCCCGGTAAGTCTTGCCTGAGTTCCTGTCAAAGTAACCCTCGTTACCCTTAAAGGTGGCGCCAAAGCTCGTCACGATGCCGACGTGCCGGGTGACGTTCTGATTAAACTCCGCCACAAAACCGTTATAAGCCGGTCTATGGGAAACCAGGTCGATAGTCGCGTTATTGATCTTCGCGCGGCCGTTCTTATCGAACGTGTCGGCGTTATTGCTGGCGCGCTGGTACGCATAGCCGACATAGAATTCGTAATACGAATAATCCCGGCTCTGGGAAAACGCAACGGGCGCGCACATCAGAGCGATCAGGAGCAAGAGAAAGATTCTGGTCATCGGGACGCCTCCTTGTCCTTACACGATTCTGCAAAAATGAGATTTACGGGTACATTAATACAACCAATCCCGAAAAATTCCCAGATTTTTCCGGCGATTAC